>Ga0182738_1007410_pt1 | contig 11154 bp, 10 predicted proteins | sample eDN5th30CBELigMG_FD_128876 | JGI IMG/M metagenome (GOLD analysis project Ga0182738, IMG submission 128876) | Enriched Miracle-Growth compost microbial communities from Emeryville, California, USA - eDNA 5th pass 30_C BE-Lig MG (version 2)... ... | reverse complement strand
CCAGCACGCCCGGCAGCTTGGAAGCGAAGCGCAACTGGCCCCAGATATAGATCGGCAGCGTCGGCTCCGTTCCGGTCAGGAAGAAGGCGATGATGAACTCGTCGAGCGAAATGGTGAAGCTGACGAGCAGGCTGGAGATGATGGCCGGCGCCACCATCGGCAGCGTCACCCGCCGGAAGGTGCCGAGGGCGCTTTCACCGAGATCGGCCGAGGCTTCCTCCAGGCTGCGGTCGAAACCCTCGAAGCCGGAGGTCAGCACGGAGAGCGAATAGGGAATGCATATCAGCACATGGCCGAACACCACGGTGATCAGTGACAGGCTGAGTCCGAGTTGCAGCATCACCAGAAGCATCGACACCGCGAGTATGATCTCGGGCAGCACCAGCGGCGCCATGATGAGCCCGTTGATGGCGCGCCGGCCCGGAAAGCGATAGCGGGTGATGGCGCGCGCCGCGCAGATGCCAAGCAGGGTGGCCAGAAGCGCCGCCGAAACCCCCACCATCAGGCTGTTCCAGGCGGCGTCGATCAGCGCCGGCGTATTGGGCAGGTCGCGATACCATTTCAGCGTCAGGCCGGTGAGCGGAAATTTCGGCGAAGCCGTGGTGTTGACCGAGAAGATCGGCAGGAACACCACCGGCAGATAGAGAAAGACGATGTAGAGGAAGGCGTAGGCCGGTAACCAGCGTGACAGCATCCTGTTCATCATCGTCATCGCGCCAGCCTCGCAGCGGAGCGGATGATGAGCACAGTGGCCGCCGCCATCGCCGTCACCACCAGCATGGTGGTGACCGACAACGCTGCACCCAGCGGCCAGTTCGACGCCTTGCCGAACTGCGCCTCGATGGCGTTCGCGATCATCACCCCATCCTTGCCGCCGACGAGTTTTGGGGTGACGAAATCGCCCACCGTCGGGATCATGACGATGAGAATGGCCGAGACGACGCCGGGCACCGACAGCGGCAGGGTAACGCGCAGGAAGCTGCGCAGCGGGCCGTCGCCAAGATCGGTCGCGGCCTCGATCAACGAACGGTCGATCTTTTCCAACGACACGAAGATCGGCAGGATGGCGAAGGCGGCCCAGGCGTGGGTGAGCGTGATGACCACGGCGCTGGTGTTGTAGAGCAGCGCCGTCGATGGCTCGCTGATGAGGCCGAGCCCCATCAGGCCCGAATTCAGCACGCCATTGTAGCCGAGGATCACCTTCCACGACATCACCCGCAGCAGGTAGCTGGTCCAGAAAGGAATGGTGATCAGGAACAGCCACAGCCCCTTGTGCCGGCCGCCGTGGAACGAGATGTAGAAGGCGATGGGATAGGCCAGCACCACCGTGAGGAAGCTGACCAGCAGCGAGATCCACAAGGAGCGCATGAGAAGGTCGCGATAGATCGGCTCGGTCAGCGCGACGCGGTAGTTTTCCAGTGTGAAGGTGCGGTCGATCGTGAGATAGTTCTGCGTCCAGAAGCTGTGCGCCAGTATCACGACGATCGGAACGACGAGCAGCACCAGCGCATAAAGAAAGGTCGGACTGATCAGGGCAAAGCCCTGTGCGGCTTCCGATTGCAACAGGGAAGAACGCCCGCGATGCCGCCTCAGTGGCAGAGGTGACGCGTCTTCCGCAGCCGCCGTCATTGGTGCGGCTTTCCCGCATATGCAGGCTCGAAAACGTTCTGCATGATCATCCCATTCTGCGTCGGCGTCATGGTTCCCGCATGCGCCCGCTTTTCATCATCATGAGCTTATCCGCGGATTGAAATCAAGCGATATTTCTGTGATATTGATTGAACGGATATTCAAAATAAACGAGGAGCGCACCTTCCTTCAACGCCGGAACGGCGTAGCGGGACGGGTGTCGGAAAGGGGAAGGGCATGGCTGCGGTACATGATATGATGGCGGCAAGGGCAGGCGATGCGCCAACCGGTGAGGACGCTGTGGAACTTGCCAAGCGCCATCTGGTGCAGCCCTGGCCGACCGCCGGCGAGATCGGCGCTGAAACCCGCAGCCTGATCGGCGAGGGCGAGGGCATATACATCACCGACAGCGACGGCAAACGCCTGATCGACGGACCGGCGGGCATGTGGTGCGTCAATGTCGGGCACCGTCGCGAGGAACTGGCCCGCGTCATGTACGAGCAGGCCATGCAGCTTTCCTACAACACGCCCTGGTACACGATGAACGAAGCTTCCGCCGTGTTGGCAGGGCGCATCGCGGGGCATGCGCCGGGCGATCTCAACCAGGTCTTCTTCACCACCGGCGGATCGTCGGCGGTGGAAAGCGCGCTGCGTTTCATGCAGTTCTACAACAATGTGCGCGGCCGGCCGGAGAAGAAGCTGATCCTGTCGCGCGGCGGCGCCTATCACGGCTCGACCTATCTGTCGGCCTCGCTCAACGGCCGCCCGCGCGACCGCGACTGGATGGATGGCGCCGACGATCTGGTGATCAAGCTGTCGTCGCCCGATCCGTTCCGCTGGCTGGCGGGCATGAGCATCGCGGCCTTCGCCGACAGTCTGGTGGTCGAGTTCGAGGAAACGGTGAAGCGCGTTGGCGCGGAAAAAATCGGGGCTTTCGTGGGCGAGCCCGTGCAGGCCTCGGGCGGTGTCATCGTGCCGCCGGAAAACTATCTGCCGCGCATCCGCAATATCTGCCGCGACAACGATATTCTCTATGTGTCGGACGAGGTCGTCACCGGCTTCGGGCGGCTCGGCCACGTATTCGCCTCCGAAGAGGCGTTCGGCATCGAGCCCGACATCATCACCTTCGCCAAGGGCGTGACCTCTGGCTATTTCCCGCTCGGCGGCATGGTGGTTTCCGAGCGCCTGCTGGAAGAGTTGCGCCGCTCCAACCATCCGACGGCCGTGTATGCTCACGGGTTGACCTATTCGAGCCATCCGGTGGGATGCGCGGTGGCGCTGAAGAATCTCGACCTGCTCGAAGGCGGCATCCTTGCCCATGCGCGGGCAGTGGCGCCCTATTTCCAGGCGCGGCTTAAGACGCTGGAGGAATTGCCGCTGGTGGGCGAGGTACGCGGGCTCGGCCTCATGGCCTGCGTGGACTGCGTGGCCGATCGCGAAAGCAGGAACCCGCTGGAGCTCGACCGCAATGTCGGCATGCGCATCGACGCGCATTGCCATGAACTCGGCCTTCTGGTGCGGCCGCTCATCAATATGTGCGTGATGTCGCCGCCGCTTACGATCACCAAAGAGCAGATCGACGATATGGTTTCGATCCTGCGCGAAGGCATTTCGCGCACGATGGATGAGTTGAGGAAAGAAGGCGTCTGGCGGGGGTGAGGGGAGCGACGCCGGTTTCTAGCGAATAAGGTCGGCCATCCTGGCTCCAAGCGCCTGTACGAGGTCGTCCGGACGCATGCGGATTTGCAGGCCCCGCTGGCCGCCATTGAGGAAGATTTCGTCTTCCAGCGTCGCCATTTCCTCGATTACCGCCGGCACCTGCCTGCGCTGGCCGAACGGGCTGATGCCGCCGACCTTGTAGCCGGTCAGCCGCTCGGCGTCGGCAGGCTTCATCATGCTGGCCGACTTGCCGCCAAAGGCAGCGGCGACCTTCTTCATGTTGACCTCCTGATCGGAGGGCACCACCACGCAAGCCGGCTTGCCATCGACCTCCACCATCAGCGTCTTGAACACGATGGAGGCCGGCACGCCCATGGCCCCGGCAGCCTGCAGCCCGACGCGATCGCATTGGGATCGTAGTCATATGTTGCGAGGGTGAAAGACACGCCGGCTTTCGTCAGCGCCAGCGTAGCGGGTGTGGTCTTGGACATGCCTTTGTCTAGCAGAGCCGGCGTGGCCCGCAAGATGGAAGGCCGTCCGGCAGGCGGCCTCGGGTCCAGACCTTCCGAAACGCCCGCCGGCCAGTCCGCGCCTGACTCTCGTCAGGCAAACACCATGTCGCTTGCTGCAACATAGCCATAGACAGGTTCATCCTGCGTGCTGAACAGCGCCAGAATTTTAATCCAGTCGGTGTCCTGATAACGCACTTCCGCCACGGCCTCGTATTGCTGGGTGCCGAAGCATCCAAGCGAGGCGGATGCGCTGTGAGGAAGCGCATGGATCGCAGTGGTCCGTCGGAAGCCGACCAGGGCTGCCGAATCCAGCTTCCTTTCCTCCGATAGCATCCGGTCAAGCTCCTGACTGAAATCGGTGATCTCCGATCCCATCGACTGGAGGCTTCCCGTGAAGTCTTTCCAGGGCTTGTAGCCTTTGAAGATCGCGGCGCCTTCCCCGTCATCGTAGACGAATGTGGGTGACGCCAGATTCTTGAACCTGGGCTTGAAGCCTTCGGCGGCGATGAAATTGGCATCGTGGATCAGTTTCTCCACCTGCGGCGGGAAACTGGGCGCGGGGCTGTTGTCGACAAACGTCCGCTTGATCCCGTCAACATTGTTCAGCACGATGTCTGCCATCTGGCGGCGATGCTTCATCTGAACGGCATCGAACGGGACGAACCGAAGCTCGAATTTCAGCTTGCCGTCGAAATACTCATTCACGGAACGGCGGCAAACCGGGCACCAGGGGCCGCCGATCATATATACGCAATCCTCATATTCGCCGGATGTCGATCCCCAAAGGGCATGCTTGATATCCCAAAGCAGGGTCTGTGGCCAAACTTCGCATAGGGACTGAGCGAAGGACCGCCCGGGAAGTGAGGCGGCAAAAGCTGTCCCCGCCAAGCCTACCATCACGCTACGTCTCGTTTGCATCATATCTCCCCGCAATTCACGTCGCCCTGCAATATCCTGGTTTCCGTTTCTTTCACGGAACGAAAGACATCCCACTCCTCGAATCGTGCGTATGCCTGATCATTGGCGTTTACTTTCAACAGGACCTGGGACGGGTTTTCGGAGATCGTATTTCGAAGCGTCAAAGAATTTTCTTCCCGTCCGAAGTGACCCGACCCGAAGAAAATAAGGTCCTTGCCGCCGTCGCCTGCGCACATCCAGAGTTCGTACTCGAGCGGATTTTCCGACCGGGCCTTCTGGAGTTGGATGGCAATATCCTCTCCGTCGCGGCTGGCCTTGCTGACATAGACAATGTCGGCCGCCTGGACCGCAGGGCCGAGGCGGTCCCTGATCTCCCTGAGGGTTTCCAGTTCCGGCGATATCGCCCAGGCGCCCCAGCAGAGGCCGGCGCAGCCAAGGCATAGCTGAAACTTGTCGAAGAGGCTGAGTGCGGACCACTCGCCTTTCAGGAACATCAGTATTTTGGCCTGGTTAATCATCAATCCCCCCACACGCACCACCGATTGAGCTTGTATGGGGAAGTTTCCCAAGAAAGGGTGAACCGGCTTGGCCGGAATTGCCGCCATACCAGCGGCAATTCCGGCGTGACGTTCTGCCTGTTTCGCGCCGCGGCCTGGCGACTATTTCTGCGCCCGCAGCGCTTCGTTGACGCTCGCCATCTCCGTCTCGTCTGGCGCCGTGTCGAGGTTCAGCACCGGAAGCTGCGCGCGCAGATGGTCATGGTGCGTGCGTACGCCATATTCGAGGTCGGAGAGATAGAAGCCGCCGAAGGCCTCCGACAGCATGGACTCATTCGACCAGACCGAAAGCTGCACGTCCTCCGACATGGTCTCCCGGTCGATGCGGTAGGACAGGTAGCGAGCGGCGGCCTGTTCGCGGCTTTCGTCGCGATAGCGGTAGATCGCGCCGCGCAGCAGCGTCTCGCCGGTCGAGAGCGGGAACTCCTGATAGAACTGCACCGTCTCCGGCATCACCGAGATCACCGCGTTGGGGAAAATGCCGTAATAGATCCAGGCCTTCTTCAGCCGCTCGGGCAAATGCTTCGGCTCCGGTGCGACATTCACATAGCGCGCGACGCTCCAGCGCCGCCCGGCGTGAGGATTGTAGGTGGCGAAGGAACGCGACACGCCGTTGACGAAGGGCTCGTCGTAATAGCTGGCGCCATAGAGGTCCTGCAACGCCGGATGGGCCATGGCGACGTGATAGCCTTCGTTGTCGACATCGCGCACGGACTTCCAGTTGACCGGGCTGGTCTGCGTCCATGGCTCCCCGGCCGCCACCATGTCGGCGACGCGGTAGTGCGACAGTTCCTCCTCGAAGGGCTTCAGCAGCTGGGCCATCGAAGGTTGCGGACCTTTGCGGAAACGGATGAAGATCAGCCCCATCCAGATTTCCAGGTCGAGCGGGACGAGGCCGAACTCGGTTTTGTCGAGTTCCGGAAAGGATTTTGGCCGGGCCGCACCGCGCAGCGTGCCGTCGAGATTGTAGACCCAGCCATGGAACGGGCATACCAGCGCGTTCCTGCAACTGCCGCGCACGTCGGCGACGACGCGGCTGCCGCGATGGCGGCAGATATTGTGGAAGCCGCGCACCATGCCGTCCTTGCCGCGCACCACCAGCGCGCGCTCGCCCACCACATCCATGGTGAGATAGTCGCCCGGCTCCGGCACGTCGCAGACGTGGCCGATGATCTGCCAGTGATTGCGGAAGATGTGTTCCCTTTCGAGCTCCAGAAAGGCCGGGCTGTGATAGGCCCATCCGGGCAGTCCGCGCCGATCCCAGTCATCGGGAACCCTGATATCGCGAATGTGCGGGTTCATCGTTCCACCTCTTTATTGAATTATCATTCAATACGATCACATTTATTGTTTAATTGCAATATGTTATGGAATTTTGATGGGTTCGTTCAGACCGAGCCGGCCGGCGCGGCGCGGAAAAAGCCCCGAGATTTCCGGGTGTTAATCGACAGCGCAGGGCGCAAAAAAGCGCCGGCTCGAAGGCCGGCGCGGAGGGGAGTGCTTTCGGTTTTTGTGTGTCCTGGGAGGATTTATTTCTCCGTCTCGGCCTTGATCTTGCCGACCTCGTCGGCGCTCATCTCGCCGATTGTGGTGACCTTGCCGTCCTTGATCTGCCACAGGCGGAAGGGGCCGGTGATGTCGCCATACTGGTCGAAGCTGACCGGTCCGATGACGCCCTCATACTTGATCGGCTTGCCTTCCTTCATCAGCTTCAGCGCCTTGGCGAATTCCTCCTTGCCGGCGTGGATCGGCTCGCCGTCGGCGGCCACGACTTCCGGGATCGCGGCCTTGATCGCCGCGGCTTCGGGCTTGCCGGCCTTGGCGATGGCGAGCGCCACGATGGCGCCGGCGTCATAGGAACGGTCGGCCGCCGGCGCATCGGGCTTGATGCCGCCGGAGAAGGCTTCGAAATTGCCGTTGAAATATTCGGTCGAGGACGTCGGACTGGTGCCGGACGAGGTGCCATAGGCTTCGTTAAGGTACTGTGCACCGACGCTTTCGATGAACTCGGAAGAGTTCATGCCGTCGTTGAGCAGGAATTTCTGCGCGCCGCCGCCCGAGATCCAGGCGCGGGCGATGGTCGCGCCGTCCACCGGATAGCTGATCAGGTAGAGCGCTTCGGGGTCACCCTGCATGGCGGCACTGGCTTCGGAGGCGTAGTTGGCCTGCTTTTCATTGTAGGGCGTGTCGGAGGTGATGGTGCCGCCGAGCTTCTCGTAGGCCGCCTTGAACTCGCGCACCATATTCACGCCGAAATCGTTGTTGACGTGGATGATGGCGATCTTCTTGAGCCCCTGGTCGATAGCATATTTGGCGGCCGCCGTGCCCTGCAGCGCATCAGACGTGATGGTGCGGAAGAACACGCCGTTGGTCTTGCCGTCGCGGCCGAGCTCGGTGAGCGTCGGCGAGGTCGAGGCGGGCGAGACCTGCACCACGCCGGCCGGAGCCGTGACCGAGGTGAGGATCGGGATCGACACCGACGAGATGATGCCGCCGATGATGACCGGCACCTTCTTGATGTTGACGAGCTGGGTGGCCTGGTCGACCGCGACATTGCCCTGGCTCTGGCTGTCGCGGGTGTCGGTCACCAGCTTGCAGCCGTCCACGCCCCCGGCTTCGTTGACGTCGCGAAACGCCATTTCGACGGCCTTGGCGCCGGCCTGGCCGTATTCGCCGGCAGGGCCGGTCAGTTCCATGACGAGGCCGACGGTGATGTCGCAGTCGGCGGCCAGCGCCGGCAGGGCCGAGGCGCCGAGCGCCGTCAGCAGGGTGGTGGCGAGAAGCATGTTGCGCATTTCAGTTCCCCTTGGTTGTGGCCACCGGCTTTCTGCCCGGATGCCGTTCCTGTTTCGATTTCAGGCTGTCTGTCGAGGGTGCGGCGCTCATGCCGCGCCCTTGTTGAGATTGTATTTCATGATCGCGCCATGCCTGCCGTGGCGGTCACGCTCCAGCGTGTAGACGTCGCCCTCGATCTCGTTTGCATCAGCCAGCACGCCATTGATCATCTCGTGGTCCTCGCTTGTGAGTTCGAGGTCCGAGATCGCAAGGTTCGAAGGCAGGTGCGAGCGGTTGCGCGCGCCGACGATGACGCCGGCGACGCCCGGCCGCTCGAGCATGACAGCACTCGCCACGGTCGCGATATCGGTGCCGTGGCGGTCGGCGATGCCGCGCAGTGTTGTCAGCAAAGGCTGGAACAGCTCCCAACCACCGACATCGTCTATGATCAGCTTGTAGTTGACCAGCGAGCGGTTCTCCAGCGCGCCGTCCGGTTCGCCCGCGCCCAGCCACTGGTCGCTGAGGAAGCCGCCGGCCACCGTGCCGTAGCAGAGGAAGGAAACGCCGTGATTGGCCGCCGCTGCCGCCATGCGCTTGGCCGGGCGGCCGTCGAGCAGCGAATACTGCACCTGCATCGACACCAGCGGTACGCCGGCGGTCGCGATGTCGACCATATGGTCGGTGTCGAAATTGGTGGCGCCGATGTTGCGGATCTTGCCGGCCTGGCGCAGTTCGCCCAGCCATTGCGCCGTTTCCAGCCAGCGCGGTGCGTCATAGTCCCACCAGTGGAACTGGACGAGGTCGAGCCGTTCGAGGTTCAGCCGCTTCAGCGACTGGTCGATGACGCGTTCGACATAGGATTTGGTAATGCGCGGCAGCACGTCGAGGTCGGGCACGAATTTGGTGTGCACCTTGATCCTGTCCAGCGCTTCCTGCCCGCGAACGTCGCGATAGTGCAGGCGAAAGCGGCCGATCAGCTCCTCCACGCCGGTGTAGATGTCGGCGCAGTCGAAGGTGGTAATGCCGGCATCGGCGAAGGCCACCATATCGGACACCGGGTCGTCGCTCACCTGCGCGCCGTGGCCGCTGGCCATCTGCCAGCCGCCGCGGATGACGCGGGAGATTTCGTGGTCCGGTGTCAGTTTGGTTCTTTGCATGCTCTCAATCGTCCTCAAGCGGCACGGCGGTCGTCGCGGCATGGCTGAAGCGGCGCAGGCCGGTGCGGGTGATACGGAAGCGCGAGGTGCAGTTGGGGTCCGGGCAGGCCACTTCCGCGTCGGTGGTCATCCAGTCGTTCTTGTGGATCGGCCGCTGCTTGGCCGGCAGAAGCGGCAGGAGCGAGGCCAGCGAATAGATCGAAAAACCCTGGTCCGGCGGCATATGCAGCATCTCGCCGCGCAGTTCGAAATAGTCGCCCACCTTGGCGCCGCAATAGATGGCGCCACCTTCGGGCGCGACCACTTCGACCCGCAGGTCGTAAAGCTCGAAGGAATCGTCCCTGGCGTCAGCCATTGTTCGTGGCCCTTTCTGCGGCTTCCCCAGAGTCGAGGCGGCCGCGAATGAGATTGAAGGAGCGGGTGATGTCGTCGGTCAGCGCCTTGACGGAGCCGGCGGTGTCACGGCGTTCCAGCGCCCCGATCAGCGCCCAGTGATGATGGGTCGCGGAAATGTCGCGGAACTCGTCGTGGATATGGGCGGCCGCCCGCACATAGGGCCCGGATTGCAGCCACAGGCTTTCCACGATCGGGATCAGCACTTCCGAGCCGGCGGCGCGGTAGATATAGAAGTGGAAGGCGTGGTTCAGTTCGGACGTGGCCTGCGCCTTGTCGATCTCGTCGTCATGGCTGCGGAAGGCTTCCTCGCAGGCGACCGTCAGTTCCTTCAGCCGGACAAAATCGTCGTCCGTGAGGTTCGGCACGGCCAGCGCCGTGATCTGGCCTTCGATCAGGCAACGGGCGCGGGCGAGGTCTTCCAGCCGCTCGCGGTCGATGAGAGGCACGCGCACCGAGCGGTTGGGCAGCGCCTCCAGCGCCTTTTCCGACACCAGCCGGCCCAGCGCCTCGCGCACCGGCATGGTGCTGGTCTGCAGCGTTCCCGCCAGATCCTGGATGCGCAGCATCTCGCCGGCGTCGAACATGCCGTAGATCAGCGACCGGCGCAGCTCGGCATAGACGCGGTCCTGCAGCGTTTCGCGGCCGACCGGCGACAATGTGCTGCGACGATTGCTCATATACGCCGCTCCCGGCGGCATATGCCGTTTCGCATCGATTGCTGATGTTTCCGATCGGGCATGAGGACCGCCATTCGAAATTCGGATGCCGCAAGCTGTGCGGACGACAAATTTTTAGTTGCAATCGGGGCCGGTGTAAAGTTTGATCAAATATCACCGATCAGAATTTGGTATCAGGAACCGGATGCCGAACACTCCCGCACATAACGGCCCGAAGGACACCGAAGCGCAGCCGCCGCTTATTGAGGCGCGCGATTTGGTGCGGAAATTTGGCGGCGTGCGTGCCGTCGACGGCATGTCGATCACGCTGCGCCGTGGCGAGATGGCGGGCTTGATCGGCCCGAACGGGGCGGGCAAGACCACGCTGTTCAACCTTTTGGCCGGCAGCCTGAAGCCGAATTCAGGCTCGATCCGCATCGCCGGCCGGGAAGTGGCGCAGGAAGGGCCGGAGCGGCGTATTGCGCGCGGTGTCGGCCGCACCTTCCAGATACCGCGCCCCTTCGCCGAGATGACCGTGCTGGAAAACGTGCTGACCGGCGGGCAGGATCAGGCCGGCGAGCACATCTGGAAGAATTTTTTGCGGCCCGGCCGTGTCGCCGCGCAGGAAAAGGCGGCGGTGGAGAAAGCGCGCGCGCTGCTCGATTTCGTCACGCTCTCGGCGCTGGAGCATGAGCCCGCGCGGGTGCTTTCGGGCGGCCAGCGCAAGCTGCTCGAACTGGCGCGCATCCTGATGGCCGACCCCGAGGCGATCCTGCTCGACGAGCCGGCGGCCGGCGTCAATCCGAGCCTTCTGGAACTCATCATCGACCGCGTGCTGGAGCTCAACGCTCAGGGCAAGTCGATCCTGCTCATCGAGCACAATATGGAGATGGTG
>Ga0182738_1007409_pt1 | contig 11155 bp, 2 predicted proteins | sample eDN5th30CBELigMG_FD_128876 | JGI IMG/M metagenome (GOLD analysis project Ga0182738, IMG submission 128876) | Enriched Miracle-Growth compost microbial communities from Emeryville, California, USA - eDNA 5th pass 30_C BE-Lig MG (version 2)... ... | reverse complement strand
TTGGCCACCGCGACGCTTCTCATTGCCCCTCCCCTCCCCCGCCCCTCAACCACCGAGATGCTTGAGTCATAAACCCGGAAATCACCGAAGCTTGAAGGAACGCCCAGGTTGCTTGGAGCCGAGATGACCGGGAACCAAGCGACCAAGCCGCCCCAATACCGCGGTCATCAACACAACAAGGCGCCAAGGCAGCTCGACATCAACTGATATCGGACCCAACGCGACAAGACTTCTTGATTTCCAGGAGACTCGGCTCCTTGGACGCTGGGTCAATCGGAACCAAGGTTCCAAGGCGGCTTGGCAACGGGTCGGCGCCGAAACCAACGCCACGTGGCCGCCAAGGTATATGGGAAGCAAGGGATCGACGCAACGGGAGATTTTGGCGCCAAGCCACCCCGCGAAGTGGGTGAACATGAACCTGGGGACCAAGGCGAAACTGCGGCCAAGGCCACCTCATCACCAGGTGACCAAGGCCTAAAAGACGACATGGCAAATTGGGTGTTGCGAGGCCAAGGCACCATGTTCACTAGAACAGAAGGCGCCAAGGTCCGACGTGAATCAAGTCGTCAATGCAGATTGGACTCCAATTAACACCAGGCGACTTGATCGCAGCCAAGGCCATGCGCCAAGGAACCATGATGTCAAGTTGAACGGACAGGCAAGGAGACTTGGCGGCCTGGCAACAAGTCAACGCGGTCGCAAAGGCAACGCGACAAATTGGAACAGTGTTGACCATGTGGCGAGGAATCAAGCCGCGGCGCGCGCCTTGAAGCCTTGGTCTCGAGGCCACCATGGGAACGAGTTGGCGAGGGACCTTGGCGCCTTGGCGATCGGTTCGCCTCGGCTCCCATCGCCCCAAAGGCGAGCCCTCGGCCCGGGGCATTTGGTCGACGGGCCATCCGGTGGTCGAGTGGGGCGGGGCAGGGGGGCGATCCCTTCCGTCGCCGGCCCAGCCGTCAATGGACCAAGGATGACGCGGCGTCAATACGCCAAGGATCCAATGCAAAACGGAGCCTTGCGAAATTGGTGGTTTGAAGTCAACGCGGCGAGGCGGCAAGTCACCCGCGAAGCCAGGCGTCAATATGCCTTGGCAACTTGGCGGGTCGCCAGCTTGGCATAAGGGGGGCATGGAAACTTGGCGGAAAAGGCGTCAGGGATCCTGGTGGGCCAAGTTTATGCAAAAAACAAGGCGTCAATGCGACGTGAGGCCTTGAAGCAGAGTGCGTCAAGAGAAGTGGGAATCAAGGCGAAGTAGGCGCGTTGGAACCAGGGAGCCTTGGTCAATGGCGATCCAATCTGGACGATGATGCAAGACAAATTGACAAATTGGGAGCCTGGAGTCTGGCTTCCAGGCTAACGCGCCGGCAATGATACAAGGATGACCGCTCGCCATGACGGCGATCAATCAAGCTCCCCGCTTGGCCAAGCCGCCCACGGGATCGAGGATCCATGGCGGATGGTTGCCCTTGGCGCCTTGGTTTCAAGCTCGCGGCGGCCGTTGAAGCGAAACCCGTGACCGCGTCGGAGTGGAGCGGGGCAGGGGGGCCGGACCCGTGGAACAACGCGACGAGATTAAACGGCGCGTCCGCGAAAATCTTTGTGCGGCTCCTTGACTCAATGGATGTCGCCTATTCATTGTGATTGATTGTCATTGACGAGCGTTGCAGCTTGAAAACGGGGGCGGGGAATCTGTTTTTTAGGGTATTTGACTCCATGGAGTTGCGCCCGCATATTTGCCCGATATCATCCAAGCCTCCTCGCCATTGCTTCTTTCCCATTTTGCGACAATGCCGGCGGTCGCCGTAGCCGCCGCGTGAAGAGCGAGTCCTCATACTTTCTCCCGGCCCCGTCGCCGGGAGTGGTGATGAAAAAACGGAGATCTGGTCATGCGCGCTGGTGCATCGAGCGTTTCGTCCCCTGAGCGGCATGGTCGGATTCGCCAGGACGCGCGGCTGAGGAAGACTCGAAAGGCGCGGCTGCGGCGGGAGGCGTTGGAGTGGCTGGAGCCCCGCACGCTGCTGGCGGTTTTGCCGGCGGCGCAGGTGGCTGGGGGCCTGAACGACATCTCCTCAAGCGCGGGGAGCATGAGTAGCCCGTTGGTGGTCGTGGACCGTTACAACCCGCTCCACCTGGCCTCGGTCTGGGTGCGGAACGATCCCGACCTGGCGCCGAACAACACGACGGTGGTGCAGGGGGCTTATTCCAACAACGGCGGCGTCACCTGGACATCGTTCAGCCCCGGGCCCGGGCCCATGTTCGACGAGGCCGTGGCGCCGGCGTCGGACGGGTCGCGGACGCGCTACACCCAGACGACCAATCCCCAGGCGGCCTTTGACAACAACGGCCAGCTCTACGTCCTGACCCAGCAGAGCAACGCGGGCAACAGCTCCGGCGCCCTGATCCTGAGGAAGTTTAATTTCAGCGGGAACACCCCCACCACGGTCTTCGACAAGATCGTTCATCAATACGTGCAGGACCCGGTCTTCAACCCGACGCTAACGGTCGATGACAACCAGAAATCGTTCGTCGACCCGGTGACCGGCGCCGCGCAGACCGACTCTTACGCCGGCAACGTCTGGATCGCCTGGAGCACGAACGAGGCGAAGCCGACGGACATCTTCAACCACGACGACCAGGGCCTCGTCTGGAACCCGAATTCGATTCAGGTGGTCGCCTCGTCGGACGGGGGAAGCACGTTCACCGGCGCCGCGCTGGTCGGCACGAGCGGCTCGGCGGGAACGGCCCGGGGGCGGTACACGGGGGAGTTTGGAACCTTCGCCAACGTCACGCCAAAGATCGCCGTCTCGCAGGCCGGCGGCCAGGCCACGGTCATTTGGGACAACTTCGGCGTCGCCGACGCGACCTTCGATCGGATCCAGGCGGCCGCCATCACCGGCGGCGCGGCGGCCTTCCAGGTCAACGGGCCGGGGGGGACGATCAACCAGAACACCGGCGAGCTTGACGAGGGCGCGTCCACGGAATTCAAGACCAACGTCACGATCACCGACCTCAATTTCACCCAGTTGTCGAAGCTAACGGTTTCGATGACGATCCAGCAGACGGACATGGCGCCCCTGCGGGCGTACCTGACGGCCCCGAACGGCCAGCGCGCGCTGCTCTTCTCCAACGCGATGAACTCGGCGGGGGACGTGCCGGACGGCCAGACTCGGGGGCTCGTCGGGGAGAACCTCGGCATCGTCGGCATGGCCGGCATCCCCTATGGCCTCCTTGGCGTCACCTTCAACGCCGACGCGGCGCGGAGCATCAACGACCGGGGGATTCCCGCCGGATACGTCGGCACGTTCCGCCCCGAGCAGTCGGACCAGCCCATCGATGACTTCGTCGACCTGACCGCCTTCAACGGCCTGACGGCCGCGGACCTGAACGGCGAATGGACGTTGACGATTGTCGACTACCGCACCAACGGCGACGACCCCGCGCCCCGACTGCTCTCCTGGGGGTTGAACTTCGGCTCCGGCGTGAGCGTCGGCGGGACCACCAGAGTCGCGGACACCAACGTTCGAGGGTCTCAGACCGGCTCGTACGCCCGCGGTTCGGCCGCGGCCGGTCCCCAGGGCATCGGGCCGGGAATCCAGATCGCCCAGGACAACACGCTGGGCTCGTTCAGCCAGCACCAGGGGCGGCTCTACGTCACCTATGTCGGTTGGATTGACTACACCAACGGCGGCTACACCAACCCCGCCGACAACACCGACATCTTCCTGGTCACCTCCGACGACGGCGGCCTGACCTGGACCAACCGAGGGATCGTCAACGACGACGATGGCGCGCGGGACGGCTTCAGCGGCGCGAATCGGGACACCGGGATGGGCCAAATCGCCGGCCGCGCCCAGTTTCTGCCGACGATCGCCGTCGACCAGTCGACCGGGACTCTCGTGATGTCCTGGCGCGACGGCCGCGACGATTCGGCCCGCGCCCGGTCGTCGGTCTACGTGACGTCGAGCATCGACGGCGGCGGGAGCTTCAGCAGCCAGATTTACGCCAACCCCCCGCAAACGTCGATTGACGCCGTCAAGGGGACGCCAGTTGTCATCGGACCCAGGGGGGACGGATTCAACGCGGTCGATCAGCCCGCGCCCACCCTGGGCTTCGGTTCGCAAATGGGGTTGGCCGTCGCCGCGGGACAGATCTTCACGGCCTGGGCGGGCAACCTGAACGCGAGCTACCTGGACGAGAATTACGGCGTCCACGGCATGCCCTTCCAAACCTACGTGCAGCGTCTGATCATCGCCGCCGGCCCTCGGATCGTGGACGGCACGATGGGCGTGGTCGGCCAACCCGGCGACTCGATCAACACCCAGCGCGGTCCCGACGGCGGCCCCATGGCCACCGCCTTCGAGGTGACCTTCGACCGGCCGATTGACCCCCAGGCGGTCATCAGCGCGGGCTTGGCCAGCTTCACGGCGGCCGACGCCCTGGTGTACTACCACGACACGGTCAACGGCGGCGCGTTCATCCCCTTGAAGATCGTCGGCGTCTCGCCGGTCGTCGACAGCGCCGTGGGCAATTTCGGCTACACGCGGTTCCGGGTCGATTTTGATCCCACGACCAGGCCGGACGGCTCGGCGTCGGGGCTGACCAACAGCTTCGTCGGGACCTACAGCTACATCGTTTTGCCGACAATCACCGACCAGATTCGGACGATCGTCGGCGGAGCGACGAGGTTGGGCAACGAGGTCGACCAGAACGCCGACGCGATCGCCGGGCAAAACCCGCTGACGACCGTCTACGTCGGGCTGACTCCGGGGGACGCGTACGTCGCGCCGATGCCGGCTCCCCTGACGTCGACGGCGTTCGGTCCCGATCCCCTTTCGCTTTTGGCTCCCCCATTCAGCTCCATGACGCTCCCGCTGATCGTGCCGGGGGCGCATCTGGCGGGAACGTCGGTCCCTGGAGGAACGGGGCCGGACAACCTCTTGGTTGACGGAACGACCAGCTCGTTGCTGGTGACCTTCGACCGGGACATGGACGCGGCGAGCTTCACCGCCGACAAGGTCCTCCAAATCATGGGGCCGTCCGGGTCGATCTCGGGCCCGCAATTCTTCGGTTCAAACGCGGCGGGCGAGTTTATCCCCGCTCCGCCTCGCGCCGGCGCGTCGAGCCTCCTCTCGTCGAAGCTGACCGTCCCCGGGTTCGGCGGCACGTTCGTCGCCGCCAAGGTCGCGGTGACTCTGAACATCGACTTCCCGGCCGACGCGGGACTGACGGCGGTTTTGGTCGGTCCCGACGGCACCAGGCTGACCCTCTTCTCGCAGGTCGGCGGTCTCGGGTCCAATTTCACGAACACGGTCTTCAGCGACTCGGCCGCCCAGTCGATCGCGGCCGGCTCCGCGCCGTTCACGGGAACGTTCCGGCCCAGCGGCGTCGGCGGCCTGGCCGTCTTCAACGGCAAGTCGATCGAGGGGGACTGGAAGCTTGAGATCACCAACACGCGGGGAGGGGCGGCCGGTCTGCTGCGCGGCTGGTCGCTGAGCGTCACGCCCATGATCTCGGTGGCGCCGGTCAACCCGGTCGGCGGTGTCGCCCGGACGTTCTCGATCAACTTCCCGCGGCAGTCGCTGAGCGGAACCTACACGGTTCAGATCGGGCCGAACGTTCTCGACGCCAACGGCCACGCGCTCGACACGAACCTCAACGCCGGGGTCGACGTGCTCCGCGGCGAGGCGGCCAACGTCCCCACGACGACCGTTTCCTATGGCAGCGGCGCGGTGAATCGGAGCCTCTCCGGCGGCCAGATCAGCTCGCGGATCAACGTCCCCGACAACTTCCCCATCCAGGGGGCGACGGCCGCGGGGCGGTCGGGGCTCCGGCTCCGGCTCAACCTCAGCACGAACAACGTGGCGCCCCTGACGGCGACCCTGGTTTACCATCCGGACTCGCCCGGCGCCCACTCGGTGACCGTGTTCTCCGGCCTGGTTCAGGGACCAAGCGGCGGCGGGTTCATCGACACGCTCTTCGACGACCTCGCCTCGACCCCGATCAGCCAGGGCGCCCCGCCGTTCTTCGCCGGTCCCTACGCCCCCAAGAGCCCCTTTTTGACGGCCCCGGGGGGGCCGGATCTGGGCGGGTTCCTGGGGCTCGGTTCGGGAGGAACGTGGGAACTGGTGATTGAGAGCTCCGGCGGCGGAACCGCCACGCTCAACAGCTGGTCGCTGATCTTCGAGAAGCCGCTGCCGACCTCGGGATTGGGCGAGCCGGTCGCCGACATGACCGGCGGAAGCTTCCGCATCTTTCAGATGAACCCAACCGACCCGCTCTCGCGGAGCGAGTGGACGGCCGTCGGCCCCGCCCCTTTGTTCAACTCGGCGGGCCGAATCGGAGCGATGGCGCAAGACCCGTCCGACCCGACGGGCAACACGTTCTACGTCGCCGGCGCCAGCGGCGGCATCTGGAAGACCAACAACTTTCTGACGACCGACCCGCAGGGACCGACCTACATCCCGCTGACCGACTTCGGGCCGTCCAACGGCATGAACATCGGCGGCCTCACGGTCTTCCCCCGCAACAACGACCCGAACCAGTCGATCGTCATCGCCTCGACCGGCGAGGGAGATTCCGGCAGCCCGGGCGTCGGCTTCCTGATCTCCAAGGACGGCGGCGCGACCTGGAGCCTCTTCGATAGCGCCACCAACGTCGATCAGGCGGGGAACCCGCTGCCGTACAATTCGCCGCAGCGCGACCGGACCTTCGTGGGGTCGACGTCGTTCAAGGTCGTCGTCGATCCCACGCCCACGCTCCAGGGCGGAGTCATCATCTACGCCGCGATCAGCGGGCGCAACGGCGGGCTTTGGCGGAGTCTGGACACCGGCGACCACTGGCAGTTGATGCGGGCGGGCAACGCCACCGACGTGGTGCTCGACCCGTCGAGCAACACCGGCGGCGACGGCAGCCTGCAAATCGTCATCGCCGCCTTCCAGGGCGACGGCGTCTACCTCAGCCCCAACCGCGGCCAGATCTGGAACCTGATGGGCGGCGGCGTCGGCGATCCGCTGATCGTCGACACTCTCAATGATCGCAACGTCGGCGTCGGCAACCTCGGCACAAACCCCAACGGCGCCCACGGGCGGATTGTCCTGGCAAAGCCCGCCCTGACGGCCAGCCCGGTTCAAAATCAGATTTACGCGGGATGGCTGTACGCCGCGGTTTCCGAGGCCAACGGCAACCTCTTCGGGATCTTCATGACCAAGGACTTTGGTCAGAACTGGGTCCGGATCCGCATCCCGACCGAGCCGACCGTGGGCGGGTTCACCCCGGCCATGCCCAGCAACAACATTGGGCTGGGCGATTACAACGTGACCAACGGCGCGGGCAGCTTCGACATCACGCTGGCCATCGACCCCACCAACCCCAACATCGTCTACTTGGGGGGGTACAATCCGCCGGCGACGGGCTCCGGCATGATCCGGATCGACGCGACCAAGGTCTGGGACGCCCACAATCTCACCTTCTTCTCCGCCACCGCCGCGGATGGCGCCACCGACTACAACTCGGTCGGGGCGATCACGCCCGGGCCATACCCCGACGGCCCGTATGGCCTTCTTGGCGCGACTTCGGAAAACTACCTCAACCTCATCCGCAACCCGGACGACCCGTTCAACGCGGACTCCACCATCTTCGCGCGGAACCTGAATCAGTTCACCAACAACGGCTTCGGCGCGAACTGGATCCCGTTCGACGTTCCCACCCTGATGTCCGGGGGCACGTCGCCGAGCTACCAGCGGCTCGTCACCATGATCGATCCCACGACGGGCCTGACGCGGGTGGTGTTTGGAACCAACCGGGGGGTCTGGTCGGTCCTCGACGACCACGGCGTCCAGCTCACCGGGCCGAGCGTCGGCGCGACGCCGTCGCCGGGTGGGAACCGCAACGGCAACCTGCAAATCGCCCAGTTCTTCTACGGCGCCGCGCAGCCGAGCAACGCCGCGGTGGCCAAGAGCGTCGACTACGCCCTCTTCTACGCCAGCGGGAACGACGGCGGGCCATTGTCCGACGGCCTGGTCCTCATCGACGGCGAGCTGTTCTGGATCGGCACCGGCGAGGGAGCGACCGCGGGGGGCGTGGCCACCAATCAGCAGGGCGACGGCACGCGCTACCAGGCGTTCGTTCCCGGCTCGATGCCGACGAACCTGGGAACGACGTTCTTCCGCGTCAACCACGTGGGGCGGACCTTCGGCCTGTTCCAGCAGAGCGGCGGATCGACCACCCCCGACCCGCAGTGGGGCGGCAACGTCGGCGCGACCTTCGCCGTCAATCCGGTCAACGGCGATCAGATGATCATCAGCTCGAACAACGGCCGGATCTTCGCCACCGAGACCCGGGGCGCGACCTGGTTCGTGATCGGCAATCCGGACGTCTTCGGCAGCCCGGGGAATTTCAGCCAGGCCCTGGCCTACGGGGCGCCCGACCCCGGCGCGCCGGCGGGCGTGGGCAACTTCGGCAACTTCATGTACGTCGGCACCGCGACCGGCCAGGTCTACATCACCCGGACGGCCGGCGGCGGCAACGGCCAGAGCTGGTTCAACGTCTCGCTCGGCCTTGACGGCTCTCCCGTCAAGCAGATCATCACCAACCCCGCGCGGGGCTCGCACGCGGCCTACGCCGTGACGACGACCGGCGTGTTCTTCCTCGCCGACTCCGTCGGCTTGTCCCAGGATCCGGCCAACGCCGCCAAGGGATGGGTCAACGTCACCGGCAACCTTCGCGATCTGTCGTACGCGATCTTCGGCCAGACCTACGACCCGACCGCCAACCCCGGCGGGGGCGCCCTGAACCAGTCGCTGTCGCTGGCCACGATCGCCGTTGATTGGCGGTACTCGATCCCCAACGCCGCCGGCGATCCGGCCGGCCCGGGGGTTCACCCGGTCCTGTACGTCGGCGGCGACTCGGGGGTCTTCCGGTCCCTGGACAACGGGGCGACCTGGACCAACTTCCCCGACCAGTCCATCGACGGCTCGCTGGCGCAGGGGGGGCATCTGCCCCGCGTCGGCGTCAGCGACCTCGACCTGTCGCTGGGCGACGTCAACCCGACCACCGGCATGCCCAACCTCGTCGGACCCTACGACCCCGCCAACAACCCCAACGCGCCCGCTCCGGCGCCCGACCCGAACCTACTTTTGGCCACGACCTACGGCCGGGGCCAGTTCGCCATCAAGATGGCGCCCATGATCCTGCCCGGCACGGGGCGAATCAGCTCGGCCGACACCACCGGCGTCGGCCCCGACGGCGCGACTTTGGTCAAGACGTCGCGGTTCCAGGTCCAGGGCCTGAGCATGGCCACCGCCTTCGGCGACGCGGTCCGGATCACCATCTACGACGCGACCGCCAATAAGATCATCGGCGGCTTCAACCCCGCCGATCCGGCGACCAACGTCGCGGCCAACTGGACCGACGCCTTCGGCAACTTCAACGTCGGCGTCATCCCCGGCGCGATCCCGGCCAACGGCCCCCGGATCATCCAGATCTACGCCACCGACGACACCGGGGCGATCGGCAACGTGCTCACCATCCCGATCCTTCTCAACGCCAACGACCTCGGCCAGCCCGTCCCCGCCGATCCGTCGCTGGCGATCTACGGGCCCGACAACACGAGCCTCGCCCCGCCGACGATCTACACCAACACGCCGAACCCGCGGTTCATGGGAACGACCAGCCCCGGGGCGACGGTCGAGCTGCTCTATCTCAACGGCGCCGGCGACTTTGTGCCGTTCGACCCGCCGGCCACCACGACGGCCGACGGCCTTGGCAACTTCACGCTCATCTTCCCCAACCCGGGGGTCTCCCTGGCGACCTTCACGGTCGCGGCCAGGGCGTCCAACACCTTCGGCTTCGCCAAGGAGCTGAGCCCCTCCGTCGTCTTCACCCTCAAGCTCGACGGGCCGACCGCGCCGCCGACCCTGCTCTTGGATCCGTACTACGACTCGGGGATCGTCGGCGACAACATCACCGACGTTCGCATGCCGTTCTTCACCGGCTCCATCGGCGCGGCCAACGCGGGGTCGCTGATCCGGATTTACGCCGCCGCCCCCAACGGCTCGCCCACGGGCCAGCCGGTGGCCCAGATCAACGCCGACTCCCAGGGCAATTTCTCGATCCAGTTGCCGCTGTCGCTCTCCAACGGCGAGATCCGGCTCGTGGCCACCGCGGTCGACGCCGCCGGCAACCCGGCGCCCGGTCCGAGTCCGGTCTTGAAGACGTTGATCACCTCGGTGGGCCTGAACTACGCGGGCGACCCGATTGATTACTACATGGGACGCAATATGACGCCGTTGCCGACGGCGCCGGTGGCGTCGCGGGCCCAGGGAGCGCTGTTCCTCCGCTACCCGCAAACCAGCTTCGGCATGTGGTACGTCAAGGCGGCCCCGCCCTTGAACATCCCCTTTTGGGGCCTCAACGGGATCGCCATGGGGTCGATGTACGACATCCCGGTCACCGGCGACTTCGACGGCGACGGCAAGGCCGACGTGGGGGCCTTCACCACGAGCACCGCGAGCTGGGCCATTTATCAGTCGTCCCAGCCCAATACGTTCACGACGTTCCAGTTTGGAACGCCCGGTGTCAGCGTGCCCATCGTCGGCAACTTTGACGGCCCCGGCGCCTCCCAATTCGGAACCTTCCACTTCAACGCCGCCGGCATCGGCGTCTGGCGGCTCACGACCCCGAGCGCCGGCGTCCGCGAGTATGGATTCGGCGGCCTGGGAGACTACCCCTTGGTCGGCGACTTCGAAGGCGTCGGCAAGGATCAGATGGCCGTCTATCGGCCGAGCACCGGCCAGTTCCTGGTCTATGTTCCCGCCGCGAACGGCCAGCCGGCCGAAATCCACGTCGTGGCCACGATGGCGCCCAACCAGATCCCGGTCCCGGGCAAGTACGACAACCTGTATTACTTCGCCAACGGCCAGCCGTACCGGACCGAGCCGGCGGTCTTCAACCCCGCCACGGGCGTCTTCACGATCGCCCGCCCGGCCGGGTCGCTCTTCCCCAGCCGGGTCACCTTCCAGCCCGGCGACATCCCCGTTCCGGCCGACTACAACGGGACCGGCTGGGACCAACCGGGCGTTTTCCGGCCCAGCACGGCCCAGTTCGTCATCAAGGAGAACCAGCGGGATCCCAGCGGCGCCGGCGCCGACATCCAAAT
>Ga0182738_1007408_pt1 | contig 11157 bp, 8 predicted proteins | sample eDN5th30CBELigMG_FD_128876 | JGI IMG/M metagenome (GOLD analysis project Ga0182738, IMG submission 128876) | Enriched Miracle-Growth compost microbial communities from Emeryville, California, USA - eDNA 5th pass 30_C BE-Lig MG (version 2)... ... | reverse complement strand
GACCTGCATGTGGTGGATGGCGAGTTGCCCGATCCAAAGCCCCAGGTGATTCCGGGCCATGAGATCGTCGGGCGCGTCGTCGAGGCCGGGCCCGGCGCCTCTCGCTTCCAGGCGGGTGACCGCGTCGGCGTTCCCTGGCTCGGCTTTGCCTGCGGTGAATGCCGCTTCTGCCGCGTGGGGCGCGAGAACCTCTGCGAACAGGCGCGATTCACCGGCTACCAGATCGACGGCGGCTATGCCGAACTGACCGTGGCGGATGAGCGCTTCTGCTTCACCCTGCCGGACGCTTACAGCGATGCCGAGGCGGCGCCGCTGCTCTGCGCCGGGCTGATCGGCCACCGGGCGCTGCGCATGGCCGGCGATGCGCGCCGGATCGGCATCTACGGCTTTGGCGCCGCGGCGCATATCGTCGCGCAGGTGGCGCGGTATGAGGGCCGCGAGGTCTTCGCCTTCACCCGCCCCGGCGACGCGGCGGCGGAGGCCTTCGCCCGGCAGCAGGGAGCAGCCTGGGCCGGACCCTCCGACGCGCCAGGGCCGGTGCCATTGGAGGCCGCCATCCTGTTCGCCCCGGTGGGGGCGCTGGTGCCGGCCGCGTTGCGTGCCGTGGATCGTGGCGGCACCGTGGTCTGCGCCGGCATCCACATGAGCGAGATCCCCGCTTTTCCCTATGAGATCCTCTGGCATGAGCGCTGCGTACGCTCGGTGGCCAACCTGACGCGCCGGGACGGAGAGGAGTTCCTGGCCCTGGCGCCGCGTGTGCCGGTCCGCACCACCGTGGAGACGCTGCCGCTCGGGGAGGCCAATGCGGCGCTCGCCCGGCTGCGGGCTGGAGCAGTGGCTGGGGCGCTGGTGCTGGTCCCGTGATACGATCGCCCCGGTCCCGCCTGCGTCATGCCGCTTCGGCGTTCCCGGTTCGGGCGGGCATCTCAGCGTCCGGCAGTGGCATCCCGGGGCTTCGCACCAAGTCCGGAATGGATCCGGTAGAGCTGCGCGTAACCTTCGTCCGCGATCAGCTCCAGCTCCGGCGGCATGTTCATCGGACCCTCGTCATCAGGCTGGTCCGCGTTCAGGACCAGCACGTAGTCGAAGCGTGTGCGCCAGGCCCGAACGTACTCGGTGTTCTCCGGCAGGACGGCGTGCTCGGCATCGGCAAGGCGGTGAACCGAGACCGCCGTGGTGTTGTCGGGCCCTGCGATCTCGTCCCAGGGTGGCAGGACCCGCAAGGGCTGCTTTCCGCGCGAGGCGAAGAGGATGGGCACGAAGGCATGCTGCCAGGGCACCGCCAGAGCAGGTTGATGTTCGTAAAGCATCGGGCCGCCGCCGCCATAGTATCGGCCCCGAGGCGCGGAGCGGCGGGCCGGAACGGTCATCGAATGCGTCACCTGCAGGATCGCCTTGCCCGGCGGCACATGTGAGAGCGCCCGGCGCAGCGAGGCGATGTCCGCCTGTCGCTCGTGCCAGATGCCCCCCACCCAGGCCGCCCGCAGCCCGACCAGCGCCAGCAATCCGCAGGCCAGCAGCAGTTCGGCAGAAGGGCGCCGTGGCCAGGCCGGCATGAGCAGTTCGGGGCGCAGCGCGCTGGCGATGGCGAGCACCGCCATGACCGGAAAGCGCGCGTCGACGAAATAGGTTCCGGCGACCTTGGGCGGCACGGCGAAGGCGAGGAGAAGAAATCCGATTGTAGCCAGCAGGAGCCCCGCATGGACCCGGAGCCGCCGCGTCACCAGCGCCCAGAGCACCGGCAGGACGAGCAGCGCGACGAAGGTCAGGTCGTAGAGCGACTTGTAAGCCGCGATGCCGGAGAACAGCGTCACCAGCTTTGCATGCAGGCTGAAGCCACCCTGCCACGAGGTCTGGGTGGCCGGGTCCTCCTGCGCTCCCGGCAGGGCCGGCGCGGAAAGCCAGGCGAGCAGCACGGGCAGCAGCACCGGCAACACCGCCACGACCACACGCCGCAGTCCCTGCCCGAAGGCGCGTGGCGTGCGCAGGAAGCCCCAGTCGCGACCGAGCGCCAGGGCAGCGAGCAACCCGGCATAGAACAGCGCGGCGAAGGCATGCGCCAGCAGCAGCAGCACGGCCAGCGCGGCACGCAGCGCGAAGGTGCCCAGGGACCCGGTCCTCCGTGCCAGCGCCGCGTCGGCAGCAGCGGCCAGGAGAGCGAGGCCGAGGCCGATCTGGAAATTCAGGAAACCGGCGATGAGCGTCCAGTTCCAGGCCAGCAGGGGCAGACCCACCAGCCACCAGTGCAGCCCGCCGAAAACGGAGCGGTTCAGCAGCACGGCGCCGAGCGGAGGCAGCAGCACCGCTGCTAGCACCAGCGCCTGCCCGAAGCGCTCGATCGGCAGCCATGAGCCCACCGCGGCCGCCAGGAGATCGATGCCGATATTCGTCCGCACGCTGGTGAGGTCCACGGCGTAGATGCGGTCGAAGGGTGGCTGCGCGGCGCCCCCCGCCACCAGCCAGAGGCGCGCAAGGTGGTTCGGATAGTCCAGCAGCGGCGGGAGCGGAGTGAACAGGACGGGCAGCGCCAACATGACGAAGGCGAAGGTCAGCAGCCAAGCGGTGCGGGAACCGGTGCGTTGCGCATCTCTGGTCGAGGTGGCGACGCTGGCGGGGCGATGGATGGATGCGGCCACGGTCTCTGCTCCCTGCCAGCTTGCACCCTACGGATGTCCGTTCGGCGGAAGCGGGCCTGGCGCGGAGCCTAGAGGGATCTGAGTTGGCCGTTAAACGGGTGCGCCCTCAACTTCCCGCTGGGAAAAGTCCTCCCTGCGCGGGTCACCTCCTCAAACGGATGATATCCGCAAGAGCGGTAACATGATGCAAGCGCAGCCTTGATAATTCCCACCAAGCTTCATTCATCTCACGGGTGGATACCTGGCCGGAAAAAAGATGCGCGCAGATGAACCGGATGAGATTTCCCTCCCCCTCGCTGAACGGGAGGTGCGGGAAAGTGAAGACCGCGTGGCGTGGCAGTTCTGCCTTGTTCTAGCCCTGGAGAGGGATGGCGCATGGCAGGAGGCGCAGGCAGCCCGGCGGGTCCTGACGGGCTTTCAGGATCGGCTGGGCCTTGCCTGGGAGCGGCTGCAAATGGAGCGCTGGGTACACGATCACAAGCGTTAGCAGGCCTGCACGACCACAGGCGGGGCGGGGCAGCCTTGTAGAAGGGCCGGGATGATGCGCTACAGCGGGCGAGTGGCATTCGGAAGGTTCTGGTACGCGCGGGGTCCGATGCTGATGATCGGCATGGCCTATGGCGTCACCCTCCTGCTCGCTACCCTTACCTTCACAAACCTTGGGAACTCGCAGGAGATAGCGCCTCCTGACCGGATCACCTCGTCCTCCCTGACGACCGCGCAGCTCCTGACCCCCGCAGTACGCGCGAAGGCCGCGCCGAGACTACCTGCCATGCTCGCAGACGCTCCGAGGCCCGCTATCTGCCCTTGAGAGAGACCATTCTGCTCGGTGCTCAACGACCTCCGGTCCACCATGCCTGCTTCCCTTTGCGTCAGGGAAAGGACAGAGAGGAAGCGAGTTCCCGAGGCGAAGATCGCTGGTTGTCAAATGGCACAGAGGAACAATAGCGCCATCCGCTGGGCTGCAAATGGCCTCATCTTCAAGGAAGCTAGTGGTTCTCACACTGCGTGCTCGTGGCGAAGCCACGCGCCTGATCGCAAGTCAGGCCCGCTCGGCCCGCTCTGTGGCAGCCGAACTCCGGCTACTGACCCAGCAGGAACGCGCTAGGGCGCGGACCGTGGGGCAGGCAGGGCGAGACTGGAGCTCTCGCGTCGGCGGCGGCATCACGGAACAAGGCCATCGAAAGCGCCTATTCCCGTGCCTTGGACCATATCAATGCGCTCGAGTTAAAGAGTAGGCGGCGTGACGAAGCCTAGGCCGCGAGGATGGCGGAATATTCAGCTTCTACCGGATTGATGGGGTTATGCCGCAGAGGCAACGCCAAGCACAGACTAGAGCTGTGGCGGCAAACTGAACCGCTGTTCCGATCCAGAATGCTGGAAAATGGCGTCCCCTAGGGGAAGGGAAGCCACCGGCGAAAATGAGCAGAAAACTTGGTCACTTAGCCGATATCAGCGGATTACCGCAGAAATCTGCTACGAATTAGTGCTACAAGAGCACTCATGAAGAACCTCCTCCAGCGCAATGGCTTTTGGTACCTCCGCCGCTCCGTCCCGGAGCCGTTGCGGCCCCTCTTCGGTGATAAGAAGGATCTCTGGAAGAGCCTGGGCACAAAGGACCGCAAGGAGGCTGAGCGCCGCTTCCACGACGCCATGACCAAGCTCAACGCCGAGTTCCAGGCGGCTGAGCGGGCAGTGAACGCGGAGGCTGAAGAGGCAGCCCAAATGGCCTCTGCCCGCGCTGACGCCGCGTTAAGCAAGTTCACCCGCCTCGCAGGGCAGCTTGGACTGCCAAATCCAACCTTTGCCCCCGCCGATCCCTCTCCGGAAGATCGGAGCTTCATCGATAAGGCGCTTGAGCTTGGCCAGCTTCAGAGTCGGCCAAAGTCCCGTAGCGAGGCCATGGCGATGATTGACCAAGCTCTCGAAGCCCTGGCATGGGAGCGGGAGCACGGCTGGACCTTCGCTTTTGGTAAGGACTCTGACGGCGAGCCAATCTGGGGTGTGCCTGAGCGGTACCTGGACCCCCTTACGCAGTTCCTGGAAGAACAATTCGAGGCGACCAAGCGCTCCCTGGAAGCCATCCGGGCACAGTTCCAAGACGCCGCCGATTCCTTCGCCAGTGGATCAGTCCCCCTTGCTCAGGCTGAGAAGACTGCAAAGCCTGGCAGCCTTCGCTCTCTCGTCACCGTATGGACGGTTCAACGGACCCCTGCTCGCAGCTCCCAGGCGGACATGAAGACGGCGCTGGATCGCTTCGAGCGGCTGAACGGGCCTCTACCCTATGGCGGTGTCACCACCGAGCATGTGCGGCGGTTCAAAGAGGACCTGATCCGGGACACTGCCATCAAGAACGCCACCAAGCAGAAGCAGTGGTCGATGGTACGCGTCCTGTTCACCGTGGCGAAGGATGACGGCTTGTTGGCCACTGATCCCTTCGATCAGGTGAAGCTCGGGCAGCTGAAGGACGACGCCGAGTGCCGGGAAATTTTGACCAGGGACGACCTGACCAAGCTCTTCTCCAGCCTGGAGGGTGAGGAATGGTGGCTGGTCCGGGTCGCCCTCTATACGGGTGCTCGCCTGGGCGAGTTGTGCCAGCTCCGCAAGGAGGATGTCACCGTAGAGGGTGGCGTGACCTTCCTCCACATCAGGGATGATGCGGAACTGGGCAAGACGGTGAAGACCCGCAACTCAGTGCGGAAGGTGCCCATTCACCGGCAGCTGATGGAGGATGGCTTCGCTAAATGGGCTGCCTCCCGCCCTCAGGACCAGCTGTTCCCCTTCACCAGCGCTGTGGCCAGCAAGCGCCTGCTCCGTCGCTTCAAGGCCGTTGGGCTCGGAGAGGGCAAGGTTGTCCATTCCCTTCGCCACACCTTCATTGGCGCGGCGCGGAAGGTCATGGAGGAGGACTATCGGGAACGGATCACTGGCCATAAGTCGCAGCGGGTCAGCCGGACCTATGGCGACTATGCGGATCTCAGGACCAAGGTTGATCTCGTCGATTTTGGCCTCTGAGGAGCCACAATGAGTGCAGATTTCTTGATGAGAGAATGCGAATGCCAAGCAAATTTGACTTTATGCTCTCAAAGCCAAAAATGCTTCCGATTCGGTATTCGTCATTAGGAACGTTAGAGGAAAGAAAAAGATCGGAGATTTATGCTTCGATAATGAGCAATATAAACCACAGAATTGTTTTCTGCTCAAGTTTTCTTGCGAATGTAAATCTATCCTTTCCGGAAAAGCAGTCATTCGAACTCATTCAACTCAATTTCCGAAAAATATGTGAGCTTATAGCCGCCTCGTGCTTGGTGGCAGATCAGGAAGTACGGAATGTACCTAAGATCAGTATAGATAGTGAGTCAAAGGTTGGATTGATATTGTCTACTCTCTTCAAAAGAGATAAAGATTTCTTTCCAAAATCTACGTTGCCGGACGATTTCTTTTCTGAAGAAATTAGAAAATTATATGCTATACGGAGCCTCGGTTGGAAAGAAGTAAAAAACTACTATGAGGAAACTCACAAATTTCTACACGCCGGCTCTCTCAAAAATATCGAGAGTTGGTACAATAACGATTCGTATGCGCCGCTAGACTGGGAGCGGTGCAGAAAAATAACCCTCCAATTCATTCATCTCTTGCTCAGGCACGTTAAGAAAACATCGGACGGGAGATTCATCCATTGTAAATTTCCGCAGTATGATGGGAAATCTGGGTACGTTATTATTTCGCACAGCGCGGATGTCCCTGATGTCCCTGATGCTCCGCCCTTCTGACCCTTCCCCCCCCCTTATCGCGATACAAGCGGCGAGCGCCATACCTGACATCACATTGGCAGGTCTGAACGAGGAGGGCCGGGCCTGGGCCACCCGGGGGTTCCCCGTTCTCCTATGACGTTCACGTTGGAGGTTCTTGTTGGCCACCCCGATACCACATTAGACGGGATATGTGGCGGCCGGAGGGGAGTTGCTGGTTCGACCTAATCCTAGCGCGGCATATGCCGTAATGCTTGCCCGCTTTCGCCTACGCAGCCGATACCAGTCCTGAAGCGAAAACCAGGGACCGTTTGAGAAGGTTGGTGGGCAAGACTCCGCAGAGGTGATCTGCTCCTGCGAGACGCGGCCGATGTTGGTTAAACGGGCAAGCTCGACAGCAAATGAGGAGCAACAAGGACCAGCAAAGCCAGCCAGACAGTGTTCTTGAATACCTGAGTTAATATGTCCCACGGTATATGTCGAATAAGCTGCGGAAGAACCGGTCGTAGGCTGGGGCGCGTGGATCACGGCGAACCGACGCCCGCATAAAGAGCGATCTCGTCCTTTTAGAGAACTTTCTTCCCTCCCACAGCTCGCTTGTCCAGTCCTCACCCCAAACTTCACCCACAACAGTCAGCTTAAGTGCCTCTCGCGCAACCTTAATTTGCGAATAACACCAGAGCTGAGCCCATATATTCGGCCACAAATTCTTCGGAATCATGAGTCTAGAGTGTTTGATTTCGACAATGATTACTTCTGAACTTCGGGCGTTCTGATAGATTAGGTCCGGAGAAGCTCGTAGCGGTTCTCCATTAACGGATAGATCTTCTATTTTGTAGTAATCTTTAGGGTATTCATCCCCTAAATGAAGTCCATTAAAAATCATCGACCAATTTGATTGGAATCTACTTAAATAATCATTATCGACACAACAAGCAGATTTCCTTCTCCATTCTAAGATGGCTGGCTCTACTTCCTTGCCGCGCTCACGATCTTCATCGCTTCCGTGCGCGCTGCTATAGAGCGAGTAGACCCACTGCGAGAAAGCTGACACGGTTGCTTGAGCTCTCTGAGGCCGCATTATACGTGCGCGGTGCAGGAACTCGGATGGCACGATCTTGAAGGTAGTGCGCGATTTTGGCTTGGCAGCATTAGGATCAAGGGACCATTTCGGGGGTAGTGGGTCCATGATCGACACAAAGCCGAGGAGCGCGGCAGCCCGACCCTCGACTGCCATTGTATTCCTTTCCTCAGAGTCGACCACATGTTTCGGGCAGAAGACTACTGGCCGAGCCCTTAGAGGAGGCGGACTGTGCGCCGGTGCAAGCTCGTCTCTGTCTTCGGGTCCCTTGAACAAGAGTTGCCGGGACTCTATCGGCATGAGCGCACTCTGGATTGATTTCCTAGGTACTTATAGCACTAGTGGGATCATTTCAGCGCCCCCTTTCTCATTCGGGCTTCCAGGTCCAGCACCGTTATGGAGGCTGGCCGCTGTCCGGATCATGGTTCTCTCCGGAGTCGGTGTGTTCCATCCCGAAATGAAGGTCAAGGGTGGGGCACGGCGACCTTTGAGGCGACCTAAGTGGGACTTCCAAATGTGAAACCTCGTTAGCTAATGGTTCAGAGAGAGAGCCTAAATCCACTGGCAGACCCGGCTAATGATCCGGTTCCCGCAACCCCCTCTGAGTTCCTCTATGGCCTCTCCTACTCCATCAACCTTCCTCAAAAACCTTATCTGTATGCCATCCTCGGCCTCCCCCTCTATTGAGGCTAAGGATGAGGCTTCAGGGCAGCCCGAAGGCCGTCCACCTTCTCTTCTGCCCCTTCAGGTCAGTCCTGATGCCAGCCCTATGGCCAGCACCGGAGCCTCTGCTTCCCCGTCAGGCTTCAGGCAGCCCTTCCGGACGCTGAACAAGGAGCAGTTCAAGACTGCCAAGATCCTTCCTCTCCATGCACAGCCTATCTCACTGGCAGCAGCAGGCTTCGCTGCTGAGATCGAGCAGCTGGTTATTGGGTGGGAAGCATCGGCTGGAAACCGGAAGCGGAAGCGCAGACAGAAGGGCCTGGCAAAGCTGGAGAAGGCCCTTGGCACCATCCTGGGTGGGTTGCTCTGGCACTGGGGTGCTACGCAGCCGAGAGCGTCTTATCGCAGCCTGAAGACCAATGACTTTACCGGAGAACCAGTGGGAGCCGAAGTCTTCAAGGCCACGCTGAAGGCTCTCCTCCAGCTTGGCCTTGTTCATCAGCATGAGGGATACCGCAGGCAGGCAAGCGAGAGCTTCTCAGCCCGCTACTGGCCCTCAGAGAACCTCCTCAGCCTCGCAGATCAGCATGGCATCGCCCCAAGCACCCTCCGCCAGCACTTCCGGCTGAACCCTCCCAAAAAGGCGCCGAAGGTTGTCCAGCCGCTCCGGCTTATGGAGCTGAAGGTACGAGGCAGGAGGCAATCTGTCCTTCAGATCGATGCTGCCTCACCGGAAGCCTTCCACCTGATCCAGCAGATCGAGGCCATGAACCGGCTGGCTGCCGTCACCGTAGTTGAAGGCTGCCTTCCCCCTCGCTGGAAGCGGAGCTTCACGGATGACTGGCAGCATCACGGCCGCTGGTATGCGGCTGGAGCCGAAGGAAACTATCAGAACCTCTCCCAGGCGGATCGGCTCCAGATCCGGATCGGAGGAGAATCCGTGGTCGAGGTGGACATCTCTGCCTCGCATCTGACCCTGCTGCACGGGATGCTGGGCCTGCCGGAGCCGGAGGGAGATGCCTACTCCGTCGAGGGTGTGCCCCGCGAGGTCGCGAAGGCGTGGATCAATGCGACGATTGGCAAGGGTTCGCCTGTCCAGCGGTGGGCACAGAAGGCACGGGAGCAGCTGGGACCGGATGTCAGCTGGTCTCCGAAGCAGGTTGGCTCCGCCGTCCTTGGGCGGTATCCCTTCCTGAGCGAGCCAGCAGACGCCATTCGCACCAACGAAGCGCTGCCGCAACGGCGCAAGCTGCTGCCTCTCCGCCTCATGTTCATCGAGGCCAGCATCATCTCGCAGACGATGGAGGATTTGGCCGCCCAGGGCATCCTGGCCCTGCCCATGCATGACGGCCTGATCGTCGCCGCCTCAGCAGAGGAAGCGGCGCATGAGGCCATCATGCGTGCAGGTAAGGAGCTTGCAGGAGTGAACTTGAGGCTGAAGGCCGACTCGGCAGCACCTTCCGCAGCCACCTGTTAGTGGCAGGTGAAGGGATCGTGTCTGCTACAAATCACTGCTACAAGAATGAGGAGCGAGAAACGCCTAACCCTTTGAAAAAGCGCGCTTAAGCGCGCCTGGCGTCCCCTAGGGGATTCGAACCCCTGTTGCCGCCGTGAGAGGGCGGTGTCCTAGGCCTCTAGACGAAGGGGACTAAAGGCGTGAGGGGGCTTTTATAGGCCCGCTCCGGGTTGGGCAAGGGGAAGATTTCATATTTCCGCAGGTGGAACGCTTCCCCCTTCCCCGCCACCTCCGCGGCTCACTCGCCCAGACGGATCTCTCCGGCCACGCGGCCACCCTGCGGGTCTACCAGCAGGATTCGCCCGCCATCCGGCCGCTCCACCCAGACGGCCAACTGGCCATTCAGGACAGCAATCTGGCTGATTTGCGTCCCGGCCGGCTGCCGCAGCGCCAGATCCGTGCTAACGGCTCCGGAGGAAAGGCCGGTCATGGCCGTGTGCGAGCGCTGCACCAGCGCCACCACCAGCGCCACCGTGCCCACAATGATCATCACTCCCATCACCACGACCAGAATCTTGAGCGCGCGCACCCACATCTCCCATTCCGCAAGCCAGCCCGAGCCCGGCCCCATGCCGGACGGCCCCTTCGAGATCCTCGCCGAGGCCGCCCATGCGGGCGACCGGCTCGATCGGTTCCTGGCGGCGGCGATAGGCACGCTCTCCCGATCCCGCGTCAAGGCGCTGATCGAGGCCGGGCATGTCAGCCGCGACGGGGCGCCCGCCACCGACCCGGCCGAGACGGTGCGTGCCGGCACGCGCTACCGCGTCGCTCCGCCCCCAGCGGTGGACGCCACGCCGCAGCCACAGGCCATGCCGCTGACCATCCTCTACGAGGACCGGCACCTGATCGTGCTGGACAAGCCGGCCGGGCTGGTGGTCCACCCCGCGCCCGGCAACCAGGACGGCACCCTGGTCAATGCGCTGCTGGCCCATGCGGGCGAGGAGTTGACCGGCATCGGCGGCGAGCGCCGCCCCGGAATCGTGCACCGGCTCGACAAGGACACGTCGGGCGTGATGGTGGTCGCCAAGACCGACCTGGCGCACCAGGCCCTCAGCACCGCCTTCGCGACGCGGGACCTGGAGCGCGCCTATCTCGCCCTCGCCTGGGGCGTGCCCTCCCCGCCCGCCGGCGAGGTGGAGGCGCCGATCGGCCGCCACCCGACCGACCGCAAGCGCATGGCGGTGGTCGCCCGTAACGGCAAGCCGGCGCTCACCCGGTACGCCACCGAGCGCGCCTGGGGGACAGGCTGTGCCCTGCTGCGCTGCCGGCTTGCCACCGGGCGGACGCACCAGATTCGTGTCCATCTGTCACAGATCGGGCATCCGCTAATCGGAGATCCGGTCTACCTGCGGCGCATACCGGCCGCCGCCCGCAACCTGCCTCCGATGGTGCGGGACGCCCTGCTCGCCTTCCCCCGGCAGGCGCTTCACGCGGAAAGCCTTGGATTCCGTCATCCCTCCAGCGGGGAGTTGCTGCGCTTCACGGCCCCCCTACCGCCGGACATGCAGG
>Ga0182738_1007407_pt1 | contig 11157 bp, 14 predicted proteins | sample eDN5th30CBELigMG_FD_128876 | JGI IMG/M metagenome (GOLD analysis project Ga0182738, IMG submission 128876) | Enriched Miracle-Growth compost microbial communities from Emeryville, California, USA - eDNA 5th pass 30_C BE-Lig MG (version 2)... ... | reverse complement strand
TTTTTGTCTGTTTTCGGATAAAAGTTGTTTAGTACAAATATAATTTGATTTTCCTCTTAAAATTTAAGCTCAATGGAAGGCACTTCCAAACTTATCTCAATTCTACATTTTAACGATGTTTACAATATCGAAGAGAAAAAAGTCGAACCTCTCGGTGGCGTTGCTCGTTTCAAAACTGCCCTCGAGTCTTTTCGCGGTCTAGACCCTCTTGTTTTATTCAGTGGAGATCTTTTCCAGCCCTCTTTATGTACAAATCAAACGGGTGAGCAACTTGTTAATTTTTCTAGTAAGTACTGCTTATGATGGAGAACAGATGATTAAGCCAATGAATTTATTCAAGATTGATGCCGCTTGTTTCGGAAACCACGAATTTGTACGAGAATTTAAGGGATACTGGTAAATAATCACATTGTTAGGATCTCGATTTGGATGTATTGACAGAATATATTTACCGCACAAATTTCCCTTGGTTGATCTCTAATGTCAAGACAAGAGACGATATGAGGCCAGTTATTGAAGGAAAGGAGTACCTTGTGTTGGAGAAAAAGGGCCTGAAGGTGAGAATTTATTTCAAATTTCGTTTAAATCTGTTAGATTGGTTTTATGGGATTAGCAGAAGATGCCTGGGTCTTTGAAGCTCCTGCTTTGCAAACTGATGAGATTATGTATGAAGATTTTATCAAATGCGCCAAAAGAGTTACGAAAATCCTTCGTGAAGAAGAAAAGTGTGACATCGTCATCGCCCTTACCCATCTCAGAAGCGTAAGAAGTTTGAAAGGAAAATTTTGGATCTCATCTTAATTTCATAGCCAAATGATAGAAGATTGGCAACCGAGTTTAATGGATTAGACTTGATTTTGGGCGGCCATGATCACATAAATTTGGTGGAAAAGGTTAACGGAACCTATGTAATCAAAAGTGGCGCCGATTTTGTGGAGTTTAATAAGATCAACTTGACCGTTCTTGCTCCAGAATCTATTCCAGGATTGCCTCAAGAAGTGAAAGACCAGATCTACAAGGACCGCTTTTTGATCGATATAAAGCCTATTATTATCAATAAGAACTGGGAACCAAATGAAGAGCTCCAGAAATACGTTCAACACTATTTAGACCAATTCCAAGAAAAAATGAAAACCGTAAGGGATTTGAACGGAAGGATAAACTCTAATCTTCTCAATAGCCTGTTCTTCATTCATCAGTGGAGTTGGAAACGAGATTCCCAATGGTCAGAGGTACTGAAACCAATTTCTCCAATCTGATGGCTGACATTGTCAGACTTGTCACTGACTGCGATATCTGTTTGATGAATAGTGGTACCTTTAGAAGTGACCGTTTATTTGCCCCTGGAGTCTTTACTCTCGGTGACATCAGATTGATCCTGCCTTGGGAAGATTTGGTCATCAAATTGAGAGTCACAGGTGAACAGCTCTGGAAAGCCCTGGAAAACTCTGTCTCAACTTATCCAGCTTACGACGGTAGATTCTTAGCGGTAGGGATAATTTGATAGAGGGGAAAACTTATTGAGGATAGGTTTCTGGATTATCTTTTGCTTTCGATCCTAAACAAGCTCCAGGAAATAGAGTTCCATTGGAATCTGTTGTGATTAGAGAATTGCCTTTAGATTTAAAGGCAACATATACTATGGCCACTAAGCCCTTTATGTACTATGGTAAGGATGGTTACACTATGCTGAAAGAGGCTGAATGTCTTGTTGATGTTGAAACTGCCGAAGATATTCATACTGTATTGAAAAGATTTTTCAGTAAGATTCTTTTTATTAGAAATAATCTGAGATTTCAAGGTTTGACGAAGGATCCAAAGATTATAGAAGAGTGGAAAAAGACAACAGCAAGTTTGGATAGTTTGGATGATTTGGAATTGTTACAAAAACAACCAAGTCTTCAAAAGAGAATAAGTGAGATTAAAAGAATGGATTATTATCAGAAACTCAGACCAATTATAAATGATGTGGTGACTATTGATGGTGAAACTTTGATTTCTGTGGCTCCTACAGTTGAAGGTCGTATCAAAATTTTATAAAAAAGGAAGCAAATGTTTATATGATATATAAAATCGTGTATATGTTATGTAATATTTAAAGCAAGAAATTTTATTCCATCTATGTATCACGATATTAATAAAGAAAGAACACTTTTCGTAAAAGACGGGGCCGAGACATTGTAGGGAAAGGGACTGATATGTTTGTATATAATAAAATTACTTTGAGATTTATAGGTATGTTGTTTCTTCTGTAAGTCAGGGAATCGTAATCTTCATATTCCATTTTACTAAACAAAATGTTCTATCTAATCGTATCATAAATGTTTGCTTGAACTAACTTGAGATAATCCTTTACTTAAATTCAAGGAGAATCAGATGAATGGGTTGAGATTTTATATATGCATATTCAATCTAATAAGAAGCGAAGATAAAAATAAGGTTTTCATTTTTATAAGGAAAAATTCCTTTTTGCAAGTGGGCTTATGCTCCAATATAAATTCTTCCTTCATTATCTCATTTCAAAAGGATTTTTCTGGGCATGATAAAATATTTTTCGAGAGTTTTTTAATCCTGCCTGGGTAATTGTGAAAAGAAGTTAAAACAGCAAGGATCAGAATGACAAATAAAATAATCCGAAAAAATTCAAAGAAGCTTTTTAAATTCATCAGGTTTTTCCTTTTGATTATTTTTCAAGTTTCTAAGTCCAAAAACTTTTGTTCCAGTGTCTTTTGTGTCAAGGCATAAAAATCATTGTTGAGGGTTTGATGAAATTTTCTTGACACTTTGGAGGCTTCGTTGGAATTTCATTCAGGAAAAAAACTTTAGATATAATATCTAAAGGGAGATCTGAAACTCTTCTCAAAACAACTGACAAACTTTTTTACCTCAAAAAGATTTATTTCAGTAAACTCGATTTTGTCAGTGAATTTTTTATGATTCCACCAATCACGTTCGAAAAAACTTTTCATTTTACCTTTTCTTAGCTTAAAACCGAGAAACTGGGAAAGGGGTTGATCTGAAACTTTCTCCAATTTCTTCATAATCTTTCCAGATGTTCCAATCGATTACAGAAAAAATTTCAAAGTTTTCTCAAAAGATTTTTTGTTGTTTTTCAATGATTCTTTTCTGAATAAATTCTTTTTTAAAAAATGAAATCTTTTCACTTAAACTTTCCATTTTCACGAAAAATTCTCATGATGATTCCTTTTTGCAGGAAATTTCAGAGTTCTTTTTTTTTTGTCTCGATGTTTTCTCAACAGTTTGCAAGACACTTTTTTGAACGTTTCTTAGACATGGTTCTATTCTGAAAAGAAAAAAAGCTTGAAAAACTTTTTCTTTCTTTCTGGAAATAGAAATAAAATCAATCTTTTTCATTTTCAGGATATCTCCCTTTGTTCTTCAAAACATCTAAAAATTTTTCATATTTGAATGAATCTAGTGTTCAAATAAAACCCAAAACTATTTCTCCTTTTACTTTTTCCTTCTGAAAAAAATGTGCTGTTTTGCTCAGGGAGATACCCAGCATAGCTGGAGGTCTAAAGAAAGAACTGCCAAGTGAATATAAGTCTTATAAGTACGAGTTTTTGTTTAAAAAATGAGTAAAATAAAAAAACTCTTTGGAAGATTTTTAGATTATTTATGACAATTTTTACTTTTTGTTTTTCAAGACTCAAAGTTTGTTGTCTCAAATCAAGCGTTTAGAAGGAATCGGAGGAAGTTGGAGGAATCCTTTTTCTGGATATTGAAAGGGACAGAAAAAATTACAAAGAAAAAGGCTGTTAGAAGTGAAATTTCGCAGCAGAACAAAATACATTGAGTAAAAGAGCGAAAAAAGTTTGATTTGATAATATTTATAATAGCAGTTTGAAATTTTGAAAATCAACGGTTTATTTGCCATCTTGGCAAAGCCATCAATTTTTTTCCTTTTTTTTGCCTTTTACCTTTTAAAAACGAGAACTTATTTTTTTCAACAAAACTCTTCACTTCACGAGTTTCGCATCAATTTTTAAATCGGTAAAATCTTTCCTCTATTACTGGGCAAATAATGATTTAAAATAGAATCTCTCGTGAGGTCCAATTTAAGGAGCTAGCGAAATTGGAAATAGAATAATTCCATCTCAATAAATTAAGGCTCTCTTTTTGATTAACCAAAGAAAAACTAATGAAAATTTGAGGACTCAAAATCTCTTCATAATATAAAATAATCATGCAGAGGTTGAAGGAGAAAGTTAAACTAGAATTTGGTGGGTTCAATTTGAAAAATTTTCTGACAAAGAAAGAAGAATTTTTTTACGATGAGCTGGAGTTTTATTATTAACTTCTAATATTTTGCCTATGAATGAATTATAAAGAGCTCCTAAAATTTTTAATTAAAGTACAGGATCAATTAGAAAACAACCCACTGGCTTTGATCAATCACCATTTATGAATCGATGTTTTTCTGCTTTAAACTTTGCATTATTTAAACTAGTATTCATTCCCAATGATTTCTCCTCCAATTCAACATCGATCTCAAGGAGTGTCTTGACCCACCCAAATTTCCTGCTTTTGCAGGTTTAAACAATACACACGAAAATTGCCTCTTGTATTCCTGTGTTATTTAAATGATTAATTTAATTTATCTGAAAGTCTTAACAGTTCCTAATTTAAGCAATAAAATAAACCCTAATAAAGCAAAATATTTTTAGAAGAGATGCCCACCTCAACCTTGCTCTTTTTATTACTCCTTATTTTGGGAATAAACTATTCTCAAGCCGGCAAAGTCACCGCCATCGGTCGAACTCCCATCCTGATTTCTAGCAACAATATCAACGAAATCAGTGATTACACATTCACTTTTATCCTCGATACTCCTACCCAGTCCGGTAACTCTCTATGAATTACTTCAGAATTCATGTAATCCTCTAGGTGATTTGCTGATTATCAAGTTTCCTGAGTCGCAATACAGTAGTCAGTTCTCTTCGCTTGCTGATACGACCTGCAGTGCATATCTTCATGCCGAGACATTTGTGGCCTATCAAACTTTAGATTGTACTTTGGACTCGGACCTAAACTTTGTCATTACTCTTCCAGAACTCAACAACGGAGCTTATTACCCTCACTCTGTCACCATCCAAGGCCTCCAAAATCCCTCAACTGTTGGAGGTTCAGGAAATTTCGCCGTACAAACTTGCAGAACATCTGCTGCTAACCCCCTCGATGTCAACTCTGCCTTCACTCAAGTCGGTTTTGTAGCCGCTCCCAGCAGTTTCTCAAGCTCCACTGTGACCATCACCGCAAATAATGGGATCAACCTCAATGGAACATATCAGATTGTTATGACCACCACCAAAGTTATCCCAATGAAAGGCTCTATCAAAATCATCTTCCCCTCTACTTCGAATATTTATGCAGACTATACTTGCACTCTCAGTGTCACTGCCGACAATTGCACTCGTGTTGATGCTCAGACCATCGTTATCTCTGTAATGAGAAACTTATTTGAGGATGAATTGTAACAATTTTTTTAGAACTTTTCTGCTGATGTCCCTATTGGTTCTGTCACAATTACCCTTACGAAAATCCTCAACATTCCTTATGTCGGTAAGATGAAATAAAAGAAATATTTTACTCAATTTTAATGCTTAGGGTCTGCTGGCAATGTAAAGATTCAAACATGGACAAATGACATCAACACAATCCTTGAACAAGTCACTCTTGCTGTCCCAACAACCGCTGCTGGGGCAATAAGTGGTTCTCCAACTGCTTATTACACAAACTTCCAACAAAGTGGCCAGACTCTTGTTCCAAGTGATACCCTTTACTATGAAATCTCCTTCAGAACCGTGAACCCAGTCCCCCAAGGAGGAACCGTGCAAGTGACTCTTCCCATGACCCCCACCTCCTGCATCGCCTATTCTGGTTTTAACGATGTCAGTGAAGCTGCCCCCGCTGCCTGCTCCGTCTCTGGAAGTGTTGCAACCATCACCAGCTTTAGCGCTCTGACTACCAATCAATTGTTAACTGTTGCATTACTCGCTACTAACCCCTCCACAAGTAATAGGAAATTCGTTTTGTTATCATAATAATTTTCCCTCGCAATAGCTGGAGCAACAAGCAGTGTTCAAATAATGACATATTATGATAGTTCCAGCACTAAATTGATTGATCAATTGACCTCTGGATTGGCCTTTACCATGAGCTCTTCCTTAACGATTATGAAGTCTCTCAGTCTCACTCTAAGCACTTATTCTGCTGCCTCCACTGCAGTTTGGACTTTTAATTGGCAAAGTCAAGTGCAACTAACTTCATCGACTATTGGTTATTTCACCATTTCTATTGGAACAGGCTTCACTGGAACTCCCACTTGCCAATTGCAGCCAAATGGTGCTGGAAGTGCGACCACCGTCTCCTGTGCTCTCTCTTCAGGCACTTTAACTCTTGATACAAGCACCATGTCTTCTTCCACATTCTCCAATACTGGTAACCATGATGATGGGTTTAGAAAATATTAATGTTTACCCAATAGCTGATAACACATTGACAGTGTCTGGCTTGACAAATGCAAGAGCTGGAGATTATCAGATCATTTTCCAACTTAAAGAAGGCTCCACCTTGAAAAGACAGCAAAGTTTGATCCTTACGACCACTGCTGCTACAACTCTTGGAGCTACCGTTGCTCAATTGACTCGTGATAGAACCAAGTTTACCCTTTACGAGATTACTTTCAACGCACCAGAGAATATTAATCCTGGTATTCACCCAACTAGCTCTGGCATTGTTCAAAGTAAAATCAGATTAACTTTCCAAACTGCTTCTGGAACTATCGCTTTATTCCCTATTGCTCTTGGTCGAGAAAATGATACCGCCACTGGCTCTACCATCCCTTGTTACGGTACCGGTGGCCTCCAACGTACGATCAAAATTTTTATTGAGTAAAGTTAACATCTTATAATAGCACATACAACAGTGACAAAATTGAGATGTGTGATTTATTTTGCTACGACAGCTTCTTCAACAACTCCTGCTATTATCGATGTTTTTGATTTTGCCAGTGTTACTTCTGGTACGTCAATGACATTGCAACTTCCAAAGATTCAGAACCCCGATTCTATGACGACGACTGCTGATATCACTGTCTCTTTGATTTACACTCAATACCACATCACAAGAACTTATTTCACGAATACCGTCACACAAACTGCTGCTCTGCTTGATGCAGTTGTCGGAAGTTTAAATAACACGAATGGTGTGAGCGGTGCTCCAACAAACTTGGCCCCAACATTTAATCCAAGCACAATCAACAAGGTTTCTCGCGCTGAAGTCAAATTCACACCAGGAAGCGGAAGAAGTCTTGCTGTGGGCAGCCAGATTATCATGAAGTTCCCATTGCTCCCAACCACCTCTCCCATGTCCTACGTCTTTACTACATCAACTTATTGTAGTATTGGCCTCACTGTCTCTCAACCCTGCTTGGTTTTCCCTGAAGTCGGCTGGATCGTCATCAAGAGTCTCGTCCAAGCATTCACTGCAGGCAAAGAGTACTCTATTATGATCTTTAATGTGCAAAATCCCCCTTATGCAGGTGCTTTAAATGGAGCTCTTAACATCATCACAGTTTCTAGTAATCGTGAGTACGAAGAGTTCAAATATACCTCATTCGCTTCTTTCAGCACTGGAGGATTGTCAAATATCAATGTTTTCCCCAGTAGTTACAGTGCTAACGACGTCGATGTGGAATACAACTGGATTTTCGTGACCTCCAACCCTATTCCTGCTGGAGGCTCAATTCAGCTCACTTTCCCTCCCAACGTGTACAGTTTGGACAGTGATCCCCCAGTTACTGCTGAAGTCATCACTGGTCTCAGTCCTAAAAGCTCTTCCTCAGCCATCACTTACAGTTTTGTCATTAACGTGGCTACTGTTTCGAACTTTGCTGCTGTTCCTGCTGGAACTCTGATAAGAGTTGTACTGAACGGTGTCAAGAACCCCATCGAAGCCACTAGAACAACTAATTTCGCTATTTTGACATTGAATTCTGCTGGCTATACCATTGACTCCAACACTGTTATCTCTGGCCTGAATATTCTGACCGCTAATCCTACTGGTGTTATCGTGTTTAACTATTTCTATACGACTCCTTCCAATGGTAAAATGAGAGGAAATTACTACTTGAGTTTCTCTCCTCAAACTGATTATCCCAAGGGAACCACCATCAATATCATCTTCCCTTCGACAGAATTCTCTGCCACCAGTTTCCTTGATGATACTTGTTACATCAGCGGCGCTTTGACAACCTTCGAGTCCTGCACTGTGGATCCTTCAACCTTTACTTACACAATTATCACTGATACCAAGTTGGAAATTCAGGCTGGTATGTCTCCCATCAACATCTTCTTCCCTCATATTATGAACTTTAATGAAGAACTGAGTAGCGGTGTCGTTACTGTGAGAGCACTTTATGATAGTGTGATCCTGGATGACAGTGGAAATGCCGAAACGAACAGAAAAGCAACCACCAGCAACGCTGCCTCAACTCTTGCTTACTCTGGTTTCAGCTTCGTGCCCACCACTGAAGGTCAATCTGCCACTTATTCCGTGACTTTGAAGCCCACTGTAAGCTTTGATACCAGTGCTGTGATCCAATTTGAATTCCCTGAAGAATTCACCTCTGGTCTGGGAGAAACCATCAACTGTCAGGCTCCTTCTTTGGTTATCAGTTCTTCTATTCCTATTCAATGCGTTGTCTCTGAAAGAACAGTTAATATCACAAAGACTAACGGCTGGGATGCGACTAACACTGCAGGATTCACCGTTTCTATCAGCGGTATTGTGAATCCCAACAGACTCCCCGCCGTTACAGGAACTATTGCTGTGTTTATTTTGACTAGTGAAACCGTCGTCTCAGAATATACTCTGACCATTGGAGCTCTCTCCTTTACTACTGCTCCCCAAATTCTCGATGTTCAAGCTTTCAGCAGCTCTAGTGTCTTGACCAGAGTCCTCGGAAATTATGCCTTCACTCTTTCGCCCACTGTCAATATTGCTCTTCCTTCTACGTTGACAGCAGAATTTTCTTCAGAATATGATGTGGATACCTTCTCAAAATCTCCAACTTTAGCTATTAACGGTGCTTCAGCCAACTCCGTTACACCTATCGGAAACTCGATCCTCCAAACTCTTAGCTCAACAATTTCGAGTGGCAGCACCTTCACTTTGACTCTTAATAATATCGCCAATCCTTTTGATAGCGGAGAAAAGCGTTATCCTACAGTCTATATTCAGGATGATAGTTCTTCCACGGTTACTGTCAGAACTTATGATAATCTTATCAAGCCTTCCAACTTGATATTTAGTCATGGAGGCGAAATCGTCACTATTAATGACGATGCCATGACGACAATCTATCCTGGACAAGCTAATCAATATTATTTCAAGTTCCAATCAGCAACAACCCAGTTATTGTCGATCAAAGCTCTTCCTTTAAGTCCCGCTTTTGTTGACGTTAGTGATATTACTGTGCCAATTGGATCAACCCAAGCTGCTATTTGGATCGGTGTCCCATCTAGTACCACTGAAGAAACTGTTTATATTGAGTGGGAAATTGATGGCGATACTCTCAATCGTTTCTGGGTTATTCGCCCTCTCGGCGTCAATATCATTAGTGGACAAACTGAAGTTTTCGTTGATGAGATCGTGTATGTCCCAGCAGGAGGAAGAACAAGACCCTGTTATATCACTTTGAGTAACAGTCCACTGAATGATTTGCAGGTCCAGCTCTATCAAAGAGGAAGCATCCCAACTTATGTGAATGTTTACCCTTCGAAATTAGTGTTTACTAAGGGTGAATTAACCAAGCCTTTCTGGGTTTCAAGTGGAGTTGACACAAGAGGAATTTCAGGAAGTATCTTGTTCTTAATTAACGGAACCAATAAGGATTCTTACTTTATGCCCAAGAGACTGAGATCCTTTATTATTAGTAGAGGAGACTCAACCAGTCCTTATCTTTTGAGAAATAAATTAGCTGCAGTTGGTGAGAACTATATCACTGTGAATGCCAGTACCAGCGAGGCTTGCACAATTTATTACTTTATTACACCAAAGGGAACCCCTGCTCCTGTCTTTGAAGATATTAAGGATAAGAAGATCAGATATGATTATTATGCTGCTGAATATGTCGTTGGTGAATATGTTAATGACACCTCAAATTACAATTACACATTCAATGTGACAGGTTTGAGATCTGGAATGGACTATGATTCCTATTTCTACATCGAAGATTTCAGTGGTAACCAAGGAAATGAATCTTTTAGTTACTCTTTCACAACCAATCGTAAGGGTTTTGTTTGTCTTTTGTTCTTAATTTTTAACAATAGAGGATTACCCACAACAGGTTTATATTAATGTCCTTCAAAGCACAGTAAGCGCTGCAGATACCACATCACTTCTTTCTGTGATTGCTACAACAATCGGAATTGATGTTGATAGACTTGAATCTGATACCACTGTCTTGAATGCTAAGGCCTCAGGAGATACTTCCACTCGACTCAGTTCCACAAGTTCTGTGAACAATAGAGTCAAGCTTACCGCTTCAACAACCTCCATTCCCGTTGTTTCTACCGGAACAAGATTCACATTTATTATCTTCCCTGATTTGGCCAATCCTTTCGCTTTATCCAACCTCCAAGCCGTTGCAGAAATCACCGCTAAATTATCCACTATCAACGACGACTGTAATTTTTTTATTTAAAATGGTCAAAAACTAATCTGTTCATATAGATTCAACAGGATCATTAATTGGAACAACATATGGCGTGCAGAACAAATTAGTTGAGCCAGATGATATTAACTGGGGAAGTGGCATGTCATTAACCTTCGCAAAGAGCTACACTACTATCACCATTAGCGGAATCAAGCTCAACGCAGCCGGTACCGTTTACGCTGCCGCTTATGCTACCCCGAGAAAGCTCTTCTATTCAACTCAAGACTCCGTATCATCAGCCATCAGATACCTTCAGCAAACTCCCAGTGAATCTTCTTCATATGTTGATGGCACAGGAAGAAGACTTTCAGCAAGTTATGGCCAACAGACTTGTGTGGTTTCAACTGATAATGAGCTTGTGGTTGGATGTGATGGTGATGATTTGCCTGCTGAAGACTTAACAAGATCAGATTATG
>Ga0182738_1007403_pt1 | contig 11160 bp, 7 predicted proteins | sample eDN5th30CBELigMG_FD_128876 | JGI IMG/M metagenome (GOLD analysis project Ga0182738, IMG submission 128876) | Enriched Miracle-Growth compost microbial communities from Emeryville, California, USA - eDNA 5th pass 30_C BE-Lig MG (version 2)... ... | reverse complement strand
CGGTTGTCCCGGGAGGGCGAAGCTCCCGCGGAGCCGGCGCCATGCGTGGGGCTCGGCGGAAGCCTCGTCCCAAATTCCCCCAAGGGGAGAAGGACGATTGCCGCATAATGGACCGCGGGCGCTCCGGCGGATCGACGAACCGCCCAAGCGCCCGCCGAAACTCTCGATTACTTCTCAGCCGGCTTTTCAGCCGCAGCTTCCGCCGCCGGCTTGTCGGCCGGCTTCTCTGCCGCGGACTTCTCGGCTGGCTTTTCAGCCGCCCCAGCCGGTTCAACCAGGAGGTAGCCGGCCATCTCCAGGTGGAGGGCCGAGCAGAATTCGCTGCAATAGAACGGGTAGACGCCCGGCTCGTCCGCCTTGACGGTGAAGTTGGCCGTCTTGCCCGGCTCCAGGCTGAGGTTCACGTTGAAGTGGTTCAGCGCGAAGCCGTGGGTGGCGTCGTGGGTCTGCTCCAAGTTGGTGACGTGGAACTTGACCGTGTCGCCCTGCTTGACCCGGATCGTGTCGGGCGTGAAGTGGCTGCGAACCGCCGTGAGCTTCACGCTGACGGTGTCGCCCTCGCGAGTGATCCCGGCCTCCTTCTCCGACGTCGCCGCGTTGGGATCGACCTGGCGGGTCGCCGGGTTGAAGCCGACGGGGCTATAGACTTCGTCGGCCTTGATCTTCTCGGCGTTAATGATTTGCACGTAGTGAGGCTCGCCCAGACCGATCGGCATATCATAGAGCAATTGCATCTTGTCTCCACTGATGTCGATCAACTGGAAGTTCTGGGGCAAGAGCGGGCCGACCGGGGCGTAGCGGTCGATGGCCCATTTGTTCAGGGAGACCAGATAGCGGCCCTCGGGCTTGACCGTGTCGCCGCCGACGACGCTGATGTGGCCGACGTTGTAATGCACCGGGATCTCGCCGACCTTCTCCAGGTCCTTAAGCGACCACTGGGCCACCTTCGACTCGATAAAGAGCGACGTGTAGGCGCGTCCCTCGCCGTCGAACTGGGTGTGCAGGGGGCCAAGGCCGACCTTGACCTGTCCGCGGATCGAGTCCTTGAAAGAGAGGATCGGCACGCCGTAGTCGTCCTTGCCGTCGAACGTCTTGGACTCGATCGCCTGCTTGATCTTGGCGAAGTCGTAGACGCTGACGTGGGTGTCGAGCTTGCCGGAGATGCAAATTTCCTTGCCGCTGGGAGTCACGTCGACGCCGTGGGGGCTCTTGGGCTCGGGGACGAAGTGGAGGATCTCCTCGTCGATGGCCGTCTGCAGTGGGATGACGGTCATGCCCTTCATCTTTTTGGACTTGCCATCCTGCTTGGCGACCTCGGCGGCCTTGCGCCAGTTGATGATGTGCAGATAGTCCATGTCGTTCTGCGAGGCGCCCGACTCCAGGGCGGGCGAGTTTTCGACGGCCTTGCCGATGGCCCGCTCGGTGTTGAAGGAGTTCAGGAAGAGGTAGCCGTCGCTGTCGAGCTTGCCTGCGTCGGCGAGGTCCTGCATGTAGGGCGGCAGTTCGATGGCGAACGACTCCTCGGGCGCGATGCGGCCCTTGGCGCGATCAAACTTCCAAAGGATGATGACGCTTCGGTACGTCTCGGCGTAATTCTTCGGGTTCAGATCGAGGTGGCTTCCATCGAGCGGAATGGGGTACTGGCCCCCCTCGATGACGTAGTCGGTGTTGGGCGTGACGAAGGTTCCGCCGTGGTCGGAGCGCAAGAGGTCGCTGCGGACGATCTGGGTGGTGGCGAAGTCCTTCAGACTGATGACGGCGACGCGGGCGTTGGCCTTGTCGTTGATGAAGACGAATTCGCCGTCGTACTCGCCGTTGGTCTCGCTTAAGGCCGGGTGGTGCGTGTCGGCCCAGGTCAGGGGCGTTCCCTCGGGGGAGCCGTCGGCCAGGAGCTTCTTCGTGTCGTCGTCGAAGCCGTAGCCCTGCCAGGGCTCGGGCGTGAAGACGCCGATGTACTTAAGGATGCGCATGCTCGGCACGCCGACGACGATCACTTGGCCGCTATGGCCGCCCGAGGCGATCAAATAATGCGTGTCGTGCTTGCCGCTGGGAGTGTACGTCTTCAAGGCGGCGACGACGTCGTCTTCGTTCAGGTCGCGCGCCTTCATGAGGCCGGCGATGGAGTCGTCCGAGGGCGCCTTGGCCGACTCGCCGCCGCAACCGTTGAGCGCCGCCGCGGCGGCGGCGAGCAGCCCCAGGCCAAGGAGGAACTGGTATCTCATGCGTTTCAACATTTTCAAATCTCCCGATCCGGAACAGCGTCGAACCGTTTGTTATTTGCCGAATGAGCGCACCATCTCGCGCAACCCTTTAACGACGTCGGGCTTATTCGAGAGGTCGGGGTTGGCCACCATGACCGGGCTCTTGCCCACCGCGGCGCCGCCGTAAACGATGGTTTTCTCGATGTCCTCGTCGGTGACCGACTTCTGCCATTCCGCGTTGCTATAGTCACGCGGCTTGGGATCCAGATTGGTCGAGCCCGGCCCGTCGCCCCGGCCCGTCGCCCCGTGGCAGGTGGCGCATCGGGTCGAGTAGATGGACTTCGCCTCGGCCACGGCCGACGCCGGAATCCCCGACGCCGACGCCGCCGCCTTCGACTTCGCCGCCTTGCCCTTCGACCCGGCCGCGTTGTTGGCCGGCTCCGATGAGGAGCAGCCCTGAATCACCGCGAACGCCACCAGAACCAACACCGACGCCACTGTCTTGCTTCGCATCGCGCGCTCCCTAAGGCGACAAGAAATCTGTTGTTCGATGGACGGCTCCATCGCCTCGCCGAGTTATCCCGCCCGGCGATTGTGGAGGTTTCCATCTACAGTACACGCGAACGCGGTCTAAATACAGTCCCACTCGCCATTTTGGACGTTTCGACCCCGTCCCCCATTTCGGAGGTTTCATTATTCATGAAAACCGCGCGCCGAGACGCGGCGGCATCGCGTTTGGATGCCTCGCCAGCCGTCGCCAAGTCTCCTTCTCCCCCGCCCCCGGTCCGCGCTTTCCGAGATTTCGTACATGATCGCGTCGCCGGGCAATGAGTGGACGGGGGCCGGCCCGAGCGGGACGATGGCGGGGATCAGACCAGCCAGACACCCGAGCGGAGCCGACCCCGATGACACCCTCGCATCCGACGCCCGCCCCTTGCCAGTGGTTCGTTCATCGCGAAAAGCTGGCCGCGAAAATTCTCGCGATTATGCGGGCTGGGCCATTCGAAGCCGACATTCAAGCCGCCGTCGACCGACTGTTGCGGCTCGCGGCATCATCCTCACACAATCATTGAAAATACAGGCGACATAAAAAGCTCTCGATGCAAACCGCACGTTGCTTTTTTGAAACACGTCGACCACTCAACTTGACAAGAAGGAGGTGGATGTTCTATTAGTGGCCTTCGGTTCGACACCTAATGAAATGACCGACTGATTCAAACCGGACGCGAATGGCCGCTCACGCAATCAGTGGGACGCCTTCACCCGAGCTTCGAACGTTGGAACCAAGGAGGACAGATCCACGACCCACAATCCGACTGCCCAAACCGCGGCCCTCGCTGGAGCCGGAACTTCCGACCATGTCGGCTGAGCAAGCCCCGGAGAGCCGCGTTACGGACTTTGCCACCTGTTTTCTTCGCCTTTTGAACGCCCTTTCCTCAGGAGGTCCACCATGCGACAGCGCCACATCCTGACGGGCCTCGCCTCCGCGATCCTCGTCGTGGTCGCAACCGCCGGTCCCACCCGCGCCGAGACGATCGGCGTCACCACCGACTCCGGCGAAATCGGATCCTTCACGCTCACCAACAGGGGCGGCGGCCTATTCGCGCTGTCGTTCCCTAATTACCCCGTGGGTCAGACGCTCCTCAGCATCAACGGCTCACCCGTTTCCACTCCCGCCGATTTCGGTTCCAACATCAACCTCACCGTAACCGCCGGCTTGGGAACCCACAACTACACGATCGACGACTCGGTGGTGTACACCAAGATCTTCTCCAGCACCCCCTCCGGTTCGCCGAATCCCTTCTCATTGCTGAACTACACGATCGCCTCGGGCCAAGCTGGAGACAGCACCGACCCGACCCACCTGTTTCTCAAAGGTCTCGTTGGGTCCGTGCCCAACCCGCTCGTCGACGTGGGTGGCACAACCTATGACTTCACGGGCATGACGGGAAGCGTGATTGATATCATTTTGAATGGAAGTCTCTCCGGCAGCGGCTTCGATTCGATGTTCGCCTTCATGGGCACATCGACCACGGACCAGTTCGTCATGGGTACCGCGTCGTTCGTCCAGACCACCGCCGTAGTGCCTGAGCCGTCTTCCCTGGCGATCATGGGCGTGAGCATGAGCGTGGTCGGCCTGCTAGCCTATCGTCGCGCCAAGCGGGCCGCGACGGCCTGAGTGACCGACGGGCGGCGCGCGGTGTCTCCGCCCATGGCGCGACCCGTCGCCATCTCAGCGGACCGCGCCAGAGAGACCCGACTCGCTTCGAGATGCCAGGCAGCGGCTCGAACCATCCCGCCGAGGGTGGCTCGGGCCGTTCTTCGTTTGTTGAAGAGACGGGCGAGGCGCCGTGTCCATCGTATTCGCCGATCCCCGGCGGGGGCGTCTTTCGGTCCTTCGGCCGATCGATTGGACGGTTCCGGGGAAAGGGCCAGCCCATCAGCTCGCGGAAATTCTCGCCGTTATGCGGGCTGGACCATTCGACGCCGACATTCAAGCCGCCGTCGACCGACTGTTGCGGCTCGCGGCCTGATCCTCACACAATCGCTGACGGTGCAACCCGGTGGGAGAGGGGAATAAAAGAGTCTCCCGCGCCGCGTTGATTACGATCCGCCGCGCTTCGCGGCGAGTTTGGCCAAAAGCTTCTTGAAATCGGCGCGGGAGCGGAGCGGGTCGAGCGCGGGGTCGGTTCGGTAGAGTTGGGCGTTATCGAACCCCTTGGCGACGGCCTGGCCGAGCACCTCGACGGCCCGGTCGGCGTAGATCTGGCGGCGGAGCTTCTCGGAGGGGGAGAGGGCCGGGTCGTCTTCGTCGAGTGGCCGGGCGCCGTCTTTGGCGCCGACCAGCGAAAGCCCCAGCGACAGGTTGCAGGCCAGGGCGTAGTTGCTCGGGCCGTCCAGTTCCTTCCGCCCCTCCAAAAGGTCGATGGCGCGCTGGAACGCCTGGAGCGCCTCGGCGTTGCGCCTCGCCTGACCGGAGAGCCGGCCAAGAAGTTGCCAGGTGGTGGCCAGGGCGAGAGGATGGCCCGGGTCGTCGGGCTCCTCCTTGATGAGCCGCTCCAAAAGTTCGCGGGCCTTGCCGGCCAGCTCCTGGGCCTTGGCCCGCTCGCCCAGCCCCCGGCGCAGCTCGGCCAGAAGGTTGTAGGCGAGCGCCAACTCGGCCCGGTAGTCGGTCTCGGCGGAAAACGCCTGGGAAAGCGCTTCGAGAAGCTTCGAGGCCCGGCTCGCGTGGGGGAGCGCCGCCTTCGTCGCGCCGGTGGTCCGTTCGAGGGAGGCCAGGTCGTTGAGCCGCTTGGCCAGCTCGAAGGCCAGCCGAGGGGGCGCGTTGGGGGCGTTGGCCTTATCGGAGAGAACCTCCACGGCGCGGCCAAGGGTCTTGAGCGCGGCGACTGGTCCCTCCGGGCTCCCCTCCTCGATCCGAGCCATCAGGCCGAGCGACGAGGCGAGAGCCATCCGGATGTCGATGTCGTTCGGCGCCTCCCAGGTCAATTCCTCCAGCAGCCTGACGGCCCCTCGAATCGAGCCGAGGGCCTCGTCCGACGCCCCTCGCCGCCTTTGAATCCGGGCCTCGTCGCGAAGCGTCCGCGCCAACTCTCGGCGCGGGGGGCTTGATTCGGGATGAGCGTCGGCCAGGGCGGTCAGGAGCTTGCGGGCTGATTCGAGGGCCCGAAGCGCCTCGGCGGCTTCCGGCCCCCCGTCCTTCTCGCCCGGGTCGAGCGTCCGCCCCAACTCGGCCTGAGCTTCCGCCAGCCGCCGGGCGGACTCGAAATCGCCGGGACGCTCGGAGACGACCGATTTCCACAAATCGACGGCGTTGCGAAACCGCGCCGCGGCGTCGGCCCGATCGCCGAGCGCCCGGGCGATCACGGCCGACCGGGTCCGGGCGTCGGCCAACTCCCCGAGGTCGGTGGCCTCGGCGCTGGCCGCCAGGAAATCGTCGTAATACCGAGCCAGGTTCGCCAACTGGTCGCGCCTGAGAGCCCCCGGGTCGTCGCCGACGTTCGGCTCCTCGGCGAGCCGGGTGAGCCCCCCGGCCAAGGCCTCGCGCGCCGCCAGCCGGGACCGCTCCGCCCGATCCCGCTCCAGGCGAACCGCCTGGTAACGATGAATCCCTTCAACCACTCCGGCGATCGCTCCCAGCACCAGGAGCGCGAGGGCCGGGGCAACCCACTTGCGACGTTTTAAGAAAAGAACGGCTCGGTAAAACTCCGACGGCCGACGCGCGAGGACCGGAATCCGCGCCAGGTATCGATCCAGGTCATCGGCCAGCTCGGCGGCCGAGGCGTACCGCCGTTCGGGCTCCTTGAAGAGCGCGCGGCCGACGATCAGGTCCAGGTCGGTCCCCATCCTCCTTCCAAGTCCCCGCGCGGCCCGGCTGGGACGCTCGGGCGCCTGCTCGGCGATCGCTTCGGCCAGCTCGGCGGGGTCATCGTAATCGACTCGATAGGGACGACGGCCGGCGAGCAACTCGTAAAGCAAGACGCCCAGCGCGTAGATGTCGGCCGCCGTCGTGGGAGTTTCGCCCATGACCCGCTCGGGGCTTGACCATTCGTTGATTTCAACATTCGCGGATTCGCCGTCGCTCGTGGACGAAATCAACGGCGAGCCATCGGCCATCATCCTCAACCGCGACGGGTTCAGATCGCCGAATATCAGGCCCCTTTGATGAGCCCGATGAACGGCCCGGCAGACCGCTTGAAAGACCCGGATCCGGGCTGGAACGTCGAGCTTCAGGCGATCGCAATACGCCTCGACCGTCTCGGTCGGCTCCGTCTCGCCGGCCGCCTCCGCCGCCGCCGCCGCCGCCGGGGCCGACAGCGCGTCGAGCGCCAGGTCGTCCAGCGAGCCGCCCCGATCCTCTTCCCGCTCGTCGCCGCCTTGAGTCATGAGAACATCGAGCCCCCGGTTTGAATCGCGCGTTGGGTTCCCTTCGTCATCATACCCCGGTTGGCGAGGCTTCCACATGGACGCGCGACCTTGACCGGCGCCGAAGGACTCGGGCCGGCTTCCCGCGGCCGGAGTCGCGGATGCCGGACGCCCTCGCTCCGGCGCCGCGATTCGTGGGACGAATCGGCACAACTTGAATCATTGCGACCGATGTCTTTTCTCAACATCCACTTGACGCGGACACTCCAGGTGGCGACAGTGGCGCCGAGTTTCAGAATGCTTCGACGCAATTGGTTCGCCGATGTTGGCGCCCGCTTTTCTCTCATTCCTCTCCCACAAAAGGATGTTGTTTCATGTCGACGCCGAAGCGACTCGCCCTGACTTGTTTCGCGGCGCTTTCCCTCGCCATCATTCCAAGGCCCTCGTTCGGCGGCACGATCACGTTCACGGGCGACTCCGCCCTGGTCGCGGCGTTGGGGGGCGTCATCAACACCGGCGAGAACACCATCGCGGTGGGGCAGACCGTCACCATCCCCTTCAACGCGACCGTGACTGGGGTTGAGGGCGTCTCGGGAGAGATCGTCCTCTCGGCGGACGCCAACGGCGGTTCCATTCGGCTCAACAACGTGGTGTTCACCGCCTTGGGCCCGATCAGCGGACTCCTCTCCTTCGGTCTATCGGTCGACCAGCGGTTCGAGCACTCCGGGCCGGGCGCCCTTGAGCTTTTGGGGTCCGGAAACGGCTCCGCTCATTTCACCGGCATGGGGCCGGGAATCCAGCCCGGCTCGGTCGTCACGACCGCGAGCATGAAATTCACGCCCTCGATCAAACCCGACAGCGGCGGCGCCTCCGTCGGGAGCCTCCCCTCCACCTACAATCAGTGGGCCTTCTCGGACGATACGTTCCCCCTGGACCAAGATTTCCCTTCGTATTCAAGGCCGATCAAGGGAATCTCCAAATCCACGAGCAACCCCGTCACCTTGATCTTCACCTACGAGACGAGCCTCGATCCCTTCAACACCGTCGCGAACGCGGGCACGTCGACGACGCTCGGGTCGGCCGCCCTCAGCTTCTCTGAAGCGCCCGCGGCCGTCCCCGAACCGACCAGCCTGGCCCTGATCGGCGTCGGCATGGCGGGAGCGCTCGTCCTCGCCCGGCGACGCCGCGCCGCGTGAGCGGCGAACGGGCGCCAAAAGTCGCCCCGCCAGACCATCGCCACCCCGTCAGGCGCTTCGATCCGGGCCGATGATGAACCGGCCCATGGGGGCCATGGGGACGATGGCCAGGGCGGGGCGGGTCCGGTGCTCGGCGGCGTAGGCCATGACCACCGCCCGGTATCGGCCCTGGGGCAGAGGGCGGGGGGTGGTCATTCGCCAGTCGCCGTTGGCGTCGGCCTCGTCGGTGGTCATCAGGTGAATTTGCTTCAGGTCCGAAGTCGGGCCGACGTAGAGCCGCATGGTCGAGCCCGGCGCGGCGGTTCCGGAGAAGCTCGGCTGGTCGCCGTCGACGACCATGTCGGGGCCCCAGTTGGCGAGCCTCCGCTCCTGAAGCTTTCCAACCGCCGTCGAGGGGACGCCGCCATCGAGGCCGCCCTCTAGCCGAAGCGTCTGGATCAAGGGGGTTTGCTCGCCGAGGGTCGTCGCCACGAAGTTGCGATACCAGGACTGCACGCCATAGGCCCCCGAGTGGATCGCCCCGGCGTTCGTCAGGTTGTAATAGTGGATCGGATGGCCGCTCTGGTTGGGGATCGGCACCTGCCCCCAAAGGTTGTAGTCGTTGCCGTTGACTCCGTGGGCGTTGCGGGCGTCGGTGTGTTGATAGAAGACCTCGGTCTCATCCACGTTCGAGGGGATGAAGACGGTTGGATCCTTCGCCTTGCCCTGAAAGTCGCGGGTTATGGAGTAGGCGAGCGAGCCCATGATGGTGTTGGTCGCGCTCATCTGGCCCGGCACGGCGTTGTTGGCGGCGTGGGGATCCAGCAGCGTGTTCTTGACGTAGCCGGCCCGGAGGCCCGGCGCGGCCGTTTTCTCCAGGTCGACCAGGGCCAGCGTGTTGACCACCGCTCCCTCGCTGTGGCCGATTAGGTGCAGGTCGACGATAGCCGAATCGGGAAGCCGGTCGACGATCTTGTTGATCTGGTTGGCCAGTTTCGGCCCCTGCCTCGCCGCGCGGCCGGCCGTCCGGCTGTCGGCCGTCCAGTTGAAGGGAAGGACCGCGTCGTACCCCTCCCACTCCATCAGCTTGCCGATCTGAAGCGCCCAGGGCGGGGCGATCTTCCAGTCCTTGTGAACCAAGCCGCCGTGCGAGACCACGCCGACCGCGTACTTGCGGAACGAGGCGGTTCGGCCCGGATCGGACGTTGCGCCGGCTTCGTCGGGATTCGCCACGACCAGCACGTAAGGCCGGGCCAAATCGATCGGCAAGCCCCCCTCAACTGGGATCGTCAGCCGTTGCGTTCCCCCGCTTGATGAAGCCGGCCCGTCGGCGACCTCCCAAACGCCCAGTAGGACGTCGGAGGAATCGAAGCGGTCGTCGGCCGATCGGTAGACGCCGAACCGGATCGGCCCGGACGATGCGTCCGACGCGCCGACGCGATACTCGATCGTCACCGCTTGCGAGTCGCTCGTCGTGGCCGAGAGCATCGTCACCGGCGCGGCGGTCGCGGCGGCGGCAGTCGTCGCGCTGAGGGCCAGGCGAGTCTCAAGCGCCTCGCGAACTAGCGGACGAGCCGAGACGCTTCGCCGCCGCGCGACCCTCGCGCGACGCCTCTTCAACGATCGAAAGATGTGATCCAACATGAAGCACCCGCGCGAACGACCGCGGCGAAGGGGAGTCCCTCCATCACGCGATCCGCTTCGACTGGACGGGGCGGGCGCGCATTTCCTCGCGCGTCGCCGCCTGGATTGACGTGGCGAGTCCTCGGCGCCGCCGCTTCCCGGCGCTCGCTCGCCGCCCTCTGGAAGGAGGCTATCGACACGCCCCCCATCCCCGCCCGAACTCAAACCCGACAAATCCGGGCCCGCCCCCCGTCGCAATCCCTACAAGCGAGGCGGGCCTCGCGATGGTCGGCTACGGCCGGGAGACCGAGGCGTCGCGACGGCTCGGCGACGGCTCAATCGCCACATGCGGCTTCATCGCCGCGTTCGGTGCGTTCTCGGAAGTCCGTTCCGTCTTCGTCCCCAGCATCAAGTTTCGGGCGTACACGAAAAGCCCCATCGACTGCCCCAAGACGATGACCGGATCCCGGCGCGAGATCGCGTAGGAGAGCAGGGCGGATCCCCCCAGCATGCTGAGCCACCAAAAGGCCCGCGGCACCACCACCTCGCGCCTTCGCTCCGAGGCCAGCCACTGCACCAAAAACCGGGCCGTGAACAGGCCCTGACCCGTAAACCCGACGACCAGCCAAAACGACGCGGTCGACATCATCCGAGCCTCTCCCCAACCCCAAGCCCCAGAAGGCGGCCGTCGCCCATCAAGCCCCAACGCGATCGAGCCGACCAGGCTCGGAAACCGCTCCCCACTCCCGCTCGACCTCGACGCCGGCCGGCTCCACCACGTCGTACCGCAAAGGCCGGCGCAACAGCCAGGCGACCCCGGCCAAGTCGACGACCACCCGGAACGACCGATTCCGAAAGTTGTAGTGCGACCGCCCGTGAGGCCTCGCCCGATGGTTGACCGGCGTTTGCACAACCCGCCCGCCCTCTCGAATCAAGAGCGGACCAAGAAACCGATGCGACCCCTGAAACAAGGGGAGCCGCAACGCCAGCTCGCGGGGGAAGATCCGCACCGAACAGCCCGTGTCGCGGATCGACTGCCCCAAAACCGCGTTGCGAACCCGGTTCGCGCACCGGCTGACCACCCGGCGAAACCACGCGTCTTGCCGCTTCTCGCGCCAACCGAGAGCCACGTCGTGGCCCGGCAAGAGCCGCCATAGAAGCGCCAGATCGGCCGGATCGTTCTGCAGGTCGGCGTCGAGCGTGGCGATCCAACCGCCCCTCGCCGCGCGAACCCCCGCGGCCGTCGCCCCCGACTGCCCCACGTTCGTCCGCAACCGGATCTCGCGGAGTTCGGG
>Ga0182738_1007402_pt1 | contig 11161 bp, 7 predicted proteins | sample eDN5th30CBELigMG_FD_128876 | JGI IMG/M metagenome (GOLD analysis project Ga0182738, IMG submission 128876) | Enriched Miracle-Growth compost microbial communities from Emeryville, California, USA - eDNA 5th pass 30_C BE-Lig MG (version 2)... ... | reverse complement strand
GTGAGCCAGCTTTCCTACGCGGATTACCAGGCTGCACCAGGCGCATCGGCCAATTTGGCTTCCACCGGCCTGCGGATCGATAATGATTTCGCGGGCGATAAACTGGTCATCAATGAACTCATGTATGATCCGTCTGGCGGGGATAACTCAACGAACCCGGAGTTCGTGGAAATCTACAACAACAGCAATGCAGCCCTGGATATTGGCGGTTATTACTTCCAGTATGGCAGCAATCCGGAATACGCATTTCCTAACGGAACGACGATTGACGCCAACGACTTTCTTGTGGTGGTATATAACAAGACCCTTTTCCTAGACAAGTTCCCTGGATTTCCCAATGCCAAGCTGGTTGAGCATGACCCATTCAGCACCGCCAGCGTTATGGCTAACAGCGGCACAGGCACTGTTTATCTGCGCGCTTCCGATTTCGCAACAGTTCTGGATACCGTCGCCTACCGCGTGACGCCGCCCTGGCCGGGCAATACGATCAGCGGCAGCGGCTACGCAGCTCAGAACACTGGATACTCTATTGAGCTGTTTAATCCGAATGAGGATAATAGCGACGGCCAAAACTGGTTCGTATCGTCAAAGCTGGGTGGAACGCCTGGTGCGCATGACTTCCTGCTGGAAGGCACGCGTAACCTGGAAAATCCAACTCCGTCGGATGAAGTTAAACTAGTCGCACGCACCGGCTTTGTTCCGCCAGTGGCCGGTTCGGTCAAAGCATCATACTCCATCGATAATGGAGCCACACAGACCGTCACGTTGCAGCCCGATGGAAATGGTTACTTCAGCTACTCGCTGGGTATGTTGCCGGATCGGACATACGTCAGCTATGTCATCGAAGCCCAAAGCTCTGCCGACAATGTTGTTTACCAGGCTTCCAATGACATGCTTTCGTTCATCGTTACATCTCAGGCACCGTTTGAGAATAACGATATTATCATCACAGAAATCATGTACAACCCGGCCGGCGGCGATAACGGCTCGGCGGCTGCAGATCGTTCTGAGTGGATTGAGTATTACAACCGCCGCAGTACAGCGACAAATATCGGTGGTATGTTGCTCGGAACCGAGCGCGCAAACCTTATCAAGGTGCCGGAAGGTGTTATGGTTGCACCTTACAGCTATTTCCTACTTGTTGGTAACCTGACAAAGTTTCAGCAGCAGTATCCGAGTGTAACGGTTCCGATGATTGATGCTGGCTGGACTGTGAGCAAACTTGCCAACAGCGGCACATCAGCGCGCCTGATCGTCATTCCGCCAAACCAGGTCAATATTCGTCAGGCAAACGTGGCTATCGACGGAGTGGTTTACCAGGTAAATGCAGGCAAATGGCCTGCAGATGTCTCGAACAGCACAATCCAGCTTTTGGATATCGCCCTGGATAACAATGCTCCTGAGAGCTGGACACGCCCTGCCGGATCGGGCGGAACGCCTGGGGCTCAAAACACCAACTCATCTGGCGTTGCTGACTGGTCTGTTTACTAAGCAGCAACTGCAGTTTCGCAGGAGTTAATCTGCGGCGAACCGGCTATCCGGTTCGCCGCTTTTTTTGTGCTGGTTCGCCAGTGGGTGCGGTTTGGCAGAGTTACGGTGCAGTGGCAGGGTCGTGCAGCCGGGTTGCTACTGCCGAAGGCGGAGCTATATTTCCCGCGCTATAAGTTCCTCCAATCGCATGGCATCGCGTGGGGCGTCGACTTTGGCGTCGTTGTCGAAATAGATGAAGACGTCCCGCGGATGGCGGGGTAATTTGCTGTCTGGATGCGTGATATTTTCTGTAGGAATCTGTTCGCCGGAGGACCAGGCACGGATGCGATCTGCCCAGGTGCGGAGCAGGTCATCGCCATAGCCGCCGGAGTAGAGATGCTCGTGGCCATGAAGGCGGACGTAGATGAAATCGGCGGTAACGTCATCAATGACGGGGAACCGCCCGGCGGAATCAGAAACCACGGATGCGACGTTGGACTGCCGCAGCAGGTTGATATATTCGGTGCAGCAGAAGGCGCTGTGACGGACTTCCATGGCGTAGCGCAAAGCACCGACGCCGGACCAGTCCAGCCAGGGTTGACCCTTGAGGCGGTGGTCGTGATGGGCGCGCGCGAGCTCTGCCGCTTCTTCCCCGGTGCGGGGCAGCACTTCCAGGAAATTCTGCAACTTTTCAGGATGAAAAGCGAGGCCGGGCGGCAACTGCCACAGTATGGGGCCAAGTTTTTCTCCCAGGGCAAGCACCCCTTGCGCGAAGAAGTTGGCAAGGCCAGGCAGTGGGTTATTGAGTTTCAGCATGTGAGTGAGGTAACGGCTCCCCTTTACTGAAAACAGGAAGTCGGGCGGGGTTTGGGCTTTCCACTCGGCGAAGGACGATGGCCTTTGCATGGAGTAAAAAGTGCCATTGATTTCGATGGAACTCATTCGCTGTGCCGCGTAGCTGAGTTCCTGGCGCTGTGGCAACTTCTCCGGATAAAACACGCCGCGCCAGCCGCCATAGCGCCACCCGGAGATGCCGATCCGGATTGTTCCTGAATGCGCGCGTCTGGCCATGATTCGTGTCTTCTCCTGGTGGTGGGGTTGCTGGTCAGGTTTAGACTATGCACGGCGCGTGCCGATGAAACTGAAGCAGCGCTGAGCGTGGTTCAGTTTTGTGGGAGCAGGTGAGCCGCCAGGGCTTTGTCACGACACTTCAACAAGGTCCGATTCTGTCTCGCTCTCACCGGCTGTCAGGCCAAATTTCTCCAGCCGATAGCGGAGAGTGGCGCGACTCATCCCGAGCATTTTTGCGGCGCGACTTTTATTGCCGGCGTTTCGCTCCAGGGCCTGCAGCAGCAGGTCTTTTTCGTGGGCTTCCATGTTGAACCCGGCTGTGGGGATTATGAACTTATCCCCCGCGGCTGAGCTGCTGGCGCGCGCACTGGAATCCAGGCCGGTGCCGAAGGGGCCTCCGCCGGAGACGAATGCGAGATCGGCAGCGGTCAGCTCTTCGCCTCGGAGCAGAATGACTGCGCGCTCTATGGTATTTTGCAGCTCGCGCACGTTTCCCTGCCAGGGGTTTGCGGCCAGCAGGGCCTCGGCATCTTTCGCGAGTGCGGCAGGACGCTTGCCCATTTCGCGGCAAAATTTCTGGATGAAATACCGGGCCAGCGGCGCAATGTCTTCCCGGCGACTGCGAAGGGGCGGGACGTGTATGGGAAATACGTTAATACGGAAGAAAAGGTCTTCCCGAAAAGTGCCGGCGCGCACCGATTCTCGAAGGTCTTTGTTGGTGGCAGCGATAAATCGCACGTCGGTCTTTATGGTGCGGTTTCCGCCGACGCGCTGAAACTCCTGCTGTTCAATGGCTCGCAGAAGCTTGGCCTGGATGGCCATGTTCATTTCGCCGATTTCGTCCAGGAACAGCGACCCGCCGTCGGCCTGCTCAAATTTTCCGATTTTGCGTTCTGTGGCGCCGGTAAAGGCTCCTTTTTCGTGGCCGAAAAGTTCGCTCTCCAGGAGGTTATCAGGAATGGCAGCGCAATTTATTGCGACCAGCGGAGCGTGGCTGCGCGGACTGCTGTCATGGATCGCGCGGGTGATGAGTTCTTTTCCGGTGCCGCTTTCTCCATAAACCAGCACGTTGGCATTGCTGGCGGCGACGGCCCGCACGCAGTCCAGCACGCGTTTCATGGGGGGCGATTCGGCGACGGTGTGGCCGACGTTAAGCTTTTCTTCCATCTGTGCGCGCAGGTTTCGGTTTTCGTTGAGGATGCGGCCAAAGTTCAGCGCGCGTTCGATGGAGACGTTCAGCTTTGTTTCCTCGAAGGGTTTTGTGACATAATCAATCGCACCGGCCTGCATGGCTTCGACGGCGTTTTCGATGGAGCCAAAGGCGGTGATGACGATAACGGGCGTGGTGGGTGACTGCTCTTTAATTTTCCGCAGGAGGCTGAGCCCGTCCAGACGAGGCATGCGCAGGTCTGTGATGACAGCATCAAAGTGTCCGGCCTGAAAATGCTCCCAGGCTTCGGCTCCGTCGGGGGCCAGGGTCAGTTGCTAGCCCTGGGTGCTTAACAGCATCTGGAGCAGACGCCGAAGGCGTTCTTCGTCTTCAGCAATCAGCAGGCGTGCATGACTGGTCATTGGTTATCCTCTGTTACGGGCAAAAGTATTTCGACAGTTAAGCCGGGGCGGCCCTCGTTGCTGCGTGCAGAGATTTTGCCCCGGTGGCTGGTGATTGTCTGATGGACGATGGAAAGACCCAGGCCGGTGCCATCGGGCTTTGTTGTGAAGAATGGATCAAACATTTTCCCGATGTTTTCCTGCTCAAGTCCTTGGCCGTTATCGGTGAATGTGACTCGAATCTGATCTTCGATGAGGCCTGCTGAAATCTGCAGCACCCCCCCGTCCGGGCAGGCATTTTCCGCGTTGATGATGAGGTTGAGAAAAACCTGGTGCAGGAGGTCTGGATCTGCCATAGTGGTGGGCAGATGGCTGCACATGGGCGGCTGGATGTGGAAGTTTGGATTGCGTACAGCGCCCTGGTAACTGTTGGCGACTCGGCGGAGAAGCGCGCCGACATCCACTGGTTCGCGCATGAGTGGCTTTGGTCGGGCGAAGGCGAGAAAGTATTTCATGCGTTCGTCCAGGCGGCGGATTTCGTCTTTGATGTAGCTCGCGGCTTCGCGGCGCTGGTCTTCGGGGCGCTTTTCGTTTAGAACGATTTCCACGCTGGACATCAGTATGCCGAGCGGGTTTTTGATTTCATGGGCGATGCCACTGACGAGCGACCCCAGCATGACGAGGTTTCGGTTTTGCACCAACTGGTCTTCGAGGCGCTTGCGCTCGTCAATATCGCGAATGATGCCGACGATAAACTCCACCTCGCCGGCGGCGTTTTTAATGGGGCTGTAATTGGTTTCCACGTACCGTTCTTTTCCGGCGGTGGTGGTGATGAGCATTTCATGGGGCCTGGGCATGCTGTCACGATGGAAAAAGACTTTCGCGGGACACAGACTTTCGGCGGCCATGCTTTCGCCTTCGTCATTGTGGCACCGCAACACATTGGCGCATTCGTAGGTTTGCATAACAGCCTGGTCGCGGCGCCAGCCCGTCATCTTTTCGCAGGCTTTGTTGAAGTAAACGATGTGGTTGGTGCGGTTGACGATGAAGATGCCGTCGGTGGTGGAATCGAGCACGAACTCGAGACGACGCATGACGGCATCCAGATCGGGATCGGAAATTGTGACGGCATAAACCGGGCAGGAGGCTGCGCCAGGATCGGTGGCATCGGTGGCAGGCGGGGCGGGTATGACGCAGGAGATGCGCAGTTGTGTCTGTTTCATGCCGTCGTTCATGATTGTCACAGCGGGCTCGGGAGAAGTGACGTCTTTCATTCCGGCCAGGGCGTTTTGCACGTCGGCAATGGTGGCTTTGGGGAAAGCATTTTGCACAAAGGTGAGCAGATCGGTATCACCGTCGACGTTGAACGCGCTGTATCTTACGCGCGCCTCAGCATTTGCGGAAAGAAGGCGCAGGTCGTCTCCGTGGACGAGCAGCGTCGGGTCGGTCAGCCCTTCGCTGAATTGCCGAAACAGATCGAGGGCGTGGGTTGCGGGCAGGTCTCGGGTGGAGACGGGCGGCATGGCGCTTACCTTTTCGTTAAGTTACACAAAAGTAAACGCCGCTGCTGGCTTAATTCAGCCAAAGCACCTGCGGAGCGCGTATCAAATTGATACACAGAGGGTGCGCGGCTCCGGGGGGCTAAAGAAGGATTCCAGCGAGAAGTAGCATGGCGACGTTGAAGAAAATCAGCAGGCCGGTCACGTCTATGAGTGTGGCGACGAAGGGTGCGCTGGAGGTGGCAGGATCAAGATTAAACTTTTTGAGAAGAAACGGAAGCATTCCGCCGACCAGTGTGCCCCACATGACGACACCGATAACACTTAAACCCAGGGTGGCCCCAAGGCGGTACGTGTGTTCGCCGAAGCGTTCGCCGCGGCTGAGAATATTCCAGACAACTACCATGACAAAGCCAATCAGGCCGAGAATGACGCCGAATGTTACGCTGGTAAAGATCTCTTTGCGCAAAACTCGCCACCAGTCTCCAACGGTGACTTCTCCCAGGGCCATGGCTCGAATAACGAGTGTTCCGGCCTGACTGCCGCTGTTGCCGCCGCATGACATAATAAGCGGGACAAAGAATGCGAGGGCTGGCAATCCGCTGATTTCTTCGTCGTAGCGCGCCATGGCTGATGTGGCTCCCATTTCAGCGAGGAAGAGCAGAACGAGCCAGGGGGCCCGCTTTTTCAGCATGCCGGTGTATTTGATGCGCATGTATGGCTCGTCGAGAGCAACGACACCACCGAGTTTTTGGATGTCTTCTGTGGCTTCTTCTTCTGCCACATCGAGCACGTCATCGACGGTGATAATGCCGAGCAGCACACCGGATGTGTCCGTGACGGGCAGAGCGACGGAATCGTATTTTTTAAAGACCTGGACGGCGGTTTCCTGGTCATCGGTTGCGACGAGCGCCACGACTTCGTTGCCCATGAGTTGCCGGACAGTTGTTTCGGGCTCGGCGAGCAGGATATCGCGGACCCGAATGGCGCTGAGCAGTTCGCCCCGTTTGTCTGTCACGTAGAGCGTATCGAGGGTTTCACTATGACGGCCAAATCGGCGGATGTGTTCGAGAACCTCCGGGATGTCCCACTCTGCGCGGATGGAGACATAATCGGGTGTCATGCGGCGCCCGACGGAGTCTTCGGGATATCCGAGCAGTTGTTTGGCGATTTTCAGTTCTTCAGGTGAAAGCAGATTCAGGAGGCGCCGGGTGACTTCGCCGGGCACTTCCTCCAGGAACGCGGTTCGATCGTCTGGAGGCATGGCGTTGAGCAGGTACGCGGTGTGTTCGTCTCCGAGGGCGCGAACGAGCGCTTCCTGCTCTTCATGGGAAACATGGCTGAAGGCCTCTGCGGCGAGGGGACGCGGCAGGATTCGGAAAATGACTGCCCGGTCGCCGGGCGGAAGATCTGTAATCAGGTCGGCGATATCTACCGGCTGCCAGTCATTGAAGGCGTCGCGCAGACCGACAAAGTCAGCGCTGCGTATCATTTCCTGGATTTCTGGCAGTAATAAATGGCCGAGCACAACAGAACCTTTATTTGAAGATGGATTTGAGCATGCAGCAGGGAGGGGGATTTTTCAGGTTAATCGCCGGACGTTTGCGTTATCCTGGAATGTGATACGCATTTTGGCGGGCGGATATTGAGATTGCTGGTCTTATTGATACTGCACCATACTGAGAAATGGGCGTGGCGCGAGTTTGCTGCGGCCGTTGAGGAATTCCAGTTCCAGCACGGCTACGGATTCCATGACGACGCCGCCGAGTTCTTCGACGAGCTGGCAGGCGGCCACGAGGGTTCCGCCGGTGGCAATAACGTCGTCAACAACGATGACGTTTTCGCCGGGTTCGATGGCGTCGCAGTGCATTTCCACAGTGTCAATGCCATATTCGAGATCGTAATTCTGTTGAATGCAGCGGGCTGGCAGTTTGCCTTTTTTGCGAACGGGAACGAGGCCCACGCCAAGTTCATACGCCAGCGGCGCGGCAAAGATGAATCCGCGGGATTCTACACCGACGACCTTGCTGACATCCTGCCCGCGGTATCGGCTGGCCAGGTATTGAATGCACTCGCGGAATGCGGTGGGGTCACTGAGCAGTGTTGTAATGTCTTTGAAGGAGATTCCAGGCTTTGGGAAATCGGGGATTTCGCGGATAGTGCTTTTAAGGTCAGGCATGCTCAATGTCACGGGCGTGTCTCCGTTACGGGTTTTCTGCCGGCATATCCGGCTTCGAGTTCATGATAGAACCCGATTGATTCGCCATCGCGCAGCTCATAGCAAAGAAAAACTTCACGCCCATCGCGGATTGAGGGAAAGTCGATGAGTCCTCGTTCGAGATCCTGGATGACGATCCCCTGCATCTGCAGCGCGGTGACAAGGCGGTAGGCGGCTTCTTTGCGTTTTTCATCGGACCATTCGGAGTAGTCCGCGTTGGAAATGGGGACTTCCGGATCGGTGGGACTGACCCAGACGGCGCCGGCAGGATCGTCATTGTCGGAGCGCGATAAGGCTGGTGGGGTTGGCCCGATATAATGGGTGTTGTTGCCAGGCGCAGACTCGGAATCGGGCCCGGCCGGATCGGTCGAGGAAGTCGCAGGGTGGCATGCGCCGCCCATGTTTCCGATTTCCTGGATGGCGGGGCCGTCCATGCGAAGGAGTGCCCGCAGTTCTGTAAACAGGCGCCGGACATGAGGCACCATTCGGTTGGCTTGTTCCAGTGTGTAGTGCTTTTCAAATTGCTGAGTCAATGCGGCCTCCGGCCAAAGGTTTTGGTGCGCCTCTGGGTTGTTATGCCACAGGTGCTGTGAAATTTTCCATGGGGCGAGGGCGGTTACCGGGCGGGGAACATCTTCTGCCGGTCTGCGGCGGCTTCGGGGTGGGATGTCATGACTGACAGACAAACCGGCGAGTAGACGGCCGCGGGTTAGAATTTTGTGGCAGTCTGGCCGCTAGGCATTGCGAGCTGACCTAATATGAAGTATTTGTGGCTGATTTTCTTTTTATGCGCAGGCGGGCTGGCTCTGCAGATCAAGCTGTCACCGCCGGTGACGGACCTGTATGCGGATGGAAAGCTGGCCTGCGCGCCGGTGCCGCCAGAGCGTCTGCGCAGTGAACCGCGCCTGCTTGCTCCGCCAGTGCTGCTGAAAATCCCACCGCTGACCCAGCCAGTGCAGGTGCAGGCGAGCAGTATTGAGATCTTTGCGACTCACTCAGATTCTGGTCTGGCAGAAACGCGGCAGGCGGATAACCTGGACTGGGGCATTGCGAAATCGCTGCCGGCGGATTCACCAGTTCAGCTAGCCTATGCCCCGGAGCCACGGCTTGTTGAGCCGGTCCCGGTGAATGTGCCGCCGACGGTAAATGATGCTGCTGGCGTGCAGCTTGATTCGCTTTTTACGAGCAGTTCGGTCGCGTGGGCACCGGAGCTGGAGCGGTGGTCAACGGAGTCGCTGATTCTTGCGATGCTTCATGGTGTGCGGGGTTATGAGCCTGGCCCGGGGCAGGTGCCTGGTCCAGACGGCGTGGATACGATGAATCTGCCGGAGATTGCGTCGCTCCCGAGCCTCACCAGCGGGACGGCGCAGGCCGAAATTGCCTCCGTCGAGCCGGTGGAGCAAAATAGCTCCAGCACATCTGCGCTGGGGTCGGGGATGACGTTTTATCTGCCGTCGGAAAAGGTTGAAACAGCCTCGATCGAACCTAAGCAGCTGGTCAGCAAACAGAGCGAACCGCCGGCGTCCGGGCCAAACCTGTATCTGCCAGCAGGGGCGCTGGACGAAGAAGGTGCAATGCTGACGCTGATCAGGCCGGAGCTGAAGGTATATGAATTGCCGGATGAGTCTGCGGCAGCCACTGGCCAGATGCTGAAATCCGGAGACAAAGTCCGGCCGCTGACGCGCCTGCGCAATGCTGACGGGTTCGACTGGATCAAATTTGAACATCATGGCAAATCGGTGTGGGCGCAAGCGGAATATTTTATCCGTGTGGATCCGCGCAACCGGCGGCAATACCCTGAAGGCAACCTGCCCGTGGGTAAGGAATCGGTTGATAGAGATTCGGCGCTGCCGGTTGATTATCAGCCAAATGACCTCGTGCAGGTGAAACAGAGCTATGTGTTCGGCGCCAAGCATGTTCTTTTGCGAAAGGAAGCCGCAGAGGCTTTTGAGCGAATGGCTGCGGATGCGGCGCGCAAGGGGCTGCATATCCGGGCATTTTCGGGCTTCCGGGATTTTGCTTATCAGAAGAATCTGTATTTGCAGGCAGTTGAAAAGAACGGTCCAAAGCAGGACGGGACGGCTGCACCGGGGTATAGCGAACACCAATTGGGCACCACGGCAGATATATGTGGAGAGAATCAGCGCACAATTTTGAGCGGCAAATTTGGCGATACGCCCGAGGGTCGCTGGTTGGACGAAAACAGCGAGAAATACGGCTTTCGCAAGTCTTACACCACTGAAAACAGCGATGAAGTTGGGTATAAGCCGGAACCCTGGCATTTCCGATTTGTGGGAATTGCACAAAACTCTGGCAGTAAGGATATCGCGAACCGGTAATTGCCTGCAGGTGGTTTTCCGGTTGAAATGACGTCCACGGAGATACCTCGATGACCCGTTTTTTCCATGTGCTGCTGACGCTGATGATCGTTGCAAGTGCAAGCTTTGCGCAGGCAATTCAGCCTCCGGATCAAGTCGCGACGATTGTTGTGCACGGCTTTGACCCGGACGGCACATCGCAAAGCGGGACTGTGGGAGACGACTTCTCGCTGGACTATGTCACAGATATTGCCGGGGCGCTGAATCTCCCGCTGGGCATTGCCAACCCGACAGCGGCTAACCAGGTGGCGTGTACGACGTATTATGGCACTGATTATCCCAGCTATTATACGCCGCAGGATATTGCTGACGTTAATGCCGCCACGGCTGCATTTGGCGGCGGTGTTCCGCGTTATGCTGCGATTGTGGCCAAGTATGCGCGCCACGTAATGCAGCGCAGCGGTGCAAAGCAGATTAACCTGGTAGGCCTCAGCTTTGGTGCGCTCGTCAGCCGGTATATTATCGAGAAGAATCTGGAGAACCTGGCTGGCTCAGACAGCATTGCACGCTGGATCTGTGTTGAAGGAGTGGTTTCCGGAAATTATGCCGCCACCTACGGGGGGCCGGCGATTTATGTTTTCTTTAATCAGTACTACGGTGGCTCTCCCACAGACCTGGACCAGATGAAGTATACCTGGGTGGACCAGAACATCCATTCGCCGCGCCAGAACTCCAACGCCGCGTATTTTGCGAATTTCCCGATGCACTTCTGGCTCGCTGCAGATGATAATATTTTCAACAAGATGCTGACGAACCTCAGTGGAAAGGCGAATGATGGCCTGGTCTTGCTGGAGGACGGCTATATGAAAAACATGCCGGTGAACCTGCTTTACAAAGGCTGGCTGCCAACGGTGAGCACGTTGCATGCGACGCACGATTCCATGAAGAGTAACGAAGGACTGCGGGCGGGGCTTGCCGCGCAGGTGTTTGGATCAAAGCGTGTGACGATCACGCTGACGAATGTGCAGGTTTTG
>Ga0182738_1007401_pt1 | contig 11162 bp, 6 predicted proteins | sample eDN5th30CBELigMG_FD_128876 | JGI IMG/M metagenome (GOLD analysis project Ga0182738, IMG submission 128876) | Enriched Miracle-Growth compost microbial communities from Emeryville, California, USA - eDNA 5th pass 30_C BE-Lig MG (version 2)... ... | reverse complement strand
ATCCCTTTTCTCTCTTTTTCCATCGAAATTCAAGGGATTCCCTCCTCTAAATTGCTCTTGGGGACTCATCTCTTTCTGTCTTGTGAAGGTCTTCATCATGGAAATAAGAACTTTACGTCTTGGGCTCTTGGGCTATTGTTCTCTTTCGAGGATTCATTATCTGAATTTAAATTAACAGAAACTTTTTTTAACTTTCAAGAGACTGTTTAACATGATCTTCTTTGAAATTCATTCAATAGCTTCGTCTCTTTTTGGCAATTCGTCACAAAAATAGCTCAAAGAACGCTTTTTTTCAGTGGTTCAATATTCTGAGATAAAAGACCTGGATCAAAAGGATTTTCATTAAAAACTACTGGTTTAATTAAATAGCTAAAACCTTTTTTAAATTAAAACCCTTAATTACCTCACAATTCCTCATAATCTCTAACGATTTTAATTATTTACTGACTCTTGCAAAACCCTCCTGCACTAAAAACTCAAAACTCAAAATCGAACTTTTCGCTTACTTCTTTATTTAGAAGTCTGAGATCCGAGTTTTCCTGATCAAAGAGATCTCACCAAACCACTCATTACCATGCTTGAATATTCTTAAAGAGACGAGTTCGAGTTCTTTGGTGCTTTTAACTGAAGTTATTCATAAAATTCCTTTTAAAGAATCTTCTGAGAAAATAAAATTATTCAGCTTTAATTCTTTAACGATATGGTTTAAATATCATTTTTGAGCCTTTGTGTCCAATTTGATGGATGAGAGTTCATCCTACTGAAATTCTCATGAAAACTTTATGTTGAGGACTTTCTCTTTCTTCCATTTTCCTTGGAATTCCAAGAAAGAATTAGAAATAGCCTCCATTTTTTAAACCCTTTAAATACGCGGGCTCTCAAGCCCAAAAAAAACCCAACTCCCCAAGTCCCTCTGCCCCTTTTATTCTTTAGATTTTGAAGCATTTTCCATTCATATCTGCCTCTCCACTGGTTGGCTTTGGTCTGTCTCAGATATCCTGGCTTAAGCTTCGGGGTTTTGAACCTGCGTGTGCTTCTACCACGAAACGCGTGGATCAAGACATCTTCTCCTCTTAGAAATTATGTCCTACAGTTGTTTTGGCAGTTGAGCCCTTTTTCAATTAAATTTTTCCTCTTTATACAAATCTGCCATAAGTTTCTTGACGAAAAACAGGGATCAAGTCCATTCAATACCTCTTTCTTGGTTCTCCAGAACCATCTTTCTGATAACAAAATTACTTTTGGAGAAATACTTCAGCACAGAAGAATGGGAGCAGCACTCCATGAATTCTTTGGGATAAAAAGTTAAATTTGGGTCAAAACCATTGGTTCTAATGAGGATCAAAACTCTTATTTTATGAAATTATTAGTTATACAACAATCCATAACAATTCGAGTGTTAACTGAATGTTCCAGAATAGCATCTAAAAATTTCTTCATTGGATTTTTTAAACCCTGAGTCAGTTTAATTCCTTGATTTTCGTAACATCAATAGGTGAGAATGAAATCACTTCAAAGATGAACAAAGAGATTCTTTTTCGATACTCCTTCTCATTTAAAATTCTTATAGATCCTCTCTATTGAGAAATTTCTTTGAAAATATATCAAACTTATGAAAAAGGGAAAGAAACCGTCCAAGGACAGAATCGGGAAGAAGTGACGGTTTCAAACCGTCTTGCCGTCTCTCGTAAACAGGGCTCCCCAAAGTGCCTAATTTGTCCGACTTTGTGAGGTTTTCAAACTCATTTGTCAGATTTTTTTGCAAACTTTTCCGACAGATCTATCGAATCTGATAATTATCCTGAAAAAGAAAAAATAAGAAAAATTGAAATTTTTTTTTTTTAATTTGGAACAAAACATTTTTTTCTCACTCTTTTCATCATTTGGATAGGGATCAGGATCGTCTGGGTTTTGTACGGGGTCCAGAATTTTCAGAAGTTGTTTCGGATTTGCTTCGAATTTTTGGCTTTCTGAATTTTTTGAGTTTTTCCCAAAGAAACCCTGAAAAATTTTTTTCCTTTCTTTCTTTTCTCGATATTTTTTTGGAGAATTCTCCCCTTAAGAGAGATTTTTCATATCTCTTCACCACTCATTAAGTTCGAACGATGAACAAATGTCACACAAAATGAGACAAATTTTGAGAAATACAAAAAAAAAGATAGTTGCTTTTTCCAAATTTTTTTTTTGGGTTTTCCGGATTTATCTTCACAAACGGTCCCAATTTTCAGAGCTTAGAGTTCTGGACCCTGTATTTGGGAGGTTCAAAAAATTCAAAAAAGATTCTGCTTGGATTCTCGACTCTAATGGCTCACCCTTTTATACTTATTGAATCATAATAAAAACACTGAGGTTGAAAAAAGCCGTCCCCATAACATAAGTTACATCGGACTCTTTGAGGGAAATGCCAGATTTTTTTGAAAGGAAATCTCACAAAGTCTGGAGGTAACGATTGGAGTTTAGGTTTTTCAGTAGTAAACTTGGATAAAACAATATAACATTTTATGGTATTATCTTTGCTCTTCTTTTCATTTCATATAAAACTTCATAATAAGGCCTTATTATTTATTCAATATTCAACTCGATTCTTCATAAATTTATCTATTATTCATTGACCACTTTCATACTACCAATCTCCATATACTTCTGTGCAAACTCAAAAGCTGGCAAAATATGCTGCTCCCACTGCGAGCTATTAAAATCAAATCCATGTCCTACATTCGGAACCAAATCAATCACATGCGTAATATTCTTCTCCTGCAACTTCCCTGCCAACTTAATCGAATGTAAACAAGGCACAACGTTATCTTCCAGTCCATGAGCCAAATAGGTCGGAGGGTAATTCTCATCAACATTTTCTGTTGCAGAATACTCTCTCAAGCTCTTCAAAACTTCTTCAGTATCCAGATTAGGATCATGATTCACCACAAGCCAGCCCAATTTCACGCTTTTCTGGCCAGCTTCCCATAATAACTGCTTGAGATCAGTTGCTGAGCCGGTGTACTCAGAAACGACAGGGACGCTTAATTTATTCGTGGCAGCAGCTATTACTGGAGAAACTGGAGTTTCTGGGTTATAAACTGAGGTGATTTCCGTCCAGTTAGTGAACCCGGGATAGAATCCGATCACAGCTTTAGGACGAGGAGACAACTTAAAGCCGCTTAAAACAGCCAAACCGCCACCTGCTGATTGTCCAAAGATTGTATAAGACCGGTATTTACAGGAGTATAACTGGGTAATCTGGTCAAAACCCAGGGATAAGCGCCCTGGATATCTTCGATAATGTCTTGGAGGAAGGCACCAGGGAATAAACGGTAGTCTATTGAGACAATTACCCAACCTCTGTTCATAATTTCTGTGAGTTCTTGATCGGTAAAAGCGCCAGTTTTGTCCCCGAAGCAGTAGGCTCCGCCGTGGATTGCAAGGAGCATAGGGTAACCGGTGGAAGGAGCGGGACTTGGGGGAGTGTAGACATCGAGGAGAATGTTGAGATCGCCTAGGGTTTTGTAGGTGTAGGTAGTGATGTTGTTTGAAGCTGCACTGAGAGAAACTATGCAGAATAAAGGTAAAAGAGATTTAGTCAACATTTTTGAAAGAGTTTGCTTTATAAAATTGCGAAATTTTGTTTGATTATAACGCAAAAGATTGTAGATTATTGAAGGATTTAGACCATTTGTGGATAGTAAATGGTTTATAACAAATTTATGCAATGAGGTTTTGTAGATTAATTAAAAACGCCATTGCTTGCCTGCAATGCATTTTTTCCTCACCCAATGAAACAAAGATTTTTTGTGACAAAAAACTATGTCCTTATTCGACAAGCTAACTGTTTCTGTCTTCTCCCATCAAGGTTCCTGCTCCAAAAGCCAAAAGGATTTTCTCAGCTGAGTCAAAAAGTTCATAAGGAAAAAATTTTATTTGAGGTTTAAATTTTGATTTACATGAAAATAATTCATGCAGGAAATTTCATAGGGTTTTATCTTTTAATAATTCGCCTGAATTCGATCAGTAGACTAATTCAAAGCGCTAATGGAGGGCCGTCAAAGCTTTGTTCCAGACAACCTTCTTCAAAAATGTCTCTTTTTCAATAGAAACACATAAAACCCCTTTCTTCGCTGGAAAAAAGGCAAAGTGTCATTTTTGTTGAAAAAGCAAGAGATTCTTGTCTGTAAATGAAATTGGAGAAAAATCAGGAAAAATTTAGGACAATGACAAATTTAAGAAAAATTGGCACCAAGGCCTGAAGATCTTTTTAAATTTCAAATTTATGACTTGGAGTTTTTTCCAAGAAAATTTCGAGCTGCTCAATTATCTCTTAGCCTTTTTTAGAATCACTTCCTCACCTTGAATTCAACGTCCACTTATTGAAACATCAAAATTTGGTGCTGAAAGGATTGCCATCATTGTAGTAATCGTTAAAACGTTGCTAACAAAATTGTACGTGATTTGCATCCTTGTCAGAATATCATTTTTGGATAATTTGATTTCCTTCAGAAGAATTCTTTTATGGGGACGTGCCCATCCATCAATTTTGAAGGATATTCTTATGAGATTTTTTGCAGAACTCCATCTTGTTTATTTTTTCTGGAATTCATTAGAGAACAACATCCTCGAATTTCTAAAGACTTTCCTTTGAAAATATTTCAACTTTATTTGGCCTTGAATTTTGACCTTCGTCAAAATAAAAATTAGAGTGTCCCATAGAGTAATCAAAGTGAGAGAATGTAAAAATAACTCTCATTGAGATGAGATTTATAGAGAGTGATATCCGTAAATACTTACAGTGTTCTTTATGAATACCCAAATAAATATAAAATTTCAAGCACTAATATAATAATCATCACAAAAAGTAATCAAAATTTCTTTCTTTAAAACTCAATCATTTCTTTTTCACAAAAGTCCCCTCATTCCACCTAAGTTTGAGCGAATTTGTATAATGCCCAGCATAGTTCTTCGAAAACCAATGGTTTCTTCAAGAAACAATCAGCTTTATTCTCATTTTCTTTGCTCAACAAACTATGCATGTCTTCCTCCTCATAATTTCCACTAATTAACAAAATCATCGACCTCTTTAATCCATGCTCTCTTTCATATTGTCTAATCTTCTCACAAGCTTCTCTTCCATTCATTATCGGCATATCAATATCCAATGTCACAACATCTATCTTTCCATTATTTCTCACAATTTCGAGGTATTTATCGTAGGCTAACTGCCCATTACTCGCAGTTGCCAAGACTTCCACTCCAATTTTCTTGTAAAAACTACACATCAAACTCACATTAAAAGACGAATCATCCGCCACAATCGTCGTGAGTTTCTTGGCTTTCAGCCTTGGAATCAAATTATCCTTCACATTAATCTGCAGCTCTTGTTGCGATTTCATCATGGGCAACGTCTTTGTTGGAATGCATATCACGAAAGTCGTTCCAACACTCGGCTTGCTATAAACTCGAATTTGTCCGCCCATATTTTCAATGATTTCTTTAGAAATAAACAGCCCCAAGCCAGTTCCTATCTGTCTTTTCTTCGTGACCTGACCAACCTGAGAAAACTTTTGGAACAGTTTAGACAACTCTTCTGGACTCATACCACAGCCTGTGTCCTTTATAATAATCTTCAGAATTCCTTTAGACTTAATACTAGGCTGAGAGACTCCTTCCAATTTAAACTCTTTCGCCAAGCCAGTCAAAATCAAGCTTTGTTCTGTCACTGTATCATTGTTACTTCTTCTTTTCAGCGCATACATATTATATTCCTTCTCAAACACCCCTTCATCCTCGTCATCGTACGGTGTCGGCTTAAAGCATCCATCAGAAACTTCTGGGGCTTGCAGCCAACTTATTGCCGTCTCAATCGACCCGTGCTCTGTAAATTTCGTCGCGTTTCCAATCAGATTCATTAGCACTTGATTCAATCTATGGCTATCCAAAACAAGCCTCGGCGGCACAGCCTTGGAGATTTTCAGATGACTCTTCAACCCTTTTTTGCTGATCAGATCATGAGAAAGAGTCCAAACTCTTTGAAAAACATCATGAACTCTTGTGGGAACAGGGTTGACTTCCAACTTCCCCAAGCCTAGTTTCCCAGCATCAAGAACCATATTGATTAAATTTAGCAAGACGACTCCACAGATTTTAGCTGTATTGATCATCTCTCGGACATCTGGAGCGACTTCTCCCATCAAAGTTAGGTCCAGATTTCCCAACAAACTGTTCATCGGATTTCTCATCTCATGTGAGAAGCTGTAGACAAAAGTCTTTTGCTCTTCGAGAGCGTGCTCCGCCTTTTTTGTGGCTTTGTAAAGCTCAGCGGTTTTATAGTTGAGCCGGTGGATCACATAGAGGTTTAGACTTTGTAAAAGGATCGTAATCGGGATAGATTTGACCAGAAATTTGTGCGCAAAGGCTTCAGGATCGGTGAAGCTCATTGCTTCAATCAGATTTGATCTGAATGTAAAGGCAGCAGCGGAGAATTGTAAGCACATTGAAATGCTCGTCAACGCAACATTTTGCGTGATGTAGAAGGTTAGCATAGGAACCCCGTAGGAGATTGTGAGGCTTGTATAAGCTCCGTCGGGGTTAAAATGGATAATTTTCATTGAGACGAGGTTGATGATTGCTGTGTTAATGGCCTGACCGATAAAGGGGTAGGATCGACAGAAAATGAGAAAGATGCCGGCTAATAAGAGCTCCATGAAGTAGCGGGCGAAGTTGACGGGGGATTTAAAGTCAATAAAGGGAATGGAGCAAGAGTGGAGAACGACGACTATGAGGTGAACGCCGAAAATGAATTTGTTTTTAGAGTAAACGGTCTGAGCTTTGGAGACATCAGGAAAAGCCTTTGGATTGGGTGTACAGACGATTGTAAAGAGTTTATTGAGATGGTGAGACATGGGAAGTTTTTGGGTTAAATTATTGAAGATTCATGCTGGCTAGTTTATCAATAAATAGTATTACTGGAAATTTTGAATGAAATTATTAGTTTGATTGACACGGGATATAAACCTTATTCAAGTGGAAACAAACTAAACAGAGAGCTACCTGTGGAATCTTCTGATTTCCCGTCAAGACCAATGAGGATTTTCTCAAGAAGATGACGGAAAAAACTTATAGGAAATAGAAATTCGAAGAGCTGAAGGAATTTCTCATTGCATAGTTTTTAATTGAATAAAGTAAATATTAAAGATTAATTAACAAAAGTTTTAATTGAAAAATCTCGCCCTTCTCGTCTTCATTTTGGGCTTGGGAAACTCACTCGAGTTAGAGAACTGAAAAACTCAATCTCTTTTCTCAATTGAAAGCTGCCTTTTGAAGTACTCCTTACTAATCTTTCTTCTGAAAAGGTTTCTGAAACAAAACTTGATCATCATTTTGAGATTTTCAAACCAAAGATTCAAAGCGACGATTAATAATTCTTTTCAAATTTCAAGTCAACTTGAGTTTCTAACTGACTTTTATAACAAATTTAACCCTTTTAACTCGAAAAAGAAAATAATTATTTTTTTCACAAATCCTCTTTGATATCAAGCGTGAAGAAGATCCTCGAAGACACCACCTCTCACAGTCTCCAAAGGCACGATATTTAGAGTTTCTGGAGAGGAGAAGATGAATGAAACCAGGAAATAATTCTGACCCACTAATAGGATAGGGTTAAATTTGGAATTTTATTTTTAATTTTTTCAGTGAGGTGCAATCAAAAAGTTTTAAGGGGGCATCTTTTTAGAGATATCTTCAGTTATAAATTAATTTTTAAAATTTCATAAAAAATTTTATCAGAAAAAGCTAAAAATAAATTTTGACTTTTTTTTCATGAATAAAAAAAATTTCGAACTAAAATATTTCCCTTACAAATTCAATGTCCTTTGAGATTGAAAAATTTTGTATGTAAGATAAAAACCGCTGTAATCAGAAGAGAATGGGCAGGAGTCGAATCCTAATTTTTTTTTGTAAACAGTGATTTTCCTAAGTCTAAAAGTCCCTTTAGTTTAGCCAAATATTGTCTAAAGCTCAAATTTTGACTAAAACTTTTTGACACTTTTAGACAAAATTTCAGAAAGACCTTTTTTCCCCCCAAAAAAAAGTCACGAAATTTTTCGAAGATTTTTCATCATTTCCTCCTTCTAAAGATATTTTTCATAAAATCTTTAGAAGTTCACTTTATTTTTTAAAAAGTTGGAAACAAGCACAGTCAGGTTGAAACCAATTTTGAGTCAAGTGATGTAAATTATTCGTTGCGTCCCCATGGTTATACCTTCCATCTGGCCTCTACAATTTGATATCTTCCCCATTCAGAGATATCATTAGATCTTGGAGCCTCCTAACACTCAAATTATTCCTTAAATCAGGCTTGATGCTCTTCATACAATTGAATCCTCTCTCATCCTCTGAATTCGATATGGGTGAAGCAGAACAAATTTTGATGATTTTATTTTAGCTTCAAATCCATGTTAAAGAAAAATCTCCTGTCAAGAGAGAATGAAGGATATCACCTAACTTGTTTTTACTAAAATCTCCAAATTTGAAAATTTTAAATTATTCCATTCCATAAGAATAAGCTTTTGATCTAAAATGAGCTCATTATTTTTTGGAAGATAATACTAAGGAAAAAAATCTTGGAAAATGAAATTTTGTCTAAAGGGAAAAAAAAATCTGATTGAAAAATGAAATTCTGACTAAAAGTCTAAATCCTTAGGAAAATCCCTATTTTTTAATCCTTAAAATTGAAGGAAGAAATCAATGATTTTTTGAAGATCTCTAAATCAAAGTGAAATCTGGTCAATCAATGACTCGATCAAAAACTCAATATTCTCCATGTACAAAATTGAATAAACTTAATTCAAACATAAATTTCAAACACCTACATCATAGGTTCACTTTCAAGCATAACAAATAAATAAAAACTGGAGTGAAACATAGAGTTCTTGAGACTCAAAATTCTCACCTGCCCTCTAGTTCCTCTTCTCGAGGCAACCGAATTTATAAACTGTCCAGTACAACTCCTCAAAAACCAAAGGTTTCTTCAAGAAACAGTTAGGCCTATTCTTATTCTCCTTACTCAACAAATTATGCATATCTTCTTCTTCATAATTTCCGCTTATCAAAATAATTATCGACCTCTTTAGACCATTTTCCCTTTCATATTCTCGAATTTTCTCACAGACTTCTTTTCCATTCATTATTGGCATGTCAATATCCAATGTAATAATATCAATTCTCCTATTCTTCTTCATTATCTCGAGATATTTATCATAGACCACTTGTCCATTACTCGCCGTCGCCAAAACTTCCACACCAATTTTGCTGTAAAAATTACACACCAAACTCACATTAAATGCAGAATCATCTGCGACAATCGTAGTGAACCCCTTTGCTCTCAATTTAGGAATTAAATTCGCACGGATATTATTAATCTGCTGTTCTGATTGAGCCTGCATCGGCAAAGCAGTCGTTGGGATACAAATTACAAACGTCGATCCGATTTTTGGCTTACTAAATGCTCTGATTTGGCCTCCCATATTCTCAATGATTTCTTTCGAAATAAACAGCCCCAAGCCAGTTCCTATCTGTCTTTTCTTTGTGGCCTGGCCAACTTGAGAAAACTTTTGGAACAGTTTAGACAACTCTTCTGGACTCATACCACAGCCTGTGTCCTTTATAATAATCTTCAGAACTCCTTTAGACTCAATACGAGGCTGAGAAACTCCTTCCAAACTAAATTCCTTCACTCCACCTGATAAAATCAAGCTTTGCTCCGTCGCTCCACTTCTTTTGATCGCATACAGATTATATTCTTTCTCAAACACTCCTTCATTCTCCTCATCATAAGGAGTTGGCTGGAAAGCCTTCTCAGAAACTTCTGTTGCCTGCAACCATTTCACGCTCATCAATATCGACCCGTACTCAGTAAACTTGGTCGCATTGCCTATTAGGTTCATCAAGACCTGATTCAATCTATGACTATCCAAAATAAGCCTAGGCGGCACCTCTCTCGACACTTTCAGATGGCTTTTCAGCCCTTTTCTGCTGATCAGATCATGTGAAAGAGCCCATGTTCTTTGAAGGATATCATGGACTCTTGTGGGAACTGGGCTGACCTCCAGCTTTCCCAAGCTTAGTTTCCCCGCGTCAAGCACCGTATTGATAAGATTGAGCAATAAGACTCCGCAGATTTTGGCTGTATTGATCATTTCTCTCACATCTGGAGCTATTTCTCCCATCAAAGCAAGGTCCAAATTCCCTAAAAGACTATTCATAGGATTTCTCATCTCATGAGAAAAACTATAAACAAATGTCTTTTGCTCTTCCAGGGCTTGTTCCGCTTTCCTTGTTGCTTTGGAAAGCTCAGAGGTCTTGTGGTTTAACCGATAGACCACGTAGAGATTCAGACTCTGCAAGAGCACCGTCACAGGAAGACTCTTTGCGATAAACTTGTCTGCAAAAATCTCAGGATCTGTAAAGCTTATTGCTTCTACCAGATTCAACCTTATTGAAAAGACAAGAGCGGAAAACTGAATACACATTGAAATACTGGTCAATGTGACATTCTGTGTGATGTAGAAGATCATGATAGGGATGGCATATGAATAAGGCAAGCCTGCGTAAGCGCCATCTGGGCCAAAATGCATAATTTTCATTGATAAGAGATTTACGAGAAGAGCATTGATTGTCTGACCAAGAGTAGGGTAAGATCTGCAGAAAATCATAAAGATACTGGTGACAAAGACTTGTGTAAGGAATCTAGCGATGTTGAATGAGGCTTTGTAGTCAATGAAAGGCATTGAGCAAGAATGAACAAAAAGAATGGTGAGATGGACGCCAAAGATAAATTTGTTCTTGGCAAAGACTGTTGTGGCTTGGTCTTCATTAGGAAAGGCCTTGGAATTAGGCCGACAGACGGCTGAAAAGATGTTATAAAGATGATCCATCTGTAGTTTTTCAATAAGGTTTTTTGAGATTTGAGGTGACAACAATCTAACTGAAGCAAATTAAAGTTTAATAATCTGGTTGAATCAGAATTTGACTCTCCATTCCAGTAAAGTGCTATCTCATTCAACCAAAGCACAGATATTACTGAAATCTTTCTCTGAAAAAACTACTCTTCCCTTTGTTTTTGTGAAGAACCAATCAAAAATTTGGCTGCCTTAAAAATCAAAGGCCATGCTTAT
>Ga0182738_1007400_pt1 | contig 11163 bp, 8 predicted proteins | sample eDN5th30CBELigMG_FD_128876 | JGI IMG/M metagenome (GOLD analysis project Ga0182738, IMG submission 128876) | Enriched Miracle-Growth compost microbial communities from Emeryville, California, USA - eDNA 5th pass 30_C BE-Lig MG (version 2)... ... | reverse complement strand
CCCACGCTTATCGGTTGTTTCGTTGTTAAAGAGCAGGTACCGCAACACTTCCACTTCCCTTCGCCGCCCCAGCCAGAAGACTGTTTCAGCAGCGAAGAAGCGAGATTATGAACCAGGTTTTTATCCCTGTCAAATCAACTCGCCGCGGAACCGATCTCACTTCCCATCGACCCCCGCCAAGCCAACCTGACGTCCCATCTCTACTGCCCCGGCACTTCAGTAGCGCCGAGCCCTCAACTATAGCACGGTTTGAAATGCCCCTGCAACAAAGGGCCGACAAGACACGTTCCGCTCCCCCAAGAGGCCTGCCCCACGGCCCTTCCGGGCCGCCCTGGGTGCCGCAGGCGAGCCGCCCCCTGCCCGCGCCCTACTTCTGCATAATGCAGCATCCCCGCATCGGAAGCCCGCCGCCATGACCGAAGACATCCTCATCAACGTCACGCCTTTCGAGACCCGCGTCGCGGTGGTGGAGCAGGGAGCCGTCCAGGAACTGCACGTGGAGCGCACCATACAGCGCGGCCACGTGGGCAACGTCTACCTGGGCCGGGTGGTGCGGGTGCTGCCCGGCATGCAGAGCGCCTTCATCGACATCGGCCTGGAGCGCGCCGCCTTCATGCACATCGCCGACCTGCGCGAGAACCGCGCCGAGCGCTCGCAGGGCCTGCCGCCCACGCCGATCGAGAAACTGCTGTTCGAGGGCCAGACGCTGATGGTCCAGGTCATCAAGGACCCGCTGGGCACCAAGGGCGCACGCCTGTCCACGCAGATCAGCGTGGCCGGGCGCATGCTGGTCTACCTGCCCTTCGACCCGCACATCGGCATTTCCCAGCGCATCGATTCCGAGGCCGAGCGCGCCCAGCTGCGCGAGCGGCTGGCCGCGCTGGTGCCGGCCGACGAGAAAGGCGGCTTCATCGTGCGCACCCAGGCCGAAGGCGCCAGCGACGAGGAGCTGCAGGCCGACCTGGCCTACCTGCGCACGCTCTGGTCCAGCGTGCAGGAGGCCGCGCGCAGCCTGCCGGCGCCCTCGGCGCTGCACCGCGACCTGAACCTGGGCCAGCGCGTGCTGCGCGACATCGTCCACCCAGGCACCGGCAGCATCCTGGTCGATTCGCGCAGCACCGCCGCCGAGCTGATCGAATGGGCGCGCACCTACACGCCCTCGGTGGCCGACCGCATCTCCCACTACGGCGGCGAGCGGCCGCTGTTCGACACGGCCAACGTCGACGAGGAAATCGCCCGCGCGCTGTCGCGCCGGGTCGACCTGAAGTCGGGCGGCTACCTGATCGTCGACCAGACCGAGGCGCTGACCACGGTGGACGTCAACACCGGCGGCTTCGTGGGCGGGCGCAACTTCGACGACACCATCTTCAAGACCAACCTGGAGGCCGCCCAGGCCATCGCCCGCCAGCTGCGCCTGCGCAACCTGGGCGGCATCGTCATCCTGGACTTCATCGACATGGAGGACCCGCAGCACCGCGAATCGGTGCTGGCCGAGCTGCGCAAGGCGCTGGCGCGCGACCGCACGCGGGTGACGATCAACGGCTTCACCCAGCTGGGCCTGGTGGAGATGACGCGCAAGCGCACGCGCGACTCGCTCGCCCACCAGCTGTGCGAGCCCTGCCCCACCTGCGCGGGCCGCGGCAACGTGCGCACGGCGCGCACCGTGTGCTACGAGATCCTGCGCGAGATCCTGCGCGAGGCGCGCCAGTTCAACCCGCGCGAGTTCCGCATCCTGGCGTCCCAGGCGGTGGTCGACCTGTTCCTGGAAGAGGAAAGCCAGCACCTGGCGATGCTGGGCGACTTCGTCGGCAAGCCGGTATCGCTGGAAGTCGAGGCCGGCTACAGCCAGGAGCAGTACGACATCGTGCTGATGTAGGCGGGGCTAGTCTTCCCTGAACTGCATGCGGTAAAGGCTGGCGTACAGGCCGTCGGCGGCCAGCAGGTCGGCGTGGCGGCCCTGCTCGGCCACCCGGCCGCCGTCGAGCACGACGATGCGGTCGGCGTTCTGCACGGTGGACAGGCGGTGCGCGATGACCAGGGTGGAGCGGCCCTTCATGAGGCGCTCCAGCGAGGCCTGCACCTGGCGCTCGGATTCGTTGTCCAGGGCCGAGGTGGCCTCGTCCAGGATCAGGATGGGCGCGTTCTTGATCAGCGCCCGGGCGATCGCCAGGCGCTGGCGCTGGCCGCCGGACAGGCGCGCGGCGTTCTCGCCCACCATGGTGTGCAGGCCCTTGGGCAGGCGCTCGACGAATTCCAGCAGGTTGGCGGCCTCCAGCGCGCGGCGCACGTCGTCCTCGCTGGCCTCGTGCAGCGCGCCGTAGCCCACGTTGGCGGCGATGGTGTCGTCGAACAGGACCACGTCCTGGCTGACCAGCGAAATGTGCGAGCGCAGGTCGGACAGCGTCAGTTCGCGGATGTCGACGTCGTCGACCAGGACGCGCCCGGCGCCCGGGTCCACGAAGCGCGGCAGCATGTTGGCCAACGTCGTCTTGCCGCTGCCCGAGCGGCCGACCAGGGCCACCGTCTGGCCGCGCTCGATGGTGAAGCCCACGTCGCGCAGGGTGTCGCGCTCGGCGTCCGGGAAGCGGTGCGAGACGTTCTCGAAGGAAACCTTGCCGCGCACCGGCACGGGCAGCTTGCGCCGGCCGGTGTCGCTTTCGATCGGCTGGTCGATCAGGGCGAAGACGCTTTCGGCCGCCACCAGCATCTTCTGCATCTTGCCGGCCAGGTTGGTCAGGCGCTTGACGGGGTCGAACAACTGGGCCAGCGCCGCCATGAAGGCCGCGAAACCGCCCACGGTGAGCCCGCCGGTGTTGGCCTGGCCCAGCGCCACGGCGATCACCGCCGCCACCGCCACCGACACGCACAGCTGGGTCAGCGGGGTCATGGCCGCATCGGCCGTGGCCGAGCGCATGGCGAAGCGCCGCAGGCGCGAGTTGACGTAGTCGAAGCGGCCGCGCTCGTAGCCGTAGCCGTCGAACAGCTTGACCACCCGCTGGCCGTCTATGCCCTCGCGCACCACCCGGGTCAGCTCCGCATTCATGTTGACCGTTTCGCGGTTGATGCTGCGCAGCCGGCGGATGAACACCCGGGCGATGGCCACCGACACGGGCAGCATGCACAGGACGATGAGCGTCAGCACCCAGGACATGTACAGCAGCACGCAGATCAGCGCCACCACGACCAGGGTTTCGCGCACCAGCACGGTGATCACGTCGGTGGCGTAGCCGGTGACGTTGCCGGCGTCGATGGTGAAGCGGTTGAGCAGCCGGCCCGAGTCGCCGCGCTTGAAGTCGGAGTCGGACATGCCCAGCAGCCGGTCGAACATGTCGCGGCGCATGACCAGCAGCACATTGTTGGCCACCCAGGCGAGCAGGTAGTCGCTGAAGAAGTTGCATACGCCGCGCAGGACGATCAGGCCGACCACGGCCAGCGGCAATGCCCACACGTAGTGCGGCTTGGCGCCGGAGAAGCCGTCGTCGAGCAGCGGCTTCATGATGACGGCCAGCGCCGGCTGGGTCGCCGCGGCGCCCGCCATCAGGACGATGGCCAGCAGCAAGCCCTTCCAGTGGCTGCCCACGCGGGCGTACACGCGCTTCCACAGGTCGAACTTGACGGGTTGGGAGCCGGCCGGCATGGAAGGACGTCGGATCGAATTCAAGAAGCACTCGCTTATATACAATCTGGTCAGGAATTTTACCGAGTCGCGCGCCGGCGGCCCCCGAACCGGCCCGCCAACGAGTCAGGCCGCCCCGCGGCACCCCCTGGATGCCATCGATAGAACGCCTTTACGTGCGCCTGCCCAACTGGGTGGGCGACGTCTGCATGAGCCTGCCGGCGCTGTCCCTGCTGCAGGCGGCGGGCCTGCCCCTGGCCCTGTGCGCCCGGCCCTGGGCGCGCGACCTGCTGGCGGCGCTGCCCCCCCACGGCTTCGTGCCCATGACCGGGCGCGTCTGGCGCGACCGCGCGGCCGTGCGGGCCGACCGGGCCGGCCTGGGGCTGGCGCGCCGCGGCGTGCGAGGCCTGCTGCTGCCCGATTCGCTGTCCAGCGCAGCCGTGTTCGCCCTGGCGGGAGTGGCCAGCGCCGGCTACCGCGACGACGGGCGCAGCCCGCTGCTGGCCTGGCCGGTGCGCAAGCCCGGCCAGGCCATGCATGCCGTGCAGTCCTGGTACGGACTGGCGCGCGAAGCGCTGCGCCGCTGGGGCCTGGATCCCGGACCGGCCGGGCCGGGCCCGGCCCGGCTGCCCCTGACCGAAGCCCACCGCGCGGCGGCCGCCCAGCTGCTGGCCGCCCAGGGCCTGGCCGCCGGCGGCTTCGTGCTGATCGCGCCGACCGCCACCGGGCTGCACCGCGGCCAGGTCAAGGTCTGGCCGCATTTCGACGCCTACGTGCGGGCCCTGCAGGCGCGCGGCGTGACCGTGGCGATGTGCCCGCCGCCGGCCGAGGCCGAGCAGGCGCGCCGCAACGCCCCGACCGCCCTGCTGCTGCCGCCCCAGCCCCTGGGCGCCTATGCGGCGCTCGCCCGCCATGCCGCCCTGGTGGTCTGCAACGACTCCGGCGTGTCGCACCTGGCCGCCGCGGTGGGCGCGCGCCAGCTCACGCTGTTCGGCGTGACCGAGCGCGCGCGCACCGGCCCCTGGTCGCCCCTGGCCTGCTGCCTGGGCGAGCCGGGCGCCTGGCCGGCGCCCGAAGACGCGCTGGCGCAGACCGACGCCCTGCTGCAGCCCCCCCTTCCCCTGGCCACATAGGACCGGAACCGCCGCATGCTCGCCCAGTTGTCCCCGACCCAGCTCATCCTGCCCCAGAACCTGTGCATCGTGCTGCTGGCGCTGGCCGTCGTGCTGGCGCTGCTGCGCTGGCGCCGGCTCGCCAGCCTGCTGGCCGCGGCCGGGCTGAGCTGGGCGCTGGCCTGGTCGCTGCCGGCCACCTCGCTGTGGCTGGGCGGCGCGCTGGAGCACCGCTATCCCTACCTGCCGCCGGCGCAGATGCCCACGGCCGACGCCATCGTCGTGCTGGGCGGCCATACGGCCAACAACCGGGCCAACTGGTTCCTGCCCTACGACCCGGCCACCGCCGTGATGCGCGTGGACCGGGCCGCCGAGCTGTACGCGGCCGGTCGCGCGCCGCGCATCCTGCTGTCGGGCGGCGCCCTGGAGGGCACGGTCAGCGAGGCCCAGGGCATGGCGCACGCGCTGCGCGGCAAGGGCGTGCCCGAGACCGCGCTGCTGCTGGAGAACGCCAGCCGCAACACCTACGAGAACGCCGCGCTGACCACCGGCGAGCTGCGCGAGCACGGCATCGCCAGCGTGCTGCTGGTGACCTCGGCGCTGCACATGCCGCGCGCCATGGCCGCCTTCGGCAAGCAGGCGGCCGCGCGGGTGACGGCCGCGCCGCTGCCGCCGCAGATCACCGAGCCGGCCGCGGGCGGGCCGCAACCCTGGCTGCCCGACTGGCGCACGCTGGACGCCAGCCGGTCCATCATCAAGGAATACGCAGGCCTGTTCGTGTACTGGCTGCGGGGCTGGGTGTAGGGATGCGCTGCCGGCCGGGCTGCGGCGCCTGCTGCATCGCGCCCTCGATCAGCAGCCCCATCCCGGGCATGCCGCGCGGCAAGCCGGCCGGCGTGCCCTGCGTGCAGCTCACCGCGGACCTGCGCTGCGCGCTGTTCGGGCGCCCGGAGCGGCCGGCGGTATGCGGCGGGCTGCAGCCCGATGGGGAAATGTGCGGCGCGGACCGCGAGCACGCCCTGACGTGGATCGCCGACCTGGAACGGACCACGGGGCCGGCGGCGCGCCCTGGCGCCCAGGGCCCGTTGACGCTAGCCCGTTGACACTGCCAGGGGCCCGCACGGGCCGGGAAGGCGCCCCGGCCGCGCCCGTCAGGCTCCGGCGCCGCCGGAGCCTGCTACCCGGCCGGCGCAGGGCGGCAGCGAAGCGGCCTCGCATTCGGCCCGGCGCATACAGGCCCAGAACACCACCAGCGCGATCACGAAGAACATCACGCCGTTGTTGTGCTTGAAGACCGCCTGGGTCATGCTGAACATGAAGAAGGCGCCGACCAGGCTGGCCCCGCCCAGCGCGACCGCGCGCACCGCCAGGTCCGGCGCGCGCAGGCGCCGGCAGAAGGCCACGAAGGGCACGACGTGCAGCGCCAGCAGCAGCAGCAGGCCGGCCACGCCCTGGAAGACCCAGATGTCCAGATAGCTGTTGTGGGCATGACTGAACTGCAGGACGTAGCGGTCGATCTCGCCGGCCTTGGCGAGACGCTGCCTCTCGGCCCGGTATTCGTCCACGCCCCAGCCCAGCAGCGGCCGCTTGGCGATGCTCATGCCGGCCGCGCGCCACATTTCCAGGCGCGCGCCCACCGAAGTGCCGACGTTGCCGCGCTCGTACTTCTGGATGTCGGAGACGATGCGCGAATAGCTCTGGGTCAGGGTGCTGTGCGGCGCCAGCGTGCAATAGACGGCCAGGGCGGCGACCAGGACCGCCACCGACACCAGGATGCGCCGCATCTCGGCCCGGCTCAGCAGGGCACAGGCGAACACCGGGACCACGGTGGCCAGGGCCACCCAGGCGCCGCGCGTGCCCGAGGCCGCCACGCAGTACAGGCCGGCCAGCGCCGCCGCATTCAGGGCCAGCCGCCAGCGCCGGGCATGCCGCCCTTGCGTGCCGGCCCAGAACAGGCCGGACAGGGACATCACCATCAGCACGAAGGCGATGTCGCCGAACTGGATGGCGTTGGTATGGCCGTGGATGCGGTCGGTGCCGCGCACGAGCTGCTGCCACAGGCCCAGCCCGGCGGCCGACAGGCTGCCCACCACCACGCCGGCCCACAGCCACTGCAGCCGCGGCGGCCGGTGCAGCAGCAGGAACAGGACCGGGATGGCCAGGAAGAAGCGGCTCGGGCCGTCCACCGCGTCGGCCGTATTGCCGTGCCAGAGCGTGGTGGCCACCGACACCACGAAAATGCCGCCCAGCAGCACGGCCAGGAGCTTGTCCTCGCGGGTCAGCGACAGCCGGGGCCGGCCGGCCAGGAACCAGAGGCCGGCGGCCAGCAGCAGGGCCCCGCCGTAGGAATAGCCGGACGGGACCGACAGTGTCAGCCCGAAGAACAGCAGGACGCCGCCGGAGGTCAACGCCGCCAGGCTGGCCGCCGCACGATCAGGTTTCATGACAACGGTACCGGTAGGCGGACCACCGAACAGATCCATTGTGGAAGGAAAGGAAGAACGGGACGGCCACGCCGCCTGACGACGGCGCGGGCGTCCCGCAAGGCCGGGCGGCACTATAGCTCATCGGCGGAAAAAATGTTTGCCATCATGCATACCGATACGCGGCGGCCGGCCGGGCTCACAGGCCCGGCGGCAGGCCTTTCTTCCATGCCTTGAACCGGTTGTAGACGGGCGCCAGCAGCGGGTTGCGGGCCAGGGCCAGGCGCTTGGCCAGCCAGCGGTGGCCGCGGTCGCGCACGGCGAAGCGGTAGATGTGCTCGGGGTGGCCGCCGGGCCGGTTGGCGCCGAAGGCATGGGTGGTATAGAAGTAGCGGAAGCCCGCGGCGCGGGCCTGGTCGCGGTAGTCGTCGTCGAAATAGCCCTGCGGCCAGCACAGGTGCGGCGAGGCGCCGCCCAGGCGCGCATCCAGGGCCTGGCGCGACAGGACCAGGTCGCGCCCGATGGACGCGGTCTTCCCGGCCCGGTCGGGGCACTGCTTGTCCCAGCGCGTATGCGTGTGGGTATGGCTGTGGACCTCGAAGGTGCCGGCCTCGCGCATGGCCTGCAGCTCGCTCCAGCGCGCCATGACGTCGTCCTGGCGGCCCTCGCGCACGGCCGCCATGCAGTCGTGGTGCGCGGGCGTCTGGCGCAGCGCCGCCTCGCCCGCGGCCGCCTGGCGCACCGGCCCGTCGCCCATCCAGCCGGTGACGGCGAAGACCACGGCGCGCATGCCGTGGCGCTGCAGCACCGGGTGGGCGTAGAGCCAGTTGTCCAGGTAGCCGTCGTCGAAGGTGATGAGCACGGAGCGGGAGGGCACCGGCTCGCCGGCCAGGAAGCCGACGAACTCGTCGGCGGTCAGCGCGCGCCAGCCCTCGCGGCGCAACCAGCCGATCTGGCTGTCGAAATTGGCCGGGCTGGTGGTGACCATGCCTGGCGCGGGGCCGACGTGGTGGTACATCAGCACCGGGACGCTTGCCGCAGGCTTCATCGCGGGCCTCCGTGGACGGCCGGGGCGCGGGCCTGGCGGGCGGCGCGGCTCATCGGCCGCGCTCCGCCAGCCAGCGCCGGTACACGGCCTCGGTGGTCTCGGCCAGCCGCCCGGTGGAGAATACGCCCTCCTCGCGCACCATGCGATAGCCCGCCTCGCCCATGCGCCGGCGCAGCGCCGGGTCGCCGATCAGCTGCCGCAGCGCCCCGGCCAGCGCGGCCGGGTCCTGCACCGGCACCAGCAGGCCGGTGACGCCGGCGCGCATCATCTCGGACACGCCGCCCACGTCGGTGCCTATCACCGGCACGCCGCAGGCCTGGGCCTCGACGTAGACGGTGCCCGAGGCCTCCTGGCGCGTGGCCAGCGCGAAGATGTCGAAGCCGGCCAGCAGGTTGGGCACGTCGCTGCGCATGCCCAGCAGGTGGATGCGCCGGGCCAGGCCCAGGGCGTCGACCTGGGCGCGCACCTGCTCCATCACGGGCGAGCCGCTGCCGGCGAAGACCAGGTGCAGGTCGGCGCGCTCGGCCATGATGGGCGCGATGGCCTCGATCAGCTCCTTGTGGCCCTTGGTGGCGCGCATGACCGCCACGCAGCCCACCACCACGTCGTCGTCCGACAGGCCGAGCTCGTCGCGCAGCGTGGAGCGCGCCACGCGCGGCGGCAGCGCCACCGGCGAGTAGACGGTGGCCACCCGTTCGGGCGGCACGCCGCGGCTGATCAGGTAGTTGCGCACGTAGTCGCTGACCGTGGTGACGCGGTGCGGCAGCCAGGTGTAGGACCACAGCGAGCCGACCTTGTTGGCCAGGTGGCGGGTGCGCACGATCAGCGGCGTGCCGGCCAGCCGCCCGGCGGCCGCGGCGATCACGGTGTCGCGCCGGCTGTGGGTGTTGAGCACGTCGTAGCGCCCGGCGCGCAGGATGCGGCGGATGGCCAGCACGCCCTTGACGTAGTTGGCCGGCCCGGCCATCGGTATGGGGTAGACGGTGAAGCCCGCCTCGGCCAGCTCCCGCGCCAGCCAGCAGCCCGGCTGGCAGATGGCTTCCATGTGGTGGCCGCGCTCGCGCATGGCGAGCATTTCCTTGAGGATGCGCCGTTCCTGGCCGCCCCGGGCGACGGCCGCCTCGGAGTGGACGATGCGCAGCGGCCGCTGCATCAGTAAGTCACCTCGACGTCGTAGGGACGGGTCCAGTCGCCCAGCTGTTCGAGCAGGCCGTCGGCCATGCGCACGCGCCACTGCTCGCCCAGCCGCACGGTGCAGCTGGCGTCGGCGCGCTCGTACACGACTTCGACGGGCACGCCGGACGCGCCCTCTTGCGCCTCGGCGCGGTAGGGGTCCAGCATGCTGCGCAGGCGCGCCGCGTCGGCGTTGCCGTTCAGGGTGATGCGCAGGGCGCGGGCGCGCGCCTCGCGGGCGAGCTGCAGGTCGTAGAGCGCGTCGGCGACGATGCGCATGCCGCCGGAATATTCGTCGTTGCTGACCTTGCCCTGCACGATCAGGAGCTGGTCCTCGCGCAGGCGGTTGCGGTGCTGCTCCAGCAGCTCGTTGAAGACGGAGACCTCGACCTGGGCGGTGCCGTCGTCCAGCACCGCGAACAGCATCTTGCCGCGCCGGGTCATCTGCACGCGCACGCCGGCCAGCACGCCGGCCAGCCATTGCAGGTCGCGCGAAGGCTCCAGGCGCGCCAGCGGCGTGGGCACGAAGCGGCGCACTTCCTCGCGCCAGGCGTCGAACAGGTGGCCGCTGAAGAAATAGCCCAGGGCGGTCTTTTCCTCCGTGAGCTGGGCGCGCAGGCCCCAGGGCTGGACCTTGGCCAGCTCGCCCGCGACCACTGCGCTGGCGTCGTCGTCGCCGAACAGCGAGACCTGGTTGGCGCTGCGCTCGGCCTGCTCGGCCGCTTCCATGGCCGTGGGCACGGAGGCCAGCAGCGCCGCCCGGTTGGGCTCCAGGGCGTCGAAGGCGCCGGCCTTGATCAGGGCCTCGATGGTGCGGCGGTTGACGGTGTGGCGGTCCACCCGGCGGCAGAAGTCGAACAGGTCGGCGAAGGGGCGTTCGCTCCTCGCGCGCAGGATGTCCTCGACCGCGCCCTGCCCCGTGCCCTTGACGGCCCCCAGGCCGTAGCGCATGGTGCGCGGCGGCTCGCCGCGCGCGGTGTGCTCGTCCTCGACCGGCTCGAAGCGGTAGCCCGAGGCGTTGACGTCGGGCGGCAGCACGGTCACGCCGTTGTCCAGCGCGTCGCGCCAGAAGGTCTGCACCTTGTCGGTATCGTCCATGTCGGACGACAGGGTGGCGGCCAGGAATTCGGTCGGATGGTAGGCCTTGAGCCAGGCGGTCTGGTAGGCGATCAGCGCGTAGGCGGCCGAGTGCGACTTGTTGAAGCCGTAGCCGGCGAACTTCTCCATCAGGTCGAACAGCTTGACCGCCAGGTCCGGATCGTGGCCCTTTTCCTTGGCGCCGGCCTCGAACTTGATGCGCTCCTTGGCCATTTCCTCGGGCTTTTTCTTGCCCATGGCCCGGCGCAGCAGGTCGGCGCCGCCCAGCGAATAGCCGCCGATGATCTGCGAGATCAGCATCACCTGTTCCTGGTAGACGATGACCCCGTAGGTGCTCTTGAGCACCGGCTCCAGGTCCGGGTGGAAGTAGTCCACCTGGGCGCGGCCGTGCTTGCGGTTGACGAAGTCGTCCACCATGCCGGATTCCAGGGGACCCGGGCGGTACAGCGCCAGCACGGCGATGATGTCTTCGAAGGTGCTGGGGCGCAGCTTCTTGAGCAGTTCCTTCATGCCGCGCGATTCCAGCTGGAACACGGCGGTGGTGTTGGCCTCGCACAGCACGCGGTAGGCTGCCGGGTCGTCCAGCGGCAGCGCCATCACGTCGAAGTCGCGCTTGTCCGGGTTGAACTGGCGCACGTAGCGCACCGCCCAGTCCAGGATGGTCAGGTTGCGCAGGCCCAGGAAGTCGAACTT
>Ga0182738_1007399_pt1 | contig 11164 bp, 11 predicted proteins | sample eDN5th30CBELigMG_FD_128876 | JGI IMG/M metagenome (GOLD analysis project Ga0182738, IMG submission 128876) | Enriched Miracle-Growth compost microbial communities from Emeryville, California, USA - eDNA 5th pass 30_C BE-Lig MG (version 2)... ... | reverse complement strand
TGCGGGCGGATCGTCGCCTCGAAGGCGTCCACCTCTTTGCGCGCGCTGCTGACGAGCCGGTCGGTCATGGTTTGTTCGTGGGGCTATTCGACGGTTGCGTCAAGCCACGGCTTCCGGTCGCCAACCGCCAAATCGTACCAAGCCAGAATACGCAGCGTTCAAGACGCCGGATTTTCCAGCAGAATACCCGCCCCGATCAGCAACGCCCGCATGCCGATTGCGATCAGCCCGGCGACGAACGCGAGCACCGGCAATGCGCCCTGGGCCGGAATCGGAAAGATGATCGCCGCCGCCATGAAGGCCAGGACTCCGGCAACAGCTGCGTGCAGCCAGGAGTACGTTCCGTGTTGCAGGACGAACGGCGACAATCCGAGGGCGGCGACGGTCGCAGGCAACGCGCTCCAGGCGAAAACATCGACGGCAAATTCGCCGAGCGGTCCCGATACCGGTTCCGGCATCAGAAAATCGGTTGCGGGCCTGGCAAGCGCCAGAGCGAGATACAGGAGGCTCGTGAAAAATGGCGCGGCGAGCGATGTGATCAACACCATCCAAACCGTCCGTTGACCGTTGCTCACGTCTTTCACAATCTCTCGACCTTCATATTGAGATTTGCCGCCGCGCCCGTTTATCGAGCCAGCTCTTTGAGTGCTCGTTTTATCAGCGCCGCGGTGTCGGCTGCCTCGCCGAGTTCGCGCGCGGCCAGCGCCACGGCGGTATTTGCCTGAGCCGGGTTATAGCCAAGGTTGGTCAGGGCCGAGATCGACTCGGCGGCGGCAAGTCCTGCGGGTGGAACCACGGTCGCGACGCCGCCTGCGGGAGTTGGCAATCCGGCAACCGATAGCGACGGCGCCTTGTCCTTCAACTCGGCGACGATGCGCTGCGCCAGCTTCTTGCCGACGCCGGGCGCTTCCTCGACGGCGGCCCAATTTCCGAGAGCGACAGCGTTGGCGATGTCCTGCGGTCCGAGTACGCCGAGCACGCTCAAGGCAACCTTGGCGCCGACGCCCTGGATCGTCTGCAGCGTGCGAAACCAACTGCGCTCAAATTCGCTCTGAAAGCCGAACAGGCGGATCGCATCTTCGCGGACGTGCGTGTCGATGGTGAGGGAAACGTCGTCACCCGGTTTCAGATTGCGCAGCGTGCGCGACGATGCCTGAACCTCGTAGCCGACACCATGCACATCAACGATGAGAAAGCTCTCGCCGATTGCGTCGACCTTGCCCTTGAGCTTGCCAATCATGTGCCAACGACTTTCGCCGAGACAGATGCCAGCCGCGCGCGGCTGACGCGAAGGTGGGCGTGCGTGATGGCGATGGCGAGCGCGTCGGCTTCATCGGCGCATCCGAACGTCGCCTTCGGCAGGAGAAATGAAATCATCGCCTGGACCTGCTGCTTTTCGGCGTGGCCGGTTCCGGTCACCGATTTCTTGATCAGGTTGGGCGTATATTCCGCAACGCGCAGTCCGAGACGGGCGGGTGCGAGCAAAACTGCGCCACGCGCCTGGCCGAGCTTGAGCGTCGAGCGCGGGTTCTCGTTGACGAATGTTTCCTCAACGGCCGCCTCGGACGGGCTGAAGCTCTGAATGATGCCGGTGATTTCATCGAACAGCGCCGATAGCCGGTAGGCGAGGTCTTCGTCCTTCGGCGGCGTGATGACGCCCGAGGCGACGTAAACGAGCCGCACCCCGTCGCTTTCGACGACTCCCCAGCCCGTGCGCCTGAGGCCGGGATCAATGCCGATGATGCGAATCGTTCGTCCGTTCATGCATTTCGCATAGCACGAACCGCATACGAGGCCGAAGGCGGGGCCAGCATCGGCGGCAATGGCGGTGGCTTCGTGGCATCAGCCACCTTGCCAGTCAGAATGGCATCAAGAGCTTCGGCGACCTCGGGTTCGGTCCAGTAGCCCGTATGGCCGCCCGGCCCCAGAACGTAATTATCGACGCGCAGGCCCGACGGGGCCACGATACTGCCGCCAATGTAGTCATCGACGCGATACAGGTTGATCCAGCATTTCAAGCGGCCCGCGACCCCGGCCGGGGTTGGGCGCGAGGCGGCATATTCGTGAAAATACTTCTGGTAGATGCTGCCGAGAGGCGAGCCAAACGTGAGCAGCGCCGGGGCTGCTTGCCCGAGTTCGGCGTAGACCGGGCCGTTGTTGTGCAGATAATCGTAGGCGACCACCGCCCCCTGGCTGTGTGCCAGAAAGATGACGCCGTCATAGCCCTGATGCTGGACGAAGGTCTTGAGAATGAGCTTCAGCCGGTCCTGAATGCGGGCGCGACGCGGGAGTTCGGAGGCTGGCCGAAAGCGCGCGGGTATGAAGACAAACGCGGCTTCGAGGCTCGGGCGGTAATTGTGATCGATCAGGTCGCGGGCGATGCGGATGACGTTCGCAACGCTGCGCCCGAACGATAGCGGCACGATCAGCGCCGCGACGGCAGCTAACGGCAGGACAAAACTGCGGAACGTGACGAAGGCGCGGCTCTGCTCCATTTCCGGCTGGAAGAACACGAATGTCAGCACGACGACGAAAGCGCCGATCAACAGTGCCGTGAGCCACGGACTGAACAGCAGGCGCGGCATCTCGCGCGCGGTGCGTTCGAGATTGTCGGACCCGACGCGCGCACGATGGCGGCGGACGCGCATAATCAGCCAAGCGCCGACGAGGAAGGCCATAACGGTCAACGCCGCCGCCGCGTAGATGAACTTGAAGCGGGCGATCCACTCGAGCTTCAGGTCCGGCACCTGCAGCGCCTGAACGATTGGATTATCGGCATTGATCGATTTGTCCTGAACGGCGGCAATAATTGAATCTTTCAGAACGTGCAGCGATGACCCGGTCTCGGCGCGCGTCAGCATCGTGTAGATGATCGAGACGACGAGCGTGGTCCAGAGCAGGAACTGCATGATCAGTATGCCGATGCTCGTCGAGATTGCCGCCAGGCGAGACGGGTCACCCGACTTGCGGGAGCGGCCCAGCGCGGTCAGCAACAGACATGCCGCAATGACGATCAGAAGGCCCCAGAACCGCCAGCCATAGATGATGACGCGATAAAGCCCGTTGACGTAGCAAGCGGCGAGCGGATCACCCGGCAGGCAACTGCTATGTGCCGCCGCGAGTGGGGGGCCGCGCAGCTTGAGCGGCGGAAAAAGATCGGTGGCCGCGATCAACGCGCCGTTGGCGGCGAGCACAATCAGCAGCGCACTCGTCAGCACCAACCAAAACGTGGCGTCGTACCAGGAATAATCCTGCGCTTTCAGGATGCGATAGCCGAGATAGAGTGCGGCTCCGAGCAAGGCTGCCTGCACGACGATAAATTGGCCACCGGCCGCGAAGCGTTCGAGCCCCAGCCATTTCGGCTCGTAGAGGTAGACGGCGCAGATCAACGACGTCGCGACGGTGAGCGCCGCGATCGGACCACGCAGCAGCCAAGCCGCGCTCCAAAGAATGGTGCGCACGACCGCCGCGACAAGACCCATCGACCGGTCGAGCATGGCGTTGACGAGATGGTGGGATTCGAAAATGACCCGGAAGAACGCCAGCAGCGTATCGAGACGCCCCGGCCCCATCTCCGTGAGGTCGGCCCAATGCATTTCGACGGCTTCGATGTCGACGCCGCTGGTGTGGCGCGCGCCACGGCGGATGACGGGAAATACGGGCGGCGGGTCAGCGATGCCGGGCTCCGCGACGCGATTGAATTCGGTCGTCGGGGAGACGATATAGCCGGGGCGGCTGGCAGCGAGCGTATCGAGGACAGCGTTGATGCAGGACCCGGGCTCCGTGTCGCCGATACCCTGAACGACGACGAGCCCGATACGCAACCGGCCTCCGCCTATCGCCCGTCCCTCCCCCGACATGCCCGTCTCCTACGCGACCGGTACGCACTCGATCATAGAGCGTTTTTACTGACACACGCGAGGCAAAACGCTTGCAGTCAGGGTTGCCGGGGCCTCAAATTCCATTTTAGCCCGGCCCGTTAAGGCCTGATTAGAGCCCCTCAAAAATCGACGGGAAAATGTCGGAACATGCCGCCCTGCTGGCGAACGGTCAGGCGGCAGTCAGCTTCTTCATGACCTCGTCGGAAATTTCGAAATTGGCGAAGACGTTTTGCACATCGTCGTCGTCTTCGAGGGCCGACAGCATTTTCATGATCGTCTGGGCGTTGTCTTCGTCGACTTGCGTCGTGAGGTTAGGCTTCCAGACGGCCTTGACGCTCTGGGCTTCGCCAAGCGTTTTTTCGAGAGCGGCGGCGACGGTTCCGAGCGACTCGAATGCGCAGACGATGACGTGACCGTTGTCGTCGGACTGAACGTCGTCGGCGCCGGCCTCGATGGCCGCGTCGAGCATCGCTTCGGCCGAGCCCGTCTCCGGCTTATAGGTGATCTCACCGATGTGGTTGAACATGTGGCTGACGGAGCCGGTGGCGCCGAGATTGCCGTTGCACTTCGTGAAGACGCTGCGGACGACGCCTCCGGTGCGGTTGCGGTTATCGGTCAGCGCTTCAACGATGACGGCAACGCCGCCCGGAGCGTAGCCCTCGTAGCGCACGGCTTCGTAGTTCGCGAGGTCGGCGCCCTGCGCCTTCTTGATCGCCCGCTCGACGTTGTCCTTCGGCATGTTTTCGGCGCGGGCCTCCTGGATGGCGAGGCGGAGGCGCGCGTTCATTTCGGGGTCCGGCGTTCCGGATTTGGCGGCAACGGTGATTTCACGGGCAAGTTTGGCGAAGAGCTTGGCGCGCATGGCATCCTGCTTGCCCTTGCGGTGCATAATGTTCTTGAATTGCGAATGGCCGGCCATCGGTTTGTCCGTCGTACGTCTTGTTTCTGCGGGTTGCCGCTCCTTTTCGCGGCTCAGACTGCGACGGTCAAGCCTCGCCGTACCGCCTAGACCTCCGGGATGGCGGGCTGCAGGTGCGGTCCCTGGCGCAGCGGTTGCGCGCGAGTCGCGAGGCCGGTGGCATCATCGATGTCGACCAGCAGGCCGGAAAGCGTGCCGGGCCCGGTGGCCGGTTCATAGCGGCTGCGCGGAATTTTGGTCAGGAAGCGGTTGATCGGCTCGTCGCTGTCCATTCCGAGAACCGAGTTGTAGTCGCCGCACATACCGGCATCGCTCATATAGGCGGTGCCGCCCGGCAGGACGCGAGCATCGGCGGTCGGCGTATGCGTATGGGTTCCGACGACGACGCTCGCGCGCCCGTCGAGGAAGAGACCCAGCGCCTGCTTCTCGCTCGTTGCTTCGGCATGAAAATCGATGAGGATCGCATCGGCGCCGTGCTTCAGCGCGCAGACCGTCAATTCAGCGTCGATAGCGCGGAATGGACAATCGAGCTCCGGCATGAAGACGCGCCCCATCGCGTTGATCACCAGAACGTCGGCGCCACTCCTCGCCTTTACGAGCGTCGTGCCCCGGCCCGGCGTCCCCTTCGGATAGTTGAGCGGGCGGATCAGGCGATCGTGGCGCTCGATATAGACCAGCGTATCCTTCTGATCGAAAGCATGATTGCCGAGCGTCACGCAGTCGGCGCCGGCGTCGAGAAGATCATTGAAAATTGCTTCGGTGATCCCAAAGCCGCCAGCCGAGTTTTCGCCGTTGATGACGACGAAATCGATCGCATAACGCGAGATGAGACCCGGCAGCGCATCGCAAACCACAGTTCGACCTGGGCGACCGACGATATCGCCAAGAAACAAGAGACGCATCAAATAGTCCGATTGGTCCGATTAGGAATCGAGGCAGTGGAGTGGACCCGACGGGGTGAGCACCCAATCAAGCCGTTCGTCATAGCTTTCGACCGGTACCGCGTCGACCCTTAGTTCGTCGTAGGCAAGGCCAACGGCGACGACCGGTTTCAATTTCCTTAACCGATGCAGCGTGCGATCGTAGAAGCCGCCGCCATATCCGAGACGATAGCCTCGCGCATCGAACGCAAGAAGCGGCACTAGCACGACATCGGGGTCGACTGCGGGCTTGTCTTCGAGCGGTTCGGCGATGCCCCAGGCGGCGACATTCATGGCGTCGCCCGGCGTCCACGAGCGCATCAGCAAGGGTTTGCCTTTGCCCTGCATGACCGGCAGGGCGAGGCGAAAACCTTCGGCTTGCAGCCAGGTCATCAACGGCGCGGGATTGATCTCTTCGTTGATGGCGGCAAAGCCCGAAACGACGGCGCCGGCGTTGACGCCAATGAAATCGAGACCGTGTGCGGCAATCATGCGGCTCGCTTCCGCGCCGTGACGCGCGAAGGCAGCCTTCCGCCGCTCGATGGCCGCTGCACGCAGTTCTTTCTTGGCGTTGAGTTTGGTCTCGTTCACCCGTGTCTTACCTTAAAGGAATCAAGTGCCGCGAAGGCCGTTGGGATCATGATCCCGCGTGGTCCCTACGAGCGTAGGTGGGCACCGTGTATCCGAAGCCACGGCTCCGGTCAGGGACAGCGCCCGTGCGGATCTTATAGGCCCCCGGGTCATATTGCCCCTGACGAGCCCCGCAGCATCACAAGAGTTAGGCGAGCGGCCCCCAAAAATCTAGGGCCCACGTGAATTTCGCGCGGGAGCGAAGCTCCAACACCGGCAACAATGGGAAAATGGCGAGGATTCCTTCAGCCGGCCGCCGCGCGGCGACGCTCCGACACGGACTGGGCGTCCTCGGAACCGCCTTCCAGGAGTTCGTCAATGTCGGCGCGGGCATCGAACAGTTCGTCGGCGACCATGATGGCAGCCATCAACATCAGCCGCTCGTCGCCGATATTGCCGTGATCGAGCGTCAGTTCCTCGAGTTTGCCGGTCAGATACTTGCTGACCTCCTCAAGGCGCTGAACCTCGTTCTCGCCACATGCGAAACGATAGCTCCGCCCGTTGAAGTTGATCGCAACGTGAGCCAACTACCCTCGACGGCGACGCCGCCCTCCCGCTCGAACGACGCGCACTTCACTCACCTTGGCTATGGTTATGAAGCGAATCGAGAGCCCAATCAATCCGGTTCAGAGCATCGGACGTTCGCTGCTCCAACTCGGCAATTCGCTGCCGGGCAGTGGCAAGCTCCGCCCGAAGCCGCATATTCTCTGCCCGGACGCCGCCATCAATGGTGGCTTTCCGGGCCGGTTTCACATCTTCGGCCCGCTTGATCTTCGCGGTGTTGCGTACAGTCATGGCCTCTCAACGCCCTTTCGGGCGACACGATTGACGCGGATATCACGAAAAGTCTGAGACGTACGTTACGTGCGTATCGTAAACGTCGTCAATAAACGTCAGCGTGTTCCGGCGCATTCCAGCAAAAAATTGAAGACGGGCAGTAACGCATTAGACCCTTGCCACATTGACAGACTCCTATTCCCTCACGTTAAAGACCCCCTAAATTGTTGTGAGACTGAGAAAAGGTCCGGCGGCAAACCCTTCAAGGGTCTGCGCCCATTTCAACTTCGTGATCCGGAGGATTTCCAAGAATGACAGTGAAGGTGGCGATCAACGGTTTCGGCCGCATCGGTCGCAACGTGCTGCGCGCAATCATCGAAAGCGGACGCACCGATATCGAGGTTGTCGCCATCAACGATCTCGGCCCGGTTGAAACGAATGCGCATTTGCTGCGCTTCGATAGCGTTCACGGCCGTTTCCCGAACGAGGTCAAGGTTTCCGGCGATACGATCGACGCCGGCCGTGGCCCGATGAAAGTCACCGCCGTCAAAAATCCCGCCGAACTTCCGCATAAGGCTCTCGGTGTTGATATCGCGCTCGAATGCACCGGCATCTTCACCGCACGAGACAAGGCGAAGGCGCATCTCGACGCCGGCGCCAAGCGCGTGCTCGTTTCGGCTCCGGGAGACGGCGCCGATCTGACGGTCGTCTACGGCGTCAATCACGACAAGCTGACGAAAGATCATCTCGTCGTCTCGAACGCTTCGTGCACGACGAACTGTCTGGCGCCGGTCGCGAAAGTGCTCAACGATTTCGTCGGCATCGACAAAGGCTTCATGACGACGATCCATGCCTACACGGGCGATCAGCCGACGCTCGACACGCTGCACAAGGATCTCTACCGGGCGCGCGCCGCCGCAATGTCGATGATCCCGACCTCAACCGGCGCCGCTAAGGCCGTGGGGCTTGTGTTGCCGGAGCTGAATGGCCGTCTCGACGGCACATCGATCCGCGTGCCGACGCCGAACGTTTCGGTCGTCGATTTCAAGTTCCTCGCCAAGCGCGAAACGACGAAGGACGAGATCAACGCGGCAATCAAGAAAGCGGCCTCGGCGGAACTCAAGGACATTCTCGGCGTTACGGATCAACCGAACGTTTCGATCGACTTCAATCACGACAGCCGGTCGTCGATTTTCCATCTCGACCAGACCAAGGTCATGGATGGCAAATTCGTGCGCGTGCTTTCGTGGTATGACAACGAGTGGGGCTTCTCGAACCGAATGGCGGATACCGCCGTCGCGATGAGCAAGTTGATCTAAATCAAAATTGAACGGGCGCCATTGAACGGCGCCCGTTCTCGTTAGTATCACAAACGTATTATCGGCCGTACGGAGACAAGTATGAGCGAAAAAATCGAAGACATCGCCCGCGCTCTTGTTGCGCCCGGCAAGGGCATTCTGGCCGCGGACGAAAGCACGAGCACGATCAAGAAGCGCTTCGACACCATCAAGCTGACATCGACGGAAGACGCGCGCCGCGATTATCGCGAAATGCTGTTCCGCTCGACGGATGCCATGAAGAACCATGTCTCCGGCGTTATCCTCTATGACGAAACGATCCGGCAGAAAGCCAAGGACGGCACGCCGCTCGTCGACATCATGAAGGCGGCTGGATCGATCCCCGGTATCAAGGTCGATCTCGGCGCCAAGCCGCTCGCCGGTCCGACCTCCAAGGTCGAGACGATCACCGAAGGACTCGACGGACTTCGCGAGCGTTTCGCGGACTACTACAAACTCGGCGCACGCTTTGCGAAATGGCGCGCCGTCATCACGATCGCCGATGGCTGCCCGACGTGGAATTGCGTCAAGGCGAACGCTCATGCGCTCGCCCGTTACGCGGCTCTGGCGCAGGAAGCCAACATCGTGCCGATCGTCGAACCGGAAGTGCTGATGGACGGTGCGCATGCCTCGCATGACATCGACGAGTGCTATCGCGTCACCGAGTGGACGCTACGCACCGTTTTCCGCGAGCTTTACGATGCGCGCGTCAATCTCGAAGGCATGGTGCTGAAGCCGAACATGATCATCGCCGGCCAGAAGTGCAAACAGCAGGCAAGTGCCGCCGAAGTCGCGGAAAAGACGATCAAGTGCCTCAAGGAAACGGTTCCGGCAGCAGTGCCGGGCATCGCGTTCCTTTCGGGCGGCCAGTCGGATGAAGCTGCGACGGAGCATCTGTCGCTGATGAACGCGGCCGGCCCGCTGCCGTGGTCGCTGACCTTCTCCTATGGCCGGGCGTTGCAGGCCGCAGCTATTCAGGCGTGGGGCGGTAAGCCGGAGAACGTCGCTGCCGGTCAGCGCGCGTTCGCGCATCGCGCCAAGATGAACGGCTTAGCGGCGCTCGGCAAATGGAGCCAGACGCAAGAGAAAGCCGCTTAGCGGGCTTTCGAATTGTCTTTTTCGACATGCAAAAGGGCGGCTTCAGGCCGCCCTTTTTATGTTTCGAAGCGTCGTGAATGATCAGTTCAGGAAGATGTTGGACAACGCATCCTGAAGCGTGGTGGGCGGCTTATTATTCCGCGGCCTAGCCGACGCAGCCCTGTTGTTACGAGACCTGCGGGCAGCCGGCGGCTGATCATCAAGATCATCGGAACCGGCATCGCTGATGTCGCCGGGCTCGTTGGCTTCGGTCGGGTCGAGTGCTTCGGGCGCCGTGTAGCGAACCGGATGCCCGCGCAAGGCCGACATCACACGGCTGTCGTTGCCGTAGATGTCGGAGAACGTCGCGAGATGTCCGTCCTCTTCGACGCGCGCGGTGAAGTAGACCAGGTAAACTGGGATCGGCTTGCTGAGCTGAACGCTGGCGCCGCTGTTCCAAAGGTCTCCAACCTTGTCCGCCGAATAGCCTTTATCTTCCTGCAGCAGAACCTCAGCTGTTCTGCGGGGTTCGCCGACACGCATGCAGCCGTGGCTCAAGGCGCGATTGGTCTGCGAGAACAAGCCACGCTCCGGTGTATCGTGCATGTAGACGTCGTGCTTGTTCGGGAAGCGGAATTTTACGAGGCCAAGCGGATTGTCGGCTCCCGGCGGCTGGATGAAGCTGTATCGCCGGATGTCGGCCGTATTCCAGTTGACGGAATCCGGATCAACCCTGTGTCCGTTGTAATAGACCTGCAATTTGTAAGCCTCGATGACGCGCGCTCCGCCGCTGCTGCCGCCAGCGCCGCCGAAAAGCTGGTCGAAGAAACCAAAACCGGAATTCGATGCGCGCCGCAGACGCGGCAGAAGTTCCTTCGCCTTGATGCCGTCCGGCATCCCCCAGCTCGGGTGGAAGATCACGTATTGCATTTTTGCCGAAAGGATCGGTGTCGGCCACGAGGGCTGGCCGACGATCATCTTCTGGCGCAGCACGCGCTCCTTGCCCTTCCAGATTTCGCTGACGTACTCGGGGATGTTGTTCATCACGTAGAACGACCCGAGGTTCTCCGGCAGCCAGCGCCAACGCTCCATATTGGCGATCAGGCGGTCGGTGTTCCGGTTGTTGTCGATCTTCGGCGGCTTGCCTGCCCGGTTCAGCGACTCGCGCACCCGATTGCCGACGAGGCCGTCGGGACGAAGTCCGTTGGCGCGCTGATAGTCGCGGACAGCATCGACGAGAGCATCATCATAAAGCGTCTCGGCGTCGGGGTTCGCAGCCGGAACCTTCAGGCGCTGGCGCAGCAGAGCGACCTGATCGTTGCGAATTCCCGCCCGCAACAGACGGCCGCGCGGAATTTTCACGAGTTCGGCTGGATCGATCTGTTCTTCTTCCTCGGCTTTCGCCTCGATTTTGCCCCGCGCCTTCAGAAGCTCCTGACGCAGCTTCTCGAAGCCCTCATGATGCGGATTGAGGCCGCGCAGGAACGAGCCGGGACGCGATGCGTCGGCAAGCTCCCGCATCACGACCTTCGGGTCTTTGACGGGGGGCTTCATGTCGAGGATGTTGCTCAACGCAACCGGATCGAGCCGACCGCCGCGAGCGAAGCGTGCGTATTTGAGAGC
>Ga0182738_1007398_pt1 | contig 11165 bp, 8 predicted proteins | sample eDN5th30CBELigMG_FD_128876 | JGI IMG/M metagenome (GOLD analysis project Ga0182738, IMG submission 128876) | Enriched Miracle-Growth compost microbial communities from Emeryville, California, USA - eDNA 5th pass 30_C BE-Lig MG (version 2)... ... | reverse complement strand
TTGTGGAGAAGCCGGGTCCACTGTAGTTTGTAAATTCATATCAGTCTCTCCTACTGGAAGCTTTGGATTATTGTTGAGTTGTTTCTCCAGCTTTCTTGCTTTCATTTGTTCTCTGATGATTAAAACCACTTTAACACCTGAGAAAACAGGTAAACTCCAGCTAATAACGAGATTTACAGCCATAATAAATACTCCAAGGGCCTCTTTTTTACTGGTGTTCAAAGGATCATTTCTGTCGATTATACTCATGATCAAAACGCATAAATTCACTGAAGCTAAGATAACTTCACAAAACACTTGCTGAACAAAGTTGATCATGATTTTCATTGGCTTCTTGGTGAATAAATATGCAAGCGTCGCAATTGGAAGCAAGAAGATAATCACAGCTTGAAGGACCGGATTATTGTACAAATAGCCGACGACAGCGCTGTAAACATATGCTCGAGTGCTGAAAAATATCACAAATCCTTGTTGCATAAATGTTTTCTCCTGATAAGGCTCAAAGACCATGCTGTATTTCTGATTTTGTTTCTTGGCATCTTCTTCTAAATTCACCTCAGTGCTCTTGTGAGACCTCGCTGTCTGCAAAGCGACGATCGTTTGGACCATTAGACCCATAATAAAGAAAGCCAACGTGTTTAGGAAAAGGCAGACCATGAAGCCAAAAACCGCTATACCAGATTGAAAATTGACAGACATAAAATTAGCAGCAGTGTAAAAAGCCAAATCGCAATAATTGCTGCAAAATATTGTCAAAAATAAATTCCATCTCAGATGTGGGGTGATTTTTTTCACCACTGAATGAATTTTTTTATACTCTTGCATGTATGTTTCCATGAGATAAATGATCCCAATCACCCCGAGAATAATAACCATCGACATTAAAGGCTGCCAGAACCCAACCAAAAAATTGGAGTGGACTTGATGAATTTCAAACTGGATGGGAAGTGGGTCGTCAGGGATCTTCTCCTTCATCGATTCACTCATTTCTGGGACAAAGTTCAAACCACCTGACGCTGTTTTTTGTAATAATAACATCAAGTAGAGCTTGGGTGGATAGCCAATCTGTAAAAACTTCATATACTGCAGCATTTTTGTGATGCTAGCCATCGTAAAAGCAGAAGGACTTGCACTATCCACAAGACTCGCTAAAAATCCAATCACAGTGCTGACTGTGCCTCCAGCTTGTGCTCCGTCCACCAGGCCTTTAACTTGTTCATAATCACTTGGATCAATACCAAGTGAACAAAATTTATTCACTGAAGTCACAACCGTCGCCACATAAGGATATGAGCAGGTTTCTCGGCAAACTTTATCATCAGTGTACAAATAGTATTCAGGATCCGAAGGGCATGCTATTCTCAGATTAGGAAAAGTTCTCAACAGTACTTTACCACTTGGATTAAGGCAAAACCCGTTGACGAGAACGTAATTTGGTTCACATTCCGTACATGTGGTTTCATCATCGCAAGTTTGGCAATGGCTTGAACAGCCTAAATATGAATAAGACTTTTTTCTCATATACGTTGAAAACTATACTTAAGCATTTCATTGAAGAGGAGGAATAATATGTTCCAGCTGGACATGGAGTGCATTCTGAAAACGCAGTTTTATATCCTTCGACACAAGAAGAACAAAAGGTGCTTGAACATCCTCCGCAGCCCGCGCTTGAACACGGCAATTCCCAAAGACATGTACTTGCACTTCCAAGATATAAAAGGCAGCCTGTTGAGATTAAAGGCTCTAAAAGTTCTTTTAGGGAGATTTGAAAAAGCTATGTACTTATAACCAATCTTGAACCAGGGCTGAAGATTCTCAAATTATACATCTTTGTTCCGGCTCCTCCAAAAAACAGTATATCATCAGTATTGTCAAATGGTAGAGGTAGTCCTCCCACACCCGTACTCACTGGTGAAGAGCCCACCATGACACGTAAATCTTCTAAATATAGTGAGAATATGTGCAGCCCTCCTGGTGAGCCAGCAAGGAAATTTACAGTCATTAATTTCCAGGTTCCACTTGGCATTGCTGGAGCAACATCCCCAGTGTAATCTCCAATAACAAAACTGACGATGTTGGAAGGTGATAATCTCAGAGCAAGTCGATCAATTTGAGTCTAAGAGCATTTAACTTCCTCGCAAAGTCAAAAAGCCATACACTATCAGAGTAGTATCTAAAAAGATATTCAGAGCTTGACGGAATTGCCTCGATCTTGATCCAATAACTTACTGATATTGACTTTTGGCAATTGGAAGAACTGGGGTCTCCAGGCCCAAGATCACTGGCAGGAAATTGAAGACCACTAGGCCCGGAAAACTGATATCCCATTCTCTAAAATTTATCCATCCTTTAATAATCATCTTCATTATTTTTTTACCTCAGTCGAATCCCAAGCCGTCGTTGAACCTGCTTAAGAGAGTTACATGGTGTTTTTGTCAAAAGTTACTAATAGTTAGTGAGCCAGGTGGTCCCTGGGAGTTTTGAATCATGCCTGTAGTATCCTGATTGATCATCTGATATTCCCCAAAAAGAGTCGCTAAAAACCATTACATAAAAATAAGCTTCACAAAATACGATAAATTCCATAGATGTAAAACCCACATGAGGAAAGAGAGTCCATGGAAGTGAACCAAAATGTAAGACTCTGAATTTCACATTGTGAACTTAACGAACCGTCATCCTTTCCACATAAAAGAATTTTTGTGGTTGCATCGAAAGAAGAGCCATATAGCAAGGTCCCTGTCGCGTCCAGTGGCCTTTCAGAGACTGGCAGAACGCCATCTGGTAAGAGAACAAGCGAGCTGACAAGGTTATTTTGTAGATCTATTGACATAAAAAGTTCATATTGTCCCATAGCTGATCCTGAAGTGCTCTAAAATTCAACATTACGTTTTCACATCCATAAATCTTTTGAATTACTGGAGATAAACCAAGAGACTGTCCACCCCCTCCGTCATCGCTTGCAAATAAATTGAATGACGCTGGAGATGAAGCTTGATTAAAAAGCAAGTTCACATAGGAGACTGTGGCTCCACTTGAAGCAAATCCTCTGCAAAAGTTTTAGATAGGCCTAGTCAAAATTCCTGACATTAAATCAAAAAGAGATTGTGGGTTTGATCCAGCACAAAGGCCTGTAACTGTGAAGATTGCATCAATAGTTAGTTGAGTTCTTGTTGGGCCAACTTAAAAGGATAGAAAGTTTCAAAGTGAAGAGAGCTTACGCCATGGCAAGTGGGCTGAGGTGAGAACAAAGGGAGAGGAGCATGAAGAAGTTCCGCCAGACGTAGAGAAATCTGGGAAGCTTTGAGTTTGCAATCCTGATAATTGCAAAGCTTTTTGATTGAATTATTAGCAAAAAAGACCTTGAAAAGAAGGAAATACCAAAGATGATAAACAGGGTAAAGGTTTTAGGGAGTTGCATAGCCAGTGGTGAAGCCACTTGAGATGTAATAAATTTAATCTTCATGAAAAGGGTTTTAGATATTATGTAATTAAAAATAATCCTCGACTTTTATCAAAAGGGGCCTTTGAAAAATTTTACAGGGAAAATTTAATTGTATTTCTCTTCTCAGAAAATTAAAGAGGATTGATTGGATTCAAATTTTGTTGAATTCTTACTTAAATGTCAAAAACTAGCGAATTAGCTCTCAAGAAGAAAATTATTTTTTCTCGAAATTCCGACCTCGGAGGTCAGAAAATAACCTTTGCTCTTCTTGATTTTGGAAAAAAATTTGAATTTGAGTGTGTTTAGAGAGTGAGTGACTTTCTTTTTAATTTTTCAAACTTTTTCCCAAAAAAAAAAATTAATTTCATCATCAAGGTAACAGAATCAGCTTTGAAATACCTTTTTGGGGAAAAAATCGTTTCATGCATAAAAGTTTTTTGCTTGTTGTTTTCTATTCTTTGAGATTAAATAATTATTTTCAATGTAAAATATTGCCAACAATTTGATGGATTTAAGTCATCAAAAACTTCTTGATTATAAAAAATCTCATTCTTATTAGATTCTCCCAAAAGAATATCAGTCCAAAATTCACTTGAAAAAAACTATGCATGGGATTTGTTTGCTTCAATAATGATTTAATTCATGGCAGGAGTTTCTTCATTCTTATTTTTTAAACGATTCAAAGATTAAGAGAAATTTTTTTTCACTCTGACTTATGACAAATCCACTCTTGAAAAGTTCTAAAAAATTCGACATTTTTGACTTTATTCAAAACAGAACCTTGAAAAATTTCCCAAAAATAAGTCATATCGAAAGCAGAGAACAAACATATTTTGAGGGTCAGAGGGATTGGGAATTGGGTATATGAGTGGAAGGAAAGTCACGTTTCAGAGTGGAAAAGTGACGGACACCAAAGTTAACTTAGGTTTTCTTCTTGATGAGAAAAAATTGTTAATCCTGAAATAATTAATAGAAACAGATCTTATAACTAACTGAATTGAGTGTCAAGCGAATTGAAGTTGACTTTTTTGAGACTTGATTTTTGGAATTTAAAGATTTCTTTTGAAAACAAACACATTTAAACTTTTATACAAAACCAACAATCATGTGGAAAATATCTCACTTTAAACATATACTCGGGGATAAAATAATGAATTCAAATAAAAGCACAATCGTTCGTTCCAGGGTTAATTAAAATTGATGAAATCATCTTCACCCAACACCCATTCTTCATTACCACCAATCAAACCTTCTTCATTGCCAAATTCAAAGTTTTCCCAGCTAAATTCAGCTTCTTCAGCAGATCCTTCCCAGCTTTCAAAGCTCTCAGTGCTCTCCTCACCATAGTGGAACTCAAAATGATACTCGAAGCCAGTCACATTCATGGCTTCAGTTACCAACTCATAGTTGACAATCACAAAACCAGTGATATCAGCTCGTTGAGGCCCAGCAATCTCAAAATCAAATCTGTAGTCAGTGCTATTTCCTAATGCTTGTTGCTCAACTTTGTTGACTTGAGTGATTTCATATGGACCATCAGGCAAAGTACCGTTCTCAACAGCTTCTCTCATAATATGGCTGGTACCAAAGTTGAGGCATTCAAGGATGGTTTGGTTGTTTTCATATTGCTCAGGAGAGAGTTCAATAAATTGAGAAGCAGCGATATTGCAAAGAGCAATAAGAAGGATGGAGATAGCAGTTTTCATGTTGAAATACAAGTTGGTTATAAGAGAATTAGATGAAGTTTATTGTTAATGATTATAGTGCCTGTTGGTGAGGTATATATAGAAGCAGATAATTGTTTCATGTTCAGAACTGATCAACAGAAATACTTATTTTAGAAGAATGATGTTGTTTCCTGATGAGATCTTTTGACTAAAAAAGTGAAAGTGTAAAAGATAAAATTATATGAGTCTTTAGAATTTTCTACAAGATTCATTTTGCAAACTAAAATAAAAAAGCAACTTTCTATTAAAAAACTCCTGCCTCGAAAAACTGTGCTTTGATCAGAATTTCTTATCTTCTTCAAATTTCCTCCTTTTGATGCCTTGAGTTGAACTCAAAAGAAACAGTTTCCGAGCTCAAACTTTGTACCTTGCTTGATGATGAAATTTTAATTTTATCCGTTTAAATTAATTTGATATTTAGTCCTAGGGTAATTTTGTAAATTAAGGAAAAATATGTCCCTCTGAAATGAATTTATTCTCTAAAACGTAGATTAGCCACTTCTATTTTAGGAACTCATCTTTCTCCATCTTTGTTTTTTTCTGATGTAAATTTTGCATCTAACATCCAAAAATTTGGAATTTTGACCTCTGAAAGCGTTCGAAAATTTCCTTTTTTTATTTTTTCTTTGTCAAAGTTTCTTTTCACAACTTATGAGATAAAGAAACCCAAATCTCTAAAAATTGTCAAAAGAAAACTTCGATTTGCGAATTATTCAAGAAATTCTTTGACAAAAATTGAGGTTCGATGAGAAAAATACGGTATATGACTTTAAAATTCATGATCGGGTTTTGGCGCTTTGGCGTTAATACTTTGAGCAGAGGTGGGTCCAGAGTGAATCTTTCGAGCACTGTCTATTAAAATGCTTTAAAATGAACAAGAAAAGAGAGAAGGTCGGAAGAACTAGAAATATCGTTTATAATTAAAATAAAATAACAGAAAGGGCCTGAGGCGAGAGAATGGGAGATTGGGGGAGTTCTAGAAAGAATTCACCAATAAAAGGGACCCTGTTCAAACTTAAAAGAAAATTTTTAGCATGAAATTTTCAAGAGCATCCACATATCATGAATTTTTAGAGCAGTAATATTTTAAAGTCATCTACATTAAGGGCCTCTGTCTATTTTAAAGTTCAAGAATAAAAGAAGTTTTATGAACAAACAAGATTTCACTGGCCTTCCAATTAGGAAAAAACCTGAGAAATTAGGAATTGAGAAGATCTTTTCAAAATTTCGAGAATTCTAATTTGGTTCTCTTTAGTATTCTTCAAAAGAACAGAGAATGAATTATTTTCAACTTCATCATACATTTTTATTTCCAAAATAACCATTAAAACATCACTCAAAACCACAGATTTAATTAAAGTTGATGAAATCATCTTCACCCAACACCCATTCTTCATTACCACCAATCAAACTTTCCTCATTGCCAAACTCAAACTCATACTTCTCCCAGCTAAATTCTGCCTCTTCAGCAGATCCTTCCCAACTCTCAAAACTCTCAGTACTTTCTTCACCATAGTGGAACTCAAAATGGTACTCGTAACCAGTTACATTCATAGCTTCAGTTGCGAGTTCATAATTGACAATCACAAAACCAGTGATATCAGCTCCTTGAGGTCCAGCGATCTCAAAGTCGAACCTGTAGTCAGTGCTATTTCCCAATGCTTGCTGCTCAACTTTGTTGACTTGAGTGATTTCATATGGACCATCAGGCAAAGTACCGTTCTCAACAGCTTCTCTCATGATATGGCTGGTACCAAAGTTGAGGCACTCAAGGATGGTTTGATTCTTTTCATATTCTTCAGAAGAGAGCTCAATAAATTGAGAAGCAGCAATGTTGCAAAGAGCAACAAAAAGAATAAAGACAGAAATTTTCATTTTTAAAGATCAAGATACAAGACGAGAGTTAATTATTTTTTATGATATTTGGAGACCAAGGTCAAGGCATAAATAGCGCATGATTGATATTCTCATCTGATGTCTTCTTCTTCGGACAAACTATTTCGATCTGATCGATATTCAGGTGAGTTTTGAAGTTAAATATCTTTTTTATAGTCAAACTTTAATTTCATACTTAGACCCCTATGAATTTAATAAATCAAGCCTTGGTCTGATTTTAATTTTAACTTTGCTTAAGATTTGATCTGTCCCAGATCTTTGCCAAAATATAGCATAATTGGCTTTTTAGGCCTTCCCTTCGTGAGCTCAAAAACAATTTCTTTGCAACAAAATTCTCTTTTGAAATTCTTTTGAATTGACTTTGAAACTTGGAATATCTTTGAATGGATAGAGAAATATAAAGCCATATCTATAACTCCTTAAATTTTTCAAAAAGTTCATTTCTTTTTTGAATATCTCCTCTCCTTTGATTTCTGAAGTCTATGTACGAAGTTCGAAAAAAAAAAATCCCCGCAGATTTTTTCAAATTTTCATTCATGCCAAATTTTTTAATAATCAAGGCTCGAAAACTCTGTCTAAAAGGTCTCTTCGTCATAAAATTAATTCATAGATTTTTTCCTGATTCTCTTCAAAGTATTATCTCTTTCTTGCTAAACAAAGGGACAGAAAATATCTTTAATAATAGAATGGTTATTAATTTACTGAGTATTTAACAATGATTTTATTGAATCATAAACTCAATATATGTAGATACCTGTATATACTCTTTTCTTTTCAGACAGAATACCTGAAATTATTCAAATTATTTCATAACAAAATTACATCATCATTCCAATGTAATTTACAAAATAGGATAAACAATTTTTACATGAGCAAATCATTCATGTTGCCCTCAACAATGATGTCTTCGCCAACCTCTCCTTCTATGTTTTCAAACTCATAATAATCCCAAACAAACTCATTCTCACCACTAATAATCTCTTCTTCCTCACCTATATTCTCAACTTCACCAGTTTCTCCTTCCCCATTGTCGTAGCGATTATAGTAGAATGAATAGAAGTAATCAGTCACATTCATCTTTCCATCAGCTATCCAAATTGTCACAGTCACATTTCCGTCAATGGTCGCGTCTCTTGGTCCAGCCATCTCAAGATTAAATCGATAGTCTGTTCCGTTTACAGTGACTTGAGTCTCAACTTTTTTCACTACAGCAACTTCATATTCACCCTCAGGAAGAACTCCACGGTCAACTGCTTGTCTTATAATGTGGCTAGCGCCGAAGTTCAAACTCTCTTGAATAGTGGGATCATCATCATATTCAGAAGGCTGCAGCTGAATAAATTGAGAGGTAGCAAGGCCAAATAAGGCAATAAGTAAAACGTAAGCAAAAGTCTTCATGTTAAGTTTGTTTTGTTAGTTATTATTGATTGATTGATTATAATTTTCCAAGTTTCTTGAGCATTATATAGCTGATAGGGCCAATCATATCAATTTCGATTGTTGTTCTATAGATTGTTCTTTCCTATTTCTATCCCTTGCATTGGAGATATTTGGACCTTAGGCCAAATTTAATCTCGGAAATCGTCCAAAAGCACAAAAATAGCAGAACACGACATGCCCCTTTTGAAAAAAATATTTTTAATTATGAGATACAGAAATTCCTCTTTGAGTCAACCCTGTTGTTTTGTTTGCTCTTGTGAGAGATTTACATGAAGAGCAACCAAGTCTTATTGAATGGAGTTTTATCTTTGAGCTTTTGCTCAAGAGTGGTTAGTCGAAAATTCATATTAATTTAATCCCCTTTCATCCTATGAAAATCTATTAATTTAACCTGATATCAAGTTATATTTTTTCCAGTAGATTACGAACACAAAAAATATTTTCCATCTCTTTCATTCAGATTTCTTGGTCTTCTGAATTGCCCATCAACTCAAGCAGCAAGACATTTGCATCAACTATCCGGTAAGCCGCTGAAAAAACGTTTATCTTGAATTCAATTCATAAAGCAAAGCAATTTATTAAAATTAATTTTCAACCTTATATCAACGGTATATGACTATATATGTTCCTTCATGGCGGTTTTTAATTCTGAAAATTGCTGTATCAAACGGCGACACAGGTTGTATTTGAAACAGTAGCAGCTCATTTAAACTTTTTCATTCATTCGAGAATTTCTGTTTGAACTCTTGATATAAAAGTCAATTTTAGATATTGAGGCCCAAAAACATTTTCAATTTTAAACCAATATCCTCTCCCCTTGTCAAATTCTTCTCTTGTTTTCAAAAAATCAGGTCTCTTTTCTCATACTTTCATACTCCATTCAATGACCTTTGGAATTCTGAATCGCAGCAAAAAGTTTCAAAACAAAAAACCTTATAATTGCCTGCAACGTCTCAAAATACAAGAAAGTCAGAAAAAATTTTTATACTTATCAACCTGAGGTTGAAAATCTATTGCTTGCAGACTTCTACTTGCTCTCCTCCATAAAAATGTTGAGCTCTTATAATGTACCCCCACAGATTCAAGACACCACTGGGATCTAAAGGAAAAGGTTCTTCCTGTCTTACTTTCTTGACAACTAAGAATAAGAACAAGAATAAGCCAACAGAGATTTTTTCGATATAATGAATCTTTGAGAAAATCACATTTAAAACAAGCTCTTGCAATGAACGTTTCTCTTTAAAAATGTCAGTCAAGCTCACCGCTCACCAAATCAGCTCATCTCATGAGTTCAAGCAACTCTATTGTTCCATCATAAGAAAAAAATTATTTGACTCTTTTATTTTAAGCATCAATTTGGGTGATAATTCAGGAAATTAGACCCTTAAACATATCTTCACGAAGAAAAGGCCTTCCTGTAAAGAAACCAGCAAAGATTTTCTTCAGCAAAACAAAATGATCAAGGTTCTGTGAAAAAAGAGAGAAAATCAAGTCAGAATAAAGAAGAAATTTTTTTTCCATATTCCATAAAATTTTCGTTTCTTTTCAAAATATTTTTTGAGCACAATAAGACAGGAAATTGAGAAAAGAACTCGATTTCTTTGAGCGGGGATTTGACTTTCTAGATCAATCCTGTTTCGAAAAATAATTCCATCATTCTTCTTAAACTTTATTTTCCATCCAAGCTTTCAAGAACTAGACAGAGAATAGATGATGTAAAAAGATCTAAAGAAATATTTCCGTTAACTTCTCAGTAAAGTTCGACAAGACGTCTTTCTTTCTTAAACCCATCACAGAGATTACTTTATTCCAAAAATTGTTGAATCTTATTTCAACATTTGAAAGTCTAGAAATCAATACAATGGCATCAAATATAGATATCAAAGAGACTAGTCTTTCATATTTGAGGATAACCACACAACTCAAGATTGACAGAAACCTCATCAAAACCTGATCATTTTTATTTAAGCCTATTGTTTAGAGAATACTCTTTCGGAAGGAACTCTCATGGTCATAAAAGTAAATGATCTGAGTGTTTCTGGCTATTCAAACATAAAAAGCTACGTCAAATCAATCAGCCGTTGATGAAATGGTCAACTTTCCTAACAATTCTACTTTATCACTTTCCTCAGAAGAAAAAATTAATTACTTGATTTCGCTTTTGGCAAATAAAAAAGTTGCCGAAAGCCGGGATCGAACCAGCGACCTTAAGAACTTCAGTCTCACGCTCTTCCAACTGAGCTATTTCGGCTTCTATTCATCTTTCCAATATGCAACTTTATAGACCTCTACTTTCCCTTTCCCTCCACCTTCGAGATCTTTCAAAACTCAAGTCAGACTTTGGAACGATTTGATTCTCTATTTTCATAAGCCCTTTACTCTGTTAATTTGATTTTTTATCATTTCTCTTTTGAAAGATTTCAGACAGAGAAACTCGAACTTTCAATGAATGGAAAACAAATAGTGAGCTATATAAAAATAAGCATTCACCTTAAACTGACTATAAAAGGGCGTAATAAATCTATTTAATATCAGGAGAGACTTTTTTTGCGCGTCATAACCCGCTTTTCAATTAACCAAAAAAAACCCCTCAAAATTTTCATGTAAGGAAAATATTCATTCGATTTCAAATTACAGCCACAGAAACTGGCTTTTTA
>Ga0182738_1007397_pt1 | contig 11168 bp, 13 predicted proteins | sample eDN5th30CBELigMG_FD_128876 | JGI IMG/M metagenome (GOLD analysis project Ga0182738, IMG submission 128876) | Enriched Miracle-Growth compost microbial communities from Emeryville, California, USA - eDNA 5th pass 30_C BE-Lig MG (version 2)... ... | reverse complement strand
GGCGTGGGGATTCCTTCCGGTGCCGATGGCGACATCGCGCTGGATCAACTTGATGCCGAAGCTGCTCTCGCGCTACGCGGCCGAGAATCCCATCGAGTGGTATCGCGCATTCCTGCTCGACACAGTGATACCGAACAGCCACATCTTCGCGCACATCACCGCGATCGCCGAGGTGGCGATCGGCATAGCGCTCACCTTCGGGTTTCTCACCGTGCTCGGTGCCTTCTTCGGATTCTTCCAGGTGGTGTTCTACGGAATGGCGGTGCAGCACATGAGCCCCGGACAGCAGGGGTTTCATGTAATGCTGGGCGCCATGATGATCGCGTTCTTCTTCGCGAAGGCGGGGCGGTGGCTGGGAATCGACGCGTGGCTGGTGCGGCGGTATCCGGAGTCGGTGTGGGGGAGGTTGGGATAGGGCGCGTTCGGGTTCGGCTTCTCGAGCCATCCCGCTCACATATCACGCAAGTAAGTACACAAGAAGCCGATACCCAGAACGACCAGCAGTACGACCAACGGCCAGGACAAAACGAATACGGTCCTTAGCCTGTTAAACGTTCGCCTGACGTTGATTCGCCAATCGCTCGCGAGCTTCCTCGACCATTCCGTTCCACTTTCGCCGTTCCTCGGCGACGAATCGCTCGGCAGCCGCCACATCTTCTGGAGTCGGCTCCGGCAATGGCGGCAGGCGTATCGCGATGTTGGTGGGATCGGATTCGGAGCTTGGGGAATTGAACGCTGAGCGAGGGAAGTAGCTGTTCCGGAGAGCGCCACTGAAAGTTCGCGTCGTCGCTTTCATTGTCCTCTCCAGTGGTCTTCGTGTGCTGGCCGTCCTCAGCTCGATCTCGCATGTCGAGATTCGCCATCTCGGCAAACTGAGCGGTCATCTCGAGAGCCTCGGCATCGCTGACCCACAATCGAAGAGCCTCGAAGACCTCATCTCGGGTGAATGGGAGTTCTCTTGGATCGATGTATGGGGTGGAGTTCATGTAACCCATTTGGCAACCAGTATCGACCGTAGAAACACGCGGGCTCCGCCTTGTCCTTCAGGAGAGAATCGAGCATGCGGCCAAGCTGATCTTCACCATGTTTGTCGTTGGCCAACGACAACGGCAATGGCGCGTCGCTCTTCCGATTCTCCTCCGCCTGGTGTGCCGGAGCATCACAGGCGCCGAAGCCGATCAGTTGGAGGCCGACTCCGAGGACCATGAGCAAGGAGCTACGCTGCATGCGCCACGTCAAGTAGTGAGAGCATGGTTTTCTCGTGGCCAGTCAGCGCCAGTCAACCGCCGCGCTGAACTTCCAACCTCGCGATCTGCCCATCGACATCGGCAATACGTACGCGCAAACCGTTGCTGTACTGGTTCGGCGCCTTTTGAACTTTTCGCGTGACGGAACGGCTTACACTTCTCCGGTCGATCACGCCTGAATCATGCGGCTCGCTGGAGCCGCTCCGCGTTCATTCTTCGCCTCTCCTCGCGTGCAACACGCAGCTTGGCCGCACGCTCGTCGCGTCGCCGCTCAGGATCACCGCTGTAGTACACCACCGGCTCCATGTAGCCGATTCCGGCGTGCAGCCTCTTCTCGTTGTAGTGCCTTACCCACTTGGCGATGATCTCCCGCGCGTGCGAGAGATTCCGCAATTCCTCCTCGCCGATCTCCTCCCTCGTCGTCCGGTGATATCTCTCGATGACACCGTTCGACTCGGGATGATACGTCCTGATCCTGATGTGTTTCAATTCGAACTGCCGCACCAACTGCTTGAAGTCCTTCGAGGTGAACTGACTTCCATTATCGCTGACGATCTCGGGCTTCACCACCGCCGTCGCCATCCCGCTCCGCTCCAGCGCCTCCTGGATCACCAGCCGCACGTCCGCCGCCGTCATGCTCGCCAAGAGACCCCAGTGCACGACGTAGCGACTGTACGCATCGATCACCGTGACGAGGAAGAACCAGCTGTCCTCCACCCTCAAGTACATGATGTCGGTGTGCCACCGCTCATTAGGCCGCACGGGCTTGGGAGGCGGCTCGCCGACTCTCGCGCTCCGCTTCCAGCGAGAAAGCAGATCGGCTTCGTTCAACACGCGGTACACACTCGAAGGCGAGAGGAAGGCTACGTCCTCGTCGATCATCTGCCAGGCGAGCCTGCGGTAACCATCCCTCGGGTGAGCGAGCGCGTAGGCTATCCGCGTAGGCTATCGCCGAGTGCTTCTCCTCATTCAGGATCTGATCGAGGCTCTCGCCCTTCACCGTCGCACTGTCCTCCAGCTTCTCTCGCCTCGCTCGGCGCTGCCAGCTGTGGTAGCGTGACTTGGAAAGTGCGAGCTTACCCAGGATGCGTTCGAGCGTCCAGCCAGTCCGCTCCTGGGTCAGCTCCACGAGGTCGAGGACTTCCTGCTTCACGCGGGCGCTGAAGCGCGTCACCGTGCCCAATTTCAGACCCCCTTTTTTAGCGCGAGGTTCTCTTCAACCACCTCCGCTATCACCCGGGTCTTCTTCTCCAGTTCGGCCTCGAGACGAGCGATCCGCTCATCCTTCGCCCGCTCCGCGGCACTCGCTCCGCCGCCGCCTCTTGCTCTTCCGCCCGAGGGCCTCGCGAGCGCCTCTCGCATGGCCGCCGTGGCAGCCGCCCGGGCCTGCTTCTCCCAGTTGTAGAACGTCGCTCCATCGAGCTGGTAGCGCCTCAGGACCTCGGCCACGGTGGTGTTCGGAGACCTGGCCTCCTCGAGGATCCTCAGCTTCTCATCCACGCTGAAACGCCGTCCCTTCGGACCGCCCAATCCCTTTTCCGTCATTGCTCTCTTCCCCCCATTTGCGATCCCGGTCGCTCGCCGGTACGAGGGAAAAGTGTCAGTCGATCACGATACCCGAAAGTGCAATTCAGGCTGAAGCGCTACATCCAGTAGCGCGACGCCCTCCCGCACCAAATTCATGGCGCGAAGGTCGCTCCCTGCGTCTATGAGCAGGCTCGCAACATTGATGTCCCTTATAAGGGAAGGCGCAGAACGATCCAGCAGCTCGCGCGCAATCACCACAGCGGCTTTGGGAAACCCACCCGCGAGTGCCTTCTGCCCCGCGATTATGAGTTCGTCAATCGGCAGCGACACGAAACGACTTCTATACGGTATCAACGTTGACAACTGCACCGTTGCTCGTCGTAGCGCACCCGCCCGGTCCCACATTGGGACACTGATAAGTACTAGGACGCGCGCGGGGATGGTCCGCGTCACATCGCGACTCGGGAAGCAGAATTGCTGCGTCGTGGCGCACCATGCTGACCACTTCAATCATCTCGGTCACCGGCAAGTGAGCACCCGAGTCATGCCCTTTCGGCAACCATCGAATAAATCACTTCGTTTTCTTCGTCGGCGGAGGTGGTGATAGTGGCTCAAAGGTTGTCGCGCGTCCACCCCGCCATTCGGCTTCGACAATGGCGGTTCGTAGAAATGCACGCTGGCTGGTCGCGCCGCCCCGAGCCGTGCCGCGCTCAGTACACCGCTGCGTATCGCTTACTGGCGGGACATGACAAGGTGTACTTGGACGTCGTCAAACGTGGCGTCGCCAGTCAGGTCGTTGCCATCGACCGTGAGTGGTAGATCGCGGATGAACGTATCGGCTGACTGCGTGATGTGTACGGTTGTACCATCGAGCGTCCAGCTCCCCGCCATATCGGCGTCAACCGCTTCGCCATGACTCAGATCGCTGGCCGGTATGAATAAGTGGCCCGAGGTCGTGCCATCCTCATCCAATACCAGCTGGATGGTTGCGCCGGCCGCGATAAAGTCCTGGGCCGTCCCAGCCTGTGTCACCGTGAGCACCGTAGCTTCGTACGAACCACCGACATCGCCCATGTCGAGCCCAGTCGGCTTATCGCTGCCACAAGCTGCCACGATTGACAGCAGTATCGTGGCCGCAGACAACGCCATGTTGCGTCCAAGTGTTCGAGCCATCGAGCGCGCCTCCAGTATCGGGTAGGCTTACGAACCTTTACGGATCTACCGAGTGCGATGAGAAAACGGCCACCAGCGTAGCCCAACAGCGAAGCGAGGATACAGGCCCCAACCATCGCGGTCGATAATGTACGTACCGAACGACGAGCGCTGGTTCACGGACAATACGTCGATGCTCGTTCGCCCCAGAACGGCCGTCTTGTCGCCCAAGCGGTGTTCGAGCGCAACCCCCAGCCGTGCACCGTTTCCGGAGATGAGGGGGAAGTCGAACACACGATTCCCAGTATTCACTCCGGCCATATCAATCTCTTCATGAATCACTCCGAGACTGAATAGCGGCTGCCAGCCACTGAATGCGAGCCTCGTGGGCATCCAGTCAGCTGTTAGCGATACTGCTGCAACGTGGCTCGCCTGGTCCTCTACGAAGTACGTCCTTCCGAGGTCGAGAGTGGCAGAAAGGGCGAATTGGCTAAAGTCCAAACCAAGTTCCAGGGAGCCGCCGGGCCGCCAGCCGAAGCCACCATATTGCTCGAGGTAAGCCTGCGCATCGCCGCCCAGGTGAGGCTGGCCGAACCAGCCTGACAAGCCTACCCTAAAGCCATTGGGACGTATGGGTCGAGGGGTTGTACTACTCTGCGCTCGGAGTGCGCAAGAGGTGAGCGCTGTCGAGAGAACGTAGATCGCTGCTATGACGAAACGGCCGATCATTGTTCGCTCCTGGAATCAAGATGAGCACGCAACTAGCGCCGGTCACGCACCTTCAGAGCGCGGGACATTGACAACGTACCCCGGTCAGCTAGTCGGCACAGAAACAGCGCGCCCCCGGAGTGGAGCGTTTACCGCTTCTGTGCCGACCAGGCTCGCACTGTGGTTACATCCTGGTTACGGGTGCAGGTTCGTTTGTGGATCCACCGCCGAAGGAATGTTCGCCGGATCGAACCCTTCATTCTTCAGGAAGATATCTGCATCGCCTCCCACGAGGGTCGCGCCGTTGGCAGAAACCAGTTGAGACGTGCTTCGGGACCAAAACGTAACCATGTCATTCTGTTGGAAGAGATCGGCCACGAACCTGAACGCTTGAGTCCAACTGAATTTGTAGTGCCAGTAAGGAATAAACTCGAGACTGACACTGAGATTGGCATCAACGTTCCTAGGCGGTGTTGGACAGGCACCCCCGTCGTCGCGCTCAATAATGAGCACCTTGAAGGGTTCTTGCAGCTGCACCCGTCGCAACTCGAGCGGTGGTCCCCCATTGGGATTGTCTAGCTGGTTGACGACCGCAAAATTCTCCGTGGACGCGATGAGTATGTCGCGGCCATAGTTGGGCTGCGCGTAGGTGGTTCCTTCGTGATCGAAATCGAAGTAGCGAGGCCCATCCGCCTTCTCGCCAGCACAGTCTATCCATACCTCCGTGGGGAGATCGATGAACTCGGGGAACCAAACTCCATTGATTTGCCGCGACACGTAGTAGCCCTGCTGAATACCAAACATGTGGACCTCGAGCTCCGGTTCGCCGCGCGGCCAATCCTCGCCGTCGTCCCGCAGGTTCCAGCCGGTGAAATAGATGCCTGCCGGAGGGGGTGGTGGCGGTGGTGGCGGAGGCGGTGGAGCGGGGTCGCAGAACCACTGGGTAGGATCTTCCTCACACGTCTTGATGAAGGACACATCCCCCTTGGGAGTAGTCGCCTGTTTGAGGTCAGCTGCTCTGCTGACCTCCAGCGTTCCGATGCTCGCGCCTCCCAGATCGTTGATGTTTTTCGCCTTCGACATCTCGACTGGCTGCGAGAAATTCGTTTCGACGGGCACGAGAACCAGCGTTGGCGTCGCAGGTGGCTCGTCCGGCGAGACCGACACCCGCTTGCCGCTGAGGTCGTAGGCAACGATCGGACCGCCGTCTTTCGCCTGTACAGCAACTAGAAGATTGTCCCCACCGGTCCACTCCTCGCGGTGTTCGCGTACAGGCATGTAGAACTCGAGCGGACCCGCTTCCTTCAGGCTTGCGGTGAGCCCCTGAGTCCCCACGCCCTGCCTCTCAACGACTGCTGACTTGAGATTGCGACCCGCCGTGCCATTGATGTATGTCGCGAACTCCAGTTTGTGTTCGCGGAACGGCGCTTGTTGCATGTCGCTGAGAATCGTCTGCCTGAGCGACGGATCGGCGAGGGCGATAGCCACATGCCGGCCAAGCTCGCTCATCGCGGTCAACTTGGCCGCATCCGGCGCTTCACTAGCAAGAACGGGCGAGCCCACCTCCGTCGGCGCTCGCTCATCTCCGCGACATCCTCCGAGGAGAATGCATGCCGCTGCAACCCCACCCAGGACCAATCGCCCAGGCGGCACTCCTGTGGTCATCGACATCTGCTCCTCCAGTGGTGATGGTGGAAAGCATGCTTCGGGACCGACAAGGTTCTTGATACGACACCTGCAGCTTGGGCCCGACCTCACGGTGAGTCGCAGTGACGCGCAGTGATTGGTCCGGGCGCGTGATCAGCGCGAAGTCGACAGTATCTCGATTGTCAGCGGGGGTTGTTTGGTGGCGTTCCGGCAAACGGCGACCTTGGCCGACCCGAAGGGTTTCCGTGGTCGTTGAAAGACGCGGCAGTCTCGCGGGGCTTCTTATCGTTCCACATGCACCAAACCCGATCGCCGATCTCCGTCTTGGCGAACGTATCAGTGCCTACAAGACACCGGCTGCCGTCGGCGGTGATGAGCGAGGTGGGTGCTTCCTTGGAGGCGACCACTCGCGGTTCCACGGATGGAACTGGCGGAAAGTCGTCACCAGAGCGGCGAGGGAGGAGGAAGCAGCTGGAGAGAAGCAGTGCCGCCGCAATCAGGCTCAGAGCACGCATTTTCTATCCCCGATCTGAATCTGGCTGAACCCCGAAAATGCAGGATTGCCATATGTTCATAATACAATCGTTTGCGCTTTTCGCAAGAGATCTCATCTCGACTTTGGCCATTTCTGCCATTGTGTGAGGCAGCCGATCTCATGAAGTAACGAAGCGGGTGACCTCGTAGACTGACGTATCCCTCTGGCAAGAGTGATCTATCATGTCTGCGCTGCCGACCCGCTTCGTCTCCATCATCGTAGCATTTTCCGGGCTCTTTCGCCAGCGGACCTGGCGGTATGCAGAGCAGCTCCTGATCGGCGCGATCCTCACGCCCGGAGTCCGCACCGTCGCCAGCGTGCTGCGTGTCCTGGGGCTCGCGGACGAGTCGCATTTCGTCAACTACCATCGCGTGTTGAGCCGGGCAGTGTGGTCCTCGCGCGCGGCGAGCCGCATCCTCTGCGGGCTCCTGGTGCGCACCTTCGTACCCACCGGGCCGATCGTGCTCGGAATCGATGACACGATCGAGCGGCGGCGCGGAGGGAAGATTCACGCCAAGGGCATCTATCGCGATCCGGTCCGCTCTTCGCACAGTCACTTCGTGAAAGTGAGTGGCTTGCGCTGGCTCTCGGTCATGCTCCATGGTTGCCGATGCGACGTTCGCCGCCCTGGAGCTTCTCAGCGCTCTCGTCCCACACATGACGTGCATCACCCGCTTTCGGCTGGATGCGCAACTCTACGCCCCGCCGCCACCGCGCCGAGCGCACACCAATGGCCGGCCACGGAAGAAAGGGCCTCGACTGCCGGCGCTCGAGGGCGTGCTCACCAGCCGAACGACGAAGTGGACCCGCCTCACTGTCCCGGGCTGGTACGGCGAAGCGAATCGCACAATCGAGGTCGCATCGGACACGGCGCTCTGGTACTCCCAGGGCATCGCGCTGCCCGTTCGCTGGGTACTCGTGCGCGATCCCAAGGGCCGCTTCGATCCCCAGGCGCTGCTCTCCACGGATCTCGCTCTCTCGCCGCTCGCCATCGTGCGATACTTCGTGCAGCGCTGGCAAGTGGAGGTCACCTTTGAAGAAATGAGGCGGCATCTCGGCGTGGAGACCCAGCGAGAGTGGAGCGATCTCGCCATCGCTCGCACGACGCCCGTCCTCCTCGCTCTCTTCTCGCTCGTCACACTGCTGGCAGCCCAACTCCCACCTGCAGAACGCCGTCGCGCGAGAGAAGCAGCCTGGTACCAGAAACCTGTGCCGACCTTCAGCGACACGCTCGCAGTCGTGCGACGGCGATTCTGGCGCGAACTCGCCACGGACGGTTTCGTAATGTCCAAGCGTGAGCAGAACATTCGAAAGCCCGAGCGTCAGATCATCGCCCGCTTCAGCGAACTACTCTGCTACGCCGCCTGAAACGGCCAAAGTCGAGCTCATCATGCCTGGCAAACCACTAGGCTATAGCGAACTAAAGGCGTAACCTGGAGGCCCCCGTGGCGCTCAGTGCCGCTTCGTCCTGAAGTTCATCCTGTAGGTCCTGCAGTTCATCCGAGCGCGGAGAGGGTGTTCCGCATCGAGATCCGCGCGAGTGCAAGGTCGATCCTATCTCTTGCGTCCCCCCTGGCCCGGCCCGTCGCCCGCTCGAGACTCGTCTCTGCACTTTCCCAGTCGCCCATAATCGTCCCGAGTATCCGGGCCGCAGCGTCGTTCCCGTCCTCGGAATCCGGACATGCCAGATCGAAATCCGTTCTCTGGCCCATTAGTCCGAGTGCAACTTGGACTTGACCCGTATCGGTGGCTCTCCCGCAATTCTGGTGAAGCGAGCGGTAGATGGATACTGCTTGTTGACGATCTCGTGTTCATCATTCTCAGGCTGCCTGCAGTACGCGGCTCCGAAGCAGCGGGAAGCTCGCGCGCCCGTACATCTGCCGCTTGAGCAGCTTCAGGCGATTGATCTGCCCCTCGGCCTGAGCGCTGCTCCACGGTAGCTCCAGTGCCGCGCGCACGGCGTCATAGTCTTTCGCGATACCCTCGCCGAAAGTGATCAACCAGGATATTCCGCTGCCTGTGCACGCGGCGATCCACGAGTCGAGAGACTTCACGTCCTGGCGCTGGATCATGGTGACGAACCGCAGTGCCAATTCATGGGCGACAGTCACGTCGGGATCACGCTGGATGCAAGCGAGCGTCGCTGTCTCGGTCCCCGTGAGCTCCTCCGGGTCCCGCATGAGGAGCCAGGCCAAGCGACGGGGCACGGGCAAGCAGCTACGCTGCTTACCCGGAGTTGCTTCCGCAGTGGCGGGCCTGTCTCGGTGGATGTGGGGCGTGTTCTTGGCCACCGTCTCTCGCCTGGGTGATGCCCAGCGGTGCACCTGCTTAGCCGAGCCGCGATAGCCCTGTGCACGGATCTCCCTCCAGAGCTCGAGCGCGTTGCGGCAGCCTTCCTTCCAGCGCCGCTCCAAGTGAGCTTCATATGGCTGGAGCAGGCGAGGAACCGGCGGATGCCCACTGTGCTCGGGGAAGGTGTCGGCTGAGAGATACTTTCGCACCGTGACGCGACTGATTCCCAAGCGCCGGGCGATCTGGAGTATGTTCAGCCTCTGCCCCTCATCAGCGCGGAGCCGACGCACTTCGTCGTAGCAAGTAAGACGCCGCTGCCTGCCGGCTGCCGATGCCGCCTCTTCGGCCCGGCTGCGGCGCTGGGGCGTCCACTCGGATGATGGCGGCAGCGTCGCTGCTTCGTGGCCAACGAGCAGCTTCAGGCGCGCATGGTGGCTGGTGAAGAATCGCTCCAACGCCTGACGGAGATTATGCAACAAGTGCCAGCGGTCGGCAACTTCTCGCGCATGTGGAGCAGCCTCCTGAATGGCACGCGTATACTCCGAGGAACGGTCGCGAGCGATGACCTCAACGCCCGGGCGCTCCCCGAGCCAACGCACGAGCGTATCGGCCGTGCGATCCGGCAAGAGGTCCACGGGCCGTCGCCGCTCCAGATCGACGAGTATGGTCCCGTAGCTCTGGCCTTTGCGAAACGCCCAATCATCGACGCCCAACACGCGCGGTGATAAAGTGGGGCGCGCCGGAGCACCCGAGTGCAATCGGCGCGGACCGAATAGGCGACAGCCGATCAAGCCGGAGCACTTCGGCGCGCTTGAGCACGTATTTACATCGTCGTCAGGCGAATCCCGAATGCGGCGCGTGAGGTCACCGGAGCCTCCCCCGCGCCATTCTCATTTATTTCGCCCTTTTTCGTTTCTTATTTCTTCTTCGTGGCAACACTCCAGGCCGCGAGAGATACTCTCTGAGAAAGGCACGCCCGTGACGGACCGCAGCTATGGCTCGGAGCTGAGATCCGAGCGTTGAGCCAGCGCAGCCCTAGGCGAAACTAGGGTAGTAAAACAGGAGTTGTCGCGCAACAGGCACTTGTTCCCGCAAACTGGGAAGCCATAACGGCAAAACTATACGTAATTGCCGGTGCAACCGCAGAAAAGTAACCTTTCTTGTGGCAACAATGGCGGAGGCAGGTGCTCTAACGGAGAGGCCCTCTGAAAGCAGGCGAGATCGACCAGCAGTTATCGGTGACAAACCTCTGGTGGCGCGACAGCAACTGGGCCAGCCGTGGTCGCGATCTCAGGCGGGCGACCTCGGCTCCGTTCGTGTATCGACCACAGGTGCTCGCTGATGTTCGGGCCGGCGGGCTGTACCTGCTCCTCGGGCCACGACGTGTGGGCAAGAGCGTCGAGATCAAGCGCGCCGTGGAGACGCTGATGTCCCGCGGCGTCACTCCACGCCACATTTTTCATGCAGCCTGTGACGGCTGGCGCGATGGCAACCTGCATTCACTGATCAAGTCGATCGATGCACTATGAGGGAAGTACACCGAAGGGACGTGGCTACGCGAAGCCCAGACCGCAACTGCCGCCTATGGCCGGTGCGTGCTGGCCACCCGCAACGTGACCGAGCGTGTTTCCGACGACAGGCGGCAGCTTCTCGCGATACCGGCGCCGATGCTCGCGCTGCTCATCGATCCACACCCCGAAGTCGAAGCCCGGCGCATATGATCAGGTAGCAGCGTCCGTATCAGAGCAACTCGATGTCCAGCTCCCCGATGTGCTCCGGATCCGCCACCAGATTGATCTCGGCGATCTTCCCGCTCACGATCCACATGAAGAACACCGCTCGCGGTTTCCCGCCCGGCGCCCACGTCGCGCCCACGGCTCCATCGATGAGCGCCACACGCGCGGCGTTCGCGCGGCCCACGAAGGTGTCCACCACTTGCGGTGCACCGCGGATCTCGGCGACGAGCTTCAGTCCTCCACCCGTACGGTTGGCTGCGGCCATCTGAAGCGTCGCGTCGTCCACGCGGAGCACCACGTCGGGATCCAGCACTGACAGAAGCG
>Ga0182738_1007395_pt1 | contig 11171 bp, 8 predicted proteins | sample eDN5th30CBELigMG_FD_128876 | JGI IMG/M metagenome (GOLD analysis project Ga0182738, IMG submission 128876) | Enriched Miracle-Growth compost microbial communities from Emeryville, California, USA - eDNA 5th pass 30_C BE-Lig MG (version 2)... ... | reverse complement strand
GAGCCACCAAAAAATCTCGTCTTGTCTAAAAAATTGTTTATTATAAGGGACGTGTTTAAATTGAGTACAAATTTATTCCAAAGGAATCCTTTGAAAAATATTCATATCAACTAGGAACTCAAGAAAACATAATAAATCACTCATTCCATCATTATATAAAAAATTATAATTCCAGGGAATTAATTCAGCTTTAAACTGTTTTTTGTTGACAATCACAGAAAATTCTATAAGAATAATGACTCTTCTTCTCATATATCTGACCAGAAACAGACCTTTCAAGTCTAACTCCTAGATCAGTAGGAATTTCTGAGCTGAGCTGAGCTAGAAATACGAAATTGGCTAAATTAGCAATATACCAATGGAGGATAAAATTAAAGGTCAAAATAAATTTGAGATGCTACTATAATAAAGATTTAAAATCAAAAGTCAGAAATTCGAATATATCTGTATCATCCACACGCTCTCATTCGAGCCATGTGGAGCCAAAAAAGACTTTCAGACCAATGATGTGGCTCTAAAAATCTCTTTCTCTCAATTCACAATCCTCAATTTATTTATAAAACAGAGATTTTTTGGTGGTCGAAAAAATAAAGTCGTTTTCATTTCCAAAAGGCAAAACTTGTTTCTACAATTATAAAAAGTCAGCAAATTTTCCTTTAGTTACTAACGAGCCACAATTTATACTCAATAAAAAACCTCTATGTACTTCCAAGAGATTTATCACTGGGCCGGCCTGAGGTACCATGACTCATTCGCCCTCATCTTTGCTCTCAATGTAGCCGTCGGAGCTGCCTTCCTTGTTCTTCTCGGAATATTTCTCAGATTTATTGCCTTCTTATTGAGAAGATACTTTACTCCTAAAGACACCCGCACCCTTCCAAACGAAGATGAAGATACCTCAAGAGACGTTCCTTATATGATTCAAGAAGATGAGAATTTACGCCAACCAAGAGGCAAATTATCTTGCCTTTTCTCATCAGCAGCCAGAGTTACCAGCAGTATCCTGACGACCGTTGCTTCTGCCATGTTTATCTTCACCATTCTTGTCCTCAGTATTATCCCCGCTGTCTTCTATGGCCTCCATCTTCTTGCTATCGGCTCCACCGTTTTCGCAATTTTGTTCTTCTATGCTATTTGTATCATTTTACTTGGTATTCGTTGGAGTCATCATAAGAAAGTCAAGACTGATGATCCTGAAGGTCACATCAACACAATGAACAGAACAAATCGCCTTAGAATAATGCTCAACACTCATAAAACTTTATTCGCTCTCTTATCTTTGGGTGCTCTTCTTCTCAGCTTTAGTATCCCTCTTGCTTTTACAGACACTTGCATCTGTATTTTCACTAAAGCTCACGGTATTTCCGTCATGAACGGTACCGCCGTCCTCAGTACCCGCCTTTTGAGAAGTTTCCAAGTTGATAAACAATGTAATCCTGGCCCACCTTGCCATGTTTATGCAACCCTCCCCACTGATACCTCCACTGGAGTTTTCATTAATGCACATACTGATTATGATGTGGAGAGTGTTGTTGTCAAGTATGACACGCTTGAAGCATTTGAAGCAACTGGAAAAACCACTCTTTCTGCTAATTCTTATTCTTACCAATTAGACGTCGAACAAAGAGGCAGAAGAAGCGTTCACTCCATTTTATTATCCGGTTTGGCCCCTGAAACTGTCTATTATTATGAAATCCATTATGATGACAAAGCCCAATACAACGCAACCTACAAAACTCTCCCAGCATATGGCTCGCATAGTCCTGTTTCCATTGTTATCGGTGGAGATGTTGGCTCCTCTGATATCGGAGCTGGTGTCACTAAAAGTCTTGAGAAAACTGGCGTTCCTGGAGCCCTTATCATTGGAGGAGATGCTGCATATGATGATGCCCTTCAAGCTTGTTGGTACAGTTGGGATTTATTCCTTGCTGGCTTTGAAGAATTCAACACTAATGTCAACAGAACTATTCCTCTTATTCTCACTGTGGGAAATCATGATATTGGATGGAACGCTTTGGCCAATGTCAAGATTGACCCTGAAGAACCTCCCTTGTATTACGTTTTCTTCCCTCAACATCTCAGAGTTAATGCTGATGGCGTGGAAGTTAATGAAGTCCCTCCCGTTGAAGAAAGAAAAACAAGCTTCTTCCAACTCATAGGAAATACTATGCAATTAAATCTTGACTCTGGATATGTGGAGACATACCAGAACCAAGCTGAATGGATGAATAAAACTCTTCCAACTTATGAGAAGTATGCGAAATTCGCAAACTATCATGTCCCTATGTATCCTGCTTGCAGACAATTGGCAGACTTCCCTGAAGAGTACCGTAAAATCGCTCAAGATAATTTTGTCCCCATTTTTGAAAATTTCGGCTTTAAAGCCATCTTTGAAAATCACGTCCATCTCTTCAAAAAGACTTTCCCTCTCAAAAATAATCAAGTCAATCATACACATGGTATTGTATACTACGGTGACGGTAATTGGGGTGTCACTCCCAATGTTTGTCTTGAAACCACGAAAGATTTGAATAATGACACCAAGATCTTGGAAGTCGCCAATCCTACTCGTCACGTCTGGATTCTCAACCTCACTGCTGACAATTTCTATATCTATCCTGTCAATTCATCAGGACAACAATTCTATCCTGCTGATAGTGGTGTCTATACCCCAAAACCCACTAAAATTATCAATGAAGATCTATAATCTAAATTTATTCATATGAAGTATTTTTTGAAAAGTAAAAAGAAAAAAATTCATTAAACCAGATGATTATATAAATCTTTCATTAATTTAAAGTTCATCAAAGTTTAAATTTCTTTCATCTCAAGTCGGTTTAAGATTGATGGCTAAAAGGTTTAATATTTCATCAATTTTTAATTGAGTTTAATAAAAACTCCCTTAAACAAACAAAAACCCAACTTAATTTTTTTTGAAGATTTTTCTTTTGTTTTTTAGAATATGAATGAATGAATATAGACTATCCTTTTGCTCATAAATCAGGATACTACAAAACAGCGAAAACATAAATTTTTAGGTGGTGATGACGGTGGTTGGTTTTCATTAAAAAAATTGAGCAGAATAAAAATTTTATAAACCAAAGCGTGTATTATTTTTATATATTTATTCCATTCCATATCTTTATCCAATATCTCTTACTCCTTTTTTACATAATTCTGAGTTTAGCATTAGCGAGTTTTGCAGAAACAGTTTCTTGTAACTTATCTCTGGGAAGTCTCTTGATGTTATTAAAGTAAGCTTGGTCGGTCAATTTTAAGCCTTGTCCATCGAGGGTCTTGTCAAAGAATTCTTCCAAGTTGTCAACATCCAAAATGTCATTGGCGTGGTTCAAAAGCTTAACAGCTTCATTTTCTTCCATAACTCTAAGCTTTTCTTGGGCGAGGTTCTTGACTTCTTCAGCATAAGAGGTCAAAAGGCCGTGGAGATATCTCATATCAATGTTTGTGTTTAGTCTTTCCATCTTGAAAACGGGGTCCTTCAAGTCGTTATCATTGGGGTTAGCACTGATGAGGACGTTGATTTCTTGCTTAAAGATGTTGATGAAAGAGTTGGCTTCTTCCAATTCTTCATTGACATATCTTGAGAAAGCAAGGAATTCATCGGTATTCTGGAATTCGTTCCATTTCTCCAAAGCTCTCAACTTGGAACCAGTATTCTCGACAGAAATATCCCTTCTCAAACCCTCAAGGAGTTGGTGAAGCTTCTTCAACACAACAAAGCCGACAATGGGAGTTTTATTGGTGAGGTTCAATTCGAGCATAGTGTGCAAAACGTTTGAGACATAGGCAACTCTATTTCTTTCCTTCATAAGAGTCTTGACGATCTTTTCTTCAGTTTGCATCTTGAATTGGTACTGTTCGTCGTATTGGTTAACCATATCAAGGTTGAGCTTCATTGGGCCTCCTCCAAGGCTGAGACTGGGGCCAGCAGCAGCTTTTTCCAAAGCTTCAACTTGGAGGTTCCAGTCAACTAATTCACTCCATTCGATTCTTGCTTTATGGTCGTGGGTCAACATTCTTCTCAACAATTGCTCAGTGTTTTGAGAAATAGGGTTGACTTCAGGGTGGAAGGTCAAAGGCTTAGAATCGATTTGACCAATCAAAGCAGGCAAGGTTTTTTCTTCATAGGGGCAGATACCATATAACAATTCGTAAAGGACAACACCCAAAGACCAGATATCAGCCTTAACATTGTATGGATATCCCTTGAGCACTTCAGGAGCCATGTAGATTGGGGACCCCACCATGGTGAAAGTGAGTTCTTGGGGTCCAGACATTTTCTTACAGAAACCAAAATCAGCAATCTTGGCAATACCATTGTGCAAGAGAATGTTAGAAGGCTTGAGATCTCTGTGGAGAATGTTCTCCTTGTAGATAGCCTTGAAAGCATTGAGGAGTTGTTGGAAATACTTGAGACTTTCAATCTCAGTCAAATGGTGCTTCTTTTGAAGGAGATCTTCAAGAGTGCCGCCATCGCAATATTCGTAGACAAGGTACATATTATTTGTGGTCTTGAGCATTTCAATGAATTTCACGACATTAGGAGTTTTGATTCTATTCAAGGTTTTGATTTCATTTGCAGTGAATTCTTCGAGTTTTGGAACCTCCTTGAATTTGTCAAGGGGAATAGTTTTGACAGCAACAGTTTCGTTGGTTTTGGTGTTCTTGGCACGGTAAACTTTACCGTATTGTCCAGCACCAATGGACTCGTACAAGATGTAGTTTTCGACGATTTTGTGCATTGAGATCTAATAACTTCCTTAGAAATTAATTTATCAATATAATCTCGGACTTTAGCCAAATGATTTTATATAAAAGTTAAACCCGCTTTCATATAAACAAGACAAGAAATAGATATTTATTCAATCGATGGTTATATAAATTTGCAATTAATTCAATCGAGATTGAATTCAAAACCTTTTGAGCCTTCTCCTTGGCTTCAACTCTGGCTTTCTTTTCCTCCCTCCCTCTGTGTCCATTTCCCTCCTTGTTTTCATTGTTCACTCTTCATTGTGACCAATTCTATCGCTTTTTCTACTGAAAATACCAGGATTTTTTGCGATTTCTCTAATCTTGATTTGTTTATCATCCAATTGGTTTTAGCGTGATTTCTTGAGAGGATTGACAAAGAAATTCAGCTTTCTCATCTTAACTTCTCATGCTCCACAAAACTGAGCATCAAGCTATAATGCTTCTTGAAAGAAAATAAGAAGTTCCTCACTCCATGGTTTTGCCTGAAAATATATCCTCTATAAATTAGATATGATTCTGATTCAGGCTTAATTTATCAATCTCTAAATACATTGATTGATTATCCGCGGCAAGATTTTAATCCTGAAAAATTGAAGGTCAATTTCGACAGCAGGATTTATTTATATCCATTTTTAGTATAATGGCATTCCCACTCATGAAATCTTATTTCTCAACTCTTTTACAACTCCTCTAGGACTTTAAAATCGTTAGATCGAGATCTCAGATGTTTATATTTCCTTTGGTTCAACAAAGTTAAATGCTCTTTTATGAGGCCGACAAAAACTCTAGGGATCCCATACCTTCCTCCAAAAATCCATTCTAAGTGAAAATTTACTCATTTCAGATTTTTTTCAAGTTTATTTTTTTACAAAGTTTCGAACCAAAGTGTCCATCACAGGTCTCATTTTAATTCATCAGAAAATTCCAAATTCTTCAAAAATGAATTTAAATTCAAAATGAGAATTATCAAGCTTCATTTCGATTGATTTAAACTTAAAGAGATAGAGAGCGACAGATATATATTTTCAAGATTAAGATAAAGGTTGATCATGATCATAAAAAGGTTAAAAAATAAAATGACAAAAAAAAGACAAAATAACAACAACCTTTTTATCATATTTAATTACTCATCAGAATAACTTCATTTCGCCACATAGTTAGTAATTCAATTTACAAGTACAGACCGATTATTTCTTGGCAGCCTTCTTCTTCTTTTTCTTGCCTTTCATCAAATCAGCTTCTTTAGCCAATTTTTGCATCATTTTTTGCTTCTTTATTTCTTCCTTCTCAAACTAAAAATTTTATTAAAACCTCTTACAAAAAATCTCTCTTACGTCTTCATCTAATTCGGTTTCTTCTTTTTCCAATTTGGCAAGGAAACGAGCTTCGAATTTCTCAATTTCTCTATTCTCCTCTTCTTTCATAACCTTAATTTCCATATCCTCTTCTTCCTTATTCATCAATTTTCTTTCTTTCCACTCTTGCAATCTTTCTTCATCATAAATTTCCTTGTTACGATTCAATGCCTTTTGGATTTCCAACACATGAATATAGTTCATCTTCTTATTGCTTTCAATATCAAGCTGAATCAATGTGAAATTCTTCTCCATAGCCTTGGCAAGAGCCTCACTACATCTCTCATCCAATTCAGTATTGTTCAAGTTCAAGCAAAGCAAGTCGCTATTCTCAGCCAAAGCCTATACAAAAATTAATCCTTTTCAACTTTGAAAAAATACATTAGCCATAGCAACAACACCATCGGGTTCTTTTCCTGAATTGGTCAAATTATTGCTTTCCAAACTGATGACTCTCACAAATCTATTTTGTGCAATAAGTTTGCCGATTTCTGCAGCGGTTTTAGGTCCCATATTGTTATCATCCATTTCTAATTTCAACAACACCTTATTTTGAGCCAAGTTTCTTGCAATATCAGCTCCGTCATCATCTGTAATTTGTTTTCTCACCAAAGAAAGACTCTTCAACGACTCGTTGGTTCCCACAGCCTTCACCAAAGCTCTGATTTGAGGAGGATTAAGACTCAAACCTGAAATATTCATATCGTGAACAGTAGTATGACTCTTGAGAGTTGTAATCATGAAACCGAATTTTCCTTCCTGCAAAAGTTTAATACAAAAAGGGGAATTTCTCTTACAAGTCGATCCATCTGAGCAGATTCTTCTTGCTTTCTCAACTCATCTTGCTTCTTCTTCTCTTCCAATGCCTTCTTTTGCTTCTCCTTTTCCTTTCTCAACTCACGCTCTCTTTTCTCATATTCCATACGTCTCTTCTCCAACTATTAAAAAGTTTTAGATCATTCATTGTCTGATCAGTCAATGTACTTCTTCAGCCTCGGCCTTCTTCATATTCTCCTCTTCTAATCTCTTGGCTTCAAGCTCTTCGTATCTCTTGGTACGAGGAAGAATGAAGACCTTTGAGGTCTTCAATGGACTTTGTGTTTGATCGATATAATCCATACTACTGTTATATAAAAAAATATTAGCTCTGTGTTATTTATCACTGTCTTTTTATTTATTAAAACAATTCCCGTGAAAATCTTCAAAATTAGACCCATATTAACTAACGTCTTATCTTGCAGATTTTTTTATCCTTCTTCCCACAATAAATTTATTGGAATTGCTATTGGAACAATTTTTTTCTCGTTTTTGTTGTTCAGAGTATTCGCATATTCAAAAGATTTTTTTTTTTTCAAAAATTTGTTAGATAATCAGCAAAATGGCAATGTAATGAATTGAATTTGAATTCATACTAAAATTACAAACAAACAAATACGAAAAAAGCACAAGAATGATTCATGGCAAAAAATTTCTTTCATTCTATACACATTAATTCATCATTAGTTTTTCCCTCAAAATGACATGAAATTCTTATTTATTTCTTATAATAAAAACTTGCAAACTATACTTGAAGGATATTTGCAGCGGCATGTTGATTATTGTTATTGTTCACACTATTCCCATTATTGGCAAGATTTATATTGAGAGTTGCATTTTGATTTTCAGCGTTAAGTTGAATGACAGAAACCTTGAGTTTAGTGCCAGAATAGGAAAACAGACTCAAGATAATCACAGTAAAAAGTCCATTAGCAATCAAAGAAATATTCTTTGGAGGACTTCCATCACAAGCATCTCCGTCGTCTTTTCTTAACAAGCCATACGCAGTCACTAAAACGGTCACCAATATGATAAGATAAATTCCTCCATTGTAGAATCTCAGAAGCTTCTCAGATTTCTTGGCAGCTGCGATAATCCCGATTAGACTGAAGATAATAGAAGCAATATTTAACATTGAAAAACCAAGACTTGCTTTGGAAAAATTGGGGCATTCATCTTTGTAATTCCTGAAATCAGAAAAACTTGAGTTGATTGTGATAACCAGCACAATGATATAAAACACATTCAAACACATAAAGCTCTGCACTCTTCTAGTAAATTCCATATGTCTTCTTCTTGCTGCCAAATTTCTATTACGATGTGCATGTCTGATCTCTTCAACATCAACATGGTTCACTGGAACACCCTTGGCAATCGCACAAAGCTGAATCTCCTCGCTGTTTGGAACACAGTTTTTGTACATCTTATATTCAGCACCTTTTATGTCGAAATAGGTTGCCCAGATTTCCTTGTAGATGGGCTGAGGAGAGATGGGAGATTGGTCGGGATACTCTTTAACAAAAGAGTGGTTGTTCTCATCAGATTCATCCTGGCCTTGATTTGGTCTATGAGGTGCGTATTGTTTCATTCGTTAGGGAGTTTGATTTGTATAAAATACTGTGTTTTAATAAAAAAATTTCACCTTTAGTTTAGAAAATCTTGATTTGGAATTACTAACCTGGAAATTGAAACTAGAAAATTCTTCGATGGTGATGAAGGTTCTGACATCAACTCTTTTTTAAATAAATCAACAAATCTTACAAATAAAATTTTTTATGAAAGTATAAATTACATTCCAAATTATTCTCATTTCTTCTCTCAAACCCATCATCAATCTGAGCGTTGAGAAGACTTTTATCGACAGAATTATTTCTTTGGTATCATCCTAACTAACAACCTCGGAATTTTTCTCTTCTCTTGCTTTCATCAGCTGAATTTGTTGGATATCATATTTTATCGCATTGATAAATCCGATTGAGTGAAGTAGAAAAATTTGATCTAGATTGAAAAGAAACTTGAAAATGCTGTCATTATTGCTCGATGCAAGAAAAAAAGAAATTGGTTTATTAGGCCAGGTAGGAGAGTCACAAATAGAAAAGCGGGGTACCAGAGCAATCTTTAAACACTGATGTCCAAAGCTTCCAATTCTCTTTGCGAACAGTTATACTGCAGACTAATTGTCCATTTGCGAAACCTAAATCGTCAAAAACTCCCACTCTAAATAAAAATGTTATTTTTTATTCAAAAACTTTACTTATAATATTCCCAAATAAGTGATGACAATTGCTCCTGCAATCAAAGATCTTCGAAAGAATCGATCTTGATCAAATCGTTTTCCAATTTGCGAGCTTTTATAACAAGAAATAGCATACAAAAGTGTCAACTTGAAAGAAGTAAATCGAATCACAGCTTCCCACCGGCAAAAAGATGTAACTTCTTCAGGTGTTTGGTTTTCAGCAGTGCTTTGAAATGCTGACATCAAATTTGAGACAGAATAGAAAAAATCCGTGATTGCTATTGTTAATATAAATTTTGACGAAGCAGGCAATGATGCTTTAGTCGTTAAGCAATTGTAAATGATGTCAAGACTTCCTCAGAAAGACAATCCCACTGTAATAAAATTTAAATCTTTCAGTAAAGCCACATGGGGAAGTGAATCTGGAAAAGTCATTGCTTTTTTTTCAACTATAGAAAAAATAAGATCTGAATTAAATTTACAAATCTTTTCTTGAACTCCGCTTTTGGGCAAAAGAGTGCCTAAATCTCCTTTGAAATCTTGAATATCTCTATGCTTTCAAAAGAAAAACTTCTATTTTAATTTTCTTTCTCAATGCTACTAAAATCATAATTTTTCTTTCCTGAAAATTTTTTTGTCAACCCATCATGATTTCCTCATCTCCTCTTGAACCTTCATCAATGGACCCATCTTCAACCTCAAAACCAAGTTTTTTAAATATTTTCATCAAGATGATAAATACAAAATCAAAGTTTGGGATAAAATTCTAGTTCAGGCTTTATTTATTAATAAGAGTTTGATAGGATTTGCTATCATAACCCCACTCAAAAACTCCCCCGAAAAACCCACAACTGACGATTTCCAGACACATGCCATCACAAACAGCTCACTTTCTCCAATTTTTCTTGAACTCCATTCGATTGATTATTCAGACTGTTAATAAGAACAAGTGATCTTTCCGGCCCAAATATTATTTTGTCTCAATTTTAAACAATTAAGAAAAAAATATACAATTCTCTCATACATCTAAAATGGGAAACTTTATTGTGAGAGTTCCTCACCAGTACGCTTACGTTGTTGAGTACTTTGGCCGATACAATAAAACCCTTGGACCCGGATTCTATTTCCTTATCCCCTTGGTTCAAAGGGTCGCTTACCGTCATTCATTAAAAGAACAAGCTTTCAATGTCAACGCTCAAAGCGCGGTTACTAAGGATAACGTGTATATACAAATTGATGGAGTCTTATATCTCAGAGTTGACGACCCTTTCAAGAGTTCTTACGGAGCTAAGGATGCTTTGAATTATACATACATATTAGCGCAAAGTATCATGAGAAGTGAAATCGGTAAACTTGATCTTGATGCCACCTTTAGAGAAAGAGAAACCCTTAATGCCAAAATCTTGGGCCAAATTGTCTCTGCCACTGCTGATTGGGGTATTAAATGTTCCAGATATGAAATCAAGGATATAAAAGTTGGTGACTCAATGAGAAAAGTTATGAATTTGGAAGCTGAATCTGAAAGACAAAAAAGAGCCGAAGTCAAAATTTCTGAAGGTAAAATGTCCTCAGACATCAATATTGCCGAAGGTAATAAAGCCAGTAAGATTCTCGATGCAAGAGCTAAGGCACAAGAGTTATACTTGACTGGTATGGCAACTGCTAATAGAATTGATTTGTTGAACAATGCTCTCTCTGCTACTGAAGGAAATGAAGCCGCCAGATATAGCCTCGCTGAATTATACATCAGAGCCCTCAGAAACCTCGGCCAAGAAGACAAGACTTTGATTATCAAGGCTAACCTTAATGACCCTGAAGATGTTATCAAAAAGTCTCTCAAATTAATGAATAAGGAAGAATCGAATCCCAATGAAGGAGGAAAGCAAGAAAATACATATATCCCTCGTAGGGAACCTCAACTCGAGTCTGAAAAGAAAGGAAATATTGGATTTTAAATTGACCTGACTTGAACTAGTTTGTCTCAATTCTTT
>Ga0182738_1007394_pt1 | contig 11171 bp, 19 predicted proteins | sample eDN5th30CBELigMG_FD_128876 | JGI IMG/M metagenome (GOLD analysis project Ga0182738, IMG submission 128876) | Enriched Miracle-Growth compost microbial communities from Emeryville, California, USA - eDNA 5th pass 30_C BE-Lig MG (version 2)... ... | reverse complement strand
CTCCTTTATCTACATATGTAAATGCCAAACACTTTGGGAAAGACTTAATCCTTGCACCATGTCACCATTTGTACTCGTCCCCTGTATTTCTTAGATACATATTTTACTTACAGTATTTAATCTTGTTTGTTAATACTGTGGGGCCTAACTTATTGGTCTTCGAGCTTGAGAGTTTAACCTGAATTTCTACATTCTCCATTTTCGCTGTTATGAAATCAAATCTTCCTGCCCAAGTTGGACTATATTCTTCTGGAGTAGGATAAAGCCTTAAACGCCAACTTATTTCGTCTTGAATATTTGCATATCCTTCATAACGATCGAAATTACCATAGAAAGAAGGATCTGGGAGATGTACGGCAAGGATACTAATATTCGTTCGTTCAAAGCTCGGTGGGTTCAATTGCACGTTATATACTAAAGCTGTTCCTTTAGCATTTTTGAGCGTTTTATCTACTGGTTCCAAAACCAAGCTGCATGGTTTACTAATCGCATTTGCTTGAGAAGGGTACGTCATAAAAAACGTAATGAAAAATATAACCAAAATAATTTTTTTCATAAAACACCTCATATAAATTATTTTGATTAATTTACCCAATTATCCACTAAACAATATAGAAAAATTAGGTTTTAAATTCACTCCAGGAATCTTAACAAAGTAAATAAGAAGGAGAAGATTTATAACCTATAGCTTTTTCCAATTAGATTTACAATTCATCTTTGGCTAATAATTAGACATTTATTTCATGGTTACATATTCTTTTTTACACAATAGGCAAATAAAAATGGGAGTATCGGAATAATCACTAATAATCTGAGCCAATTTTCCGCCCCTATAAAATAAAGCGATGGGACTAAAAAGAGGAGCCCACTGATTAAAAGAGTTTTCCAAGATTTCCGCCATAATCCTAAAAGAAATAATAAGAATCCTATACCAAATAACAACCAGTATAGTAGACCGATCCAGTAGAAATCCACTCCATTTCCTCCTTTTCCCTTCCTATTCTCTAATACTACTTGATACAAATTAATCTTCACTGCTTTTTTCGCTGTAATCAAAGCTCCGTACATTCCTCCAGATTAGCGAACTATCTAATGAGTATTTACTGCTTTTGGAAGATTATCTAAAAGAAACAGAAAAACATATCAAGACTGCTACAACTGATAAATTGGATTTCATTATCCAATCAGACTTAAATCCGCTCAATATTATTTGGGATAAAAATGAAAAAGTAGTTGGTATTGTTGACTTTGAATCAATTGATTATTACGATCGTATAGAAAGTTTAGCATGGTTAGTCAAATGGTATTCGCGAACAAATGGGCTATATTCTAATGAAATATCTCCTATAGTGGCAAATGCATTCCTATCTAGTTACAATGCTAGCGATTATCTGTATGAAAATGAATTAGACCGTTTATCATCACTTATTTGGTTATCTGGATGTATAAATTGGAACTTTGTAAAAAAAACAATCGGAATTTTAGAATCTCAAAATGAAAATCTATTAAAAAAACATATTCTTACCTATAAAGAACGTGGTAAGAAGTTATTATCATTAGTTCCGAAAGAATGATTTTATCAAGAAATTTTATTATTTATTCATCCAAAAATCTTCAAAATACTGAATTCGGTTACATACATTTTGCTTAAGTGGTAAATATAAAGTTAGCAAAAAAATATACATCGAATTCATAAGGAGATTAGAATATGCATATTCACTATAAAAAATTACTAATGATGCTACTGCCATGGGTTACGGTATTTTTCATTCCCAAAAAGTCTTTTTATCAGTTTCTTCCAGTGACACTATTCTCTACTATCTTTTTATTAATTGAAGGATTGTTTTCTATTGAGTATAGATGGTGGAAGGTAAAAAGCGGTATACCTGGGATGATTCATAATGCTTTATCTTTCATCCTTGGCCCTTACTTTATCGGAAATATCTTAATATTTCATTTCACCTATAAAAAATTTTGGTTATATGCCCTGATCAACTTAATCATGGATTTACTAATTGCTTACCCTTTAAATTACTTTTTCCAAAAACAAGGATTCTATAAATTAAAGAATGCCAAACCTTCTTTCTTATTTATTACTTCTTATATATACTCACTTATTAATTATGGTTTTCAAAAACTTTTGGAGAAAAACATATACAGGGAGCAAAAACATTCCCCGCATTTGCCAAAATAGGATTCACATAAAACCTCCACATCTCTGGGATATAGAGGTTTTCTCTTCATTAAGTATCCTGTTTCTATGCACTTTATTTGCTAGTACTGTGAGCTTGATTTATAAATTATTCACATTTTGATTTTATACAATTAGAAAATTTTATTTCCTTAGGAGAAATTTTCTTATGAGAACTGTCTGTTTATTATTACTACTTATCATATCCTTACATTCTACAGCAGCAGCAACAACCATAACAGAAATCCATCCACAAAATGCAAAGCCTACATTAACAGAATCTGCTTTCTTAAGATTTCTCGGGCCAAGCATTCTGGAAATCATGGAGAGATATGGTGATAATCAGCTTTATATGGGATGCAAAAATCGAAACCATTATCTTTAATGAACAGAAAGATACATACGAGGTGGCCTTACATGTTCGGCTTTGAGGGAGCACATAATCCTCCTTATCATTTCATTCGAATGGTTCTTCGAATTCCTGGTGATGAAAAGAAAACTGGTCATTATGATGTGATTTCCTATAAGAATCATTTGCCTGAGAGTGAAATCATCAAACAGGACGAATCTTTTTCTCCTTATAAAGACGAACTCATTCATTTCCCTCATCATCTGTTTGCGTTTTAAATGTTTTCTCGATAAATTCTTGCTCCTCTTCTTCACTCAATATTCCAGTTGCTTTCCCAATATTACCGTCTTGTAGACTCCAAAGGGCGTTATGATCCTCATCTGCTGTACGAAAATCTCCTTCTTTCCACTTTGACAAAATTTTTAATAAAGCATCTTTATTATGGTAAGTGCTATTTTTTACGATGTCATTAAGCATGTCTATTCGCTCTTCTGTCATTTCAACCGCTCCCCATTTTTGATCGGCTCTCACCTTTTGATGCGTCATCTCATGCATGGTAGAAATAACTCGATCCTCATGCCAATAGTCATAATCAATTTTGCTTATGTCAACTTCGCCTTCCGCTTCTTTACTTTTACTTTTTTCGATACTTTGATCGATAGCCTCCCCCTCTACCGATACAAAAGAACCCTCGATCGAATCTGTAAAATAATGCTGATAATATATGTATGTACCAACACCGATTAATAAGAGAAATGAAATACTCCATATACAATATTTAAGCCAGCTTTTCTTTTTAAGTCTTTTTGATTCTTCCATTTTCCTTCAACTATCCCCCTTTGAAAGAATTTTCAATTTTTTCCATTATATCAAAGAATCTCTTTATGTAAAACACGTATTTTCTTTTTCTTCAGGCTCTATGAGAAAAGCCAGTTCGCTTGGAACTGGCTAATAATTTATGCTTGTTGTTTTATTTTTGCTTTAGATGGTACAAAGAAAGTTAATATCAATGCCACTACAGCTAAAATGGTCATGAAATAATACGCATCACTTGAACCTAATATAGAAGCAAGCTTGCGGATTACTTCAGCTGTTGCATTTGGTGTTTCTTGCATTAATGTCTCTGCATGGCTAGTTGATTGTGCGGTAAATACAGTTATAACTACTGCCGTTCCAATTGCTCCTGCTATTTGACGTAATGTATTATTCACGGCCGTACCATGTGTTACCAGTTCCTTTGGTAAAGCATTCAAACTAGCCGTATTCAATGGCATTGTAATAAAGCTTAAACCAATTCGAAGAAAAATGGTTCGTATCATGAGAAAAACAAAGGTTGTTGTCTCTGTTAAATCGGTTACCACCCACATGGAAGGAATGATGAAGATCAAACCAATAATGAATAATGGTTTGGCTCCAAAATGATCATACATTTTTCCAGTAACAGGCGACATAAAAGCATTAATTACTGCACCTGGCAATAGTAGCAATCCTGCATTAAACGCCGTAAATCCTCGTCCATCTTGAAGATAGATTGGTAATAAAATCATATCTGCATACATCATCATCGTGACGATAATATTAATGATTGATGTTAGTGTAAATACTTTATTTTTAAATACATTTAAGTTGAGTAATGGATCAGAAGACTTCATTTGTCTTAGACAGAATAGGAAAGTAGTGATAATCCCTACTAGGATAGTAATAATAACGAGTTTGTCATCCCATCCTCTGCTCCCCGCATTACTAAATCCATATAAAATTAGCCCAAAACCAATGGTGGATAAAATAACACTTACAACATCTAGCTTAGCCTTTGCCGTTTCTGAAACATTGATCAAATATTTCATGGATAATAATAGAACGATTACTACAAGTGGTATTAGACCGATAAATAACCAGTGCCATGAATAGTATTCAATGACAAAGCCGGCTAATGTTGGTGCTATGGCTGGAGCGAAAATAATAGCGAGGCCAATTAGTCCCATCATACTGCCTCTTTTTTCTGGTGGAAAAATAAACATAACGACACTCATTAATAATGGCATAATAATTCCTGCACCAATAGCTTGTATCATACGTCCCGTAAGTAAGATAGAAAATGTAGGCGCTGCTGCGCATAAAAGCGAGCCTATTAATAGAAATAACATGGAGCTGATAAATAATTGACGTGTTGAAAAACGCTTCATTAAAAATGCGGTAATCGGGACCAATATCCCGTTTATTAACATAAATCCTGTTGATAGCCACTGTACAGTTGGAGCTGATACTGAAAATATATCCATTAAACTACTTAATGCAACGTTTAACAGTGTTTGATTTAGTGTTGATAAAAAACAACCTAATATAAGCACTGTTAATAAAACCTTTTTATTGATAGATTCTGGCATAAAGAATATCCTTTCTTCCCTTGTTTTTTTTACAATATGTCAATAAAATAAAGAATAACATTTATTTTATAAAGTGCCCATTCACAATTTCTTAGAATCTGTTTACTATACAACACATTTATAAAAAGTATCTATAAAACAGAAAATAATAGATAAAGAGGACTAAAAATGACGATACAAAAAAAGGAAGATCCACGTGCTGCTCGCTCTAAACGAATGATTAAACAAGCCGTTATAGATATAGTAATTGAGAATCCCGATATTTCAAAACTCACTGTTCAACAAATCACAAAAAGAGCCGAGTTAAATCGAGCAACATTTTATTTGCATTTCCTCGATATTAACGATTTATTAAGACAACTGGTTCACGATATTTTCGACAACCTGTTGTTGGAAACATCACCTATTTTACAACTAGATAAGAAAAATAACCGTGATCGCTTAATTTTATTTCTAGATTATTTTTATCAACATCGAAAATTATTTGCCGTCCTTTTTGAACATAGTGGTTTTAAGAAAAAATTACAGATGGTCTTAAAGGATTCGATTGTCATTCAACGCATCAGAGAAGATTCCGACAGTAAGGAAATCGTTTTATCAATGGATATACTTGCTTCCTCTACCTTGGGAATCATTATGTGGTGGCTTAAAGACGGGGTTCATTTTAGTTCTGAATATATTGCAGATCAAATGATTGAATTGTATCGATAGACATTTCAATCAAATAGGGAAGGCAGTAAAACATAACCTCCGCTACTTCTTTTTTTATCTATGTTTTTAAAGAACATAATTGAGTATTAATTTCGTAGTTTAATCGTTTATAATAAGATAAAAAGGAGGGATTTATTATGAAGTGGCAAGAAGTTAGGGAATTATTTCCTAATCAATTTGTATTACTATCAATCCTCGACTATCATGAGGAAAATGGAAAAAAAATAATCGATGAAGTAGCACCCATTCGCTCTATTTCAAGTGAAAACGCTAATAAAGAGTTCTTTAAAGTAAAACAAGGCAACATTGTTTACCATACATCGAACGAGAGATGTATTGTCCATATTCGTAAAGACCCGTTATTAAGAGCGAGACGAATTTAATGCAAATTTCATCTGATGGACAACTCCTAACAACATCTCTCATTATTACTTTTCGCGGAAGAATACTACAAGTGAATGATATTATTATTGATACAGGCTCATCTCACACAGTTATTAGCCCAGATATTTTAGAAGAGATAGGGGTAGTATATGAATATGGAGACAATATTTATGAAGCCTATGGGATAGGTGGCTCAGTGCCTTTTTATACTAAAATAATGGATGAAATTCAAATTGATACGTTTATAGTGAAGGACATTGAAGTGGATGTAGGAATTCTCCCTAAAGATCATAAAGGACTTCTAGGGTTAGATATTTTATTGACCTACAATTTTATAATAGATATGAACAAGTTAGAATTATCCCCCTCAAAGAAATAGAATGAAGTTTAATACCTAAAGAAGCATAATAAAAAACAACGGCACCAAACGCTAAAATTCCACCTATAGCTTCAAACCAAAAGACCATCAACTTTCATCTCCTCACTTTACAAGGCTATTATTCTCTACCTTCGCATTTATCTTCAAAAAAATAACCTTCAATTCCCTTTTGCTAAAATAAACGCCATAAAACTGGGATCTGGCTTAGCTTCTTTCATTCCGTTTGCAGTTTGAAGAAAAATAGTCTTCTCCTTTTCATAATATACCTTTATTTTCAAATTTCCTAAATCCATTAATTTTGTATGCTTTCTACTAATAGTCGTTTCTTTTGAATCATATGCTTCGCTATTTATGAACTGGACTATTTCGCTAATGGCTGCTTTATCTTTCACTTCCACACCATCTTGTTGAGATTCATTTTGGTATATACGAATGCTCTCTGGATTTTGCTTTAGCCAGACAGTACTATTTAAAATTTGATGCTTGTCAAACATCACTTCTGTTTGCATTTCTGACTTATTATAAGATGCAGAAAGGGTTAGCTCACCATCAAAGCCTGCTTTTCTCCATCTAGAATAAAATCCAGACCAATCATTTGTTGAATCATTATCCTCAAGTGCTGAGCCTATATATTCTACACTCCATCCATGCCTAGGAAGTTCTTGCTCATAGTAGTCATAAATAGCCTCCCAGCTATTTCCGTCCATTATGTATTGGTCTTTAGTTGGTGTAAGTCCCGCATATAATGGGATGTCTTTCTCTTGCTCAGGAATAATGGTCATTCCCTTATATGTGTCATCCGTAACTTTTTGATAAATAATAAAACCCGTTAAAAGGAAAGTAAAAATAAATACATAAAGAACAAACCTTTTTTTGAACATTGAATTTCCCCTCTTCTAATATTAGCTTATCATTCATTATAGTATAATATTTCCATTAATGATATTTAAATATTCTCAAAATTCCATTTGCTAACGAATTAATTTAGTATTATAAGGAATGTTATAAGCATTCCACACATAATTATATACGCGTGGCGCGTTAATCAGTTTCACTATTTGAAAAAAATTATTTATACGGAATGTAACGAGAGGTTGAGGAAGGTTTATTTAGCTTAACTATTAAGATTAGTTGATTCTTTTCATTAAAAACTGGAAATAACCCCCATTTCCATTTAAATATATCGTATAATACAATTATTATAAATGGATGGAGGCTTAGTAATGACAAGAAATGGATGGTTATCTATACTTATGGTTGGTATTTGTATTGTATTATCCTTTTTTCTCAGTGCCAATAATGCAGGCATCTTCTTCTTCTTATTCGGAATTTTATCTATAACTGGAATTGTATTCGCTATTTTGTCTAAAAAGTGGAGCAATATTATTCTTGGAGTTCTTTTAAATGGGGTAGCAGGTGTGATTTTCACATTATTAGCCTTTGCATTTGGATTTGGGGAAGCTTAATACATTCATTACACTTCTATCCGAGTCAATAGCTTTCGATTTGAGCATCTTTTGGGCATACACTTTTTATATATGCGACTTCCTTTTCCGTAGCATGGGGAACAAAGATCTCTGTTCCCCAATGACTGGAATGAAAGACCATCCTTTCTCCCATTAGTAAGTTCACCGTAAACCACTTTAATTCTCTAGCTTTATTTGTATAGCTGTTGGATAAATAATGGACAAAAGCAGCTGTTTTCTTTCCATGGAATATCGTTAAATTATCCTCTTTCTGTATTTCGATATCTGGATAAAACGTTGATTTGAGTTCTTCTATAGTAATCGCTTCTTCATTCCAACAATGAATTTCAAAACAATCCGATTTTCGTAAAAAATAATCCACTGTTTGGAGCCAATAATCATCGTTTCCTAATACAGGTTTTGGAAAGCTAGAATTTCCCTCCGTATAAAATGGGATATTAACAATGATATTTTTTTGCAAATTTACTTCCCCCTTCCCCCTACCTTGAAACGCCTTTCCAAAAAACCTCCCACAATGCTGTTAATTTATCATCCACTCTTTTCCCTGAGTTAAAATAAACAATTTCAACCATGATTGCGATGATAATTCCTGTGAAAGCGGAGTTAAATATGTTTGCATTTTTTATAGTAAGTTGCCCTTTCTCTATCCATTTCGCGCACTTTTCGTCAATTAAATGCTCCTGGAAGTTCTCTGCTTCTGTTACTTCTTTTTGAATGACATCATATAGATGCATTGGTGGGAAGAAGCCCATTCTCAACCAAAATTTCAGCATTTCATTTTCCTGGAACATCCCTTTTACATAAAGTAAATAATGATAGAGAAACGTTTCTGGATTGCTACTATCTTCTTTTTCAAAAAACTGCTGTTTACGCTCGATTTCTTCTGCTTTTGCTTCCTTTAATACTTCGAGAAAAAGGTCATCTTTTCCTTTGAAGTGAGAATAAATAGACGCTTTTTTAATGCCCGCTTCCTCTGCAATTTCTGAAAGAGATGCTCCTTCAAATCCATTTTGTAAAAAAAACTTAATCGCTGCTTTTTTTATTTCTTCTTTTTTCACGTAATTCTCTCCTTTATGAGATTAGTTTCAATCCGACTGCAGCGCAAAGAATCATTGCAATAAATGAAATTCTTTTCCAATCCTTGGGCTCTCTGTATACAAACATCCCTAAGATTGCGGAGCCTACTGTGCCTATTCCTGTCCATACGCCATATGCTGTCCCCATTGAAATAGTCTTCATCGCATAAGTAAGTAATGCAAAGCTACACATAAACCCAATGATTAAATAAAGAAGCGCATCCCATTTTTTCATCGTTAACCGTTTAATATTAATGACACCAATTATCTCACAACATCCTGCTGCAATTAAAGCTAGCCACGCCATATCGTTTATGCCTCCTCTTTGTTTGCCTCTTCATCTGTTACCATTTTTAAGCCAATTACACCTATTAATAATACGAGAATCAATACCATTTTCACTAGATTAATTGGTTCTTTAAATAGAATGATTTCTGCAATGACTGTTCCAGCTGTCCCCAGCCCAGTAAACACAGCGTATACTGTACCAATAGGCAAATATTTTGTTGTATATATTAATAGATAAAAACTAATAATGATGGCGAAAATCGTTCCAGTCCATTCTAAAAAAGTGGATGCATGCTTAAGCCCAGAAACCCAAGCAACCTCCACAATCCCCGCACTAAATACCATTAGCCAATACTTATTCACCTTCATATCCTCCTTTAATTAAACTACCGACCGTTCGGTAGTTATTGTGTCACATAATTAGTACTGCGTCAAGAAACAAGCCAAACAGGAAAAATTGTCTCTAAAAATGATGGGATTTTATATGTATGATAGTATGATAAATGTTATACTTACCATAATTTGCTGTTAGTGATTATTGGTTAAATCGCACTATTGCTTATCGTTTTAAAACCCATGATTTTACCCCTATTCTTTTTCTTACGTCAGAAAATTTGCTAGCGGAAAATAAGATAAATATATCTTTCATTCCATCCATACTACTCGATTCCCATTGGAATTAATATATATAGCAGAATTATTTACTTTCCACAAAAGGACTGGTAAAATATACGTTTTCTAACAAATAATCACAAAATCTAATTGCTGGCAAGGTCCTTGGCAATCGGTTTCCCTATGATACAGAGAATCACCAAGAAATTGAAGCCCATAATTAGGCGATTGTTTTATCGACTAAATCGGATACCTAATCTAATCTGTGAGGCGGAGTGGAATCACTTTGGAAGTGGATACGCATCTTTTGTTGAAATATTTTGCTATATAAAAGAAGGCGTCACAGTGGAAATAGATACCATTCATCGGAATCCAAATGATTATTTAATAATGGACGCCATTTTTTATTGGGAGGATTAACAAATGAACAAAAACAAATTTTTTACAGAAGCAATCCTATTGGTAATCTTACTGTTAGGATTGTCTGCTTGCAGCAATTCATCTAACGAAACTCCATCAAGCAATAATCAAACGGAACCAGAGAATATTGAAGAAACTACAGACGAGCCTTCTACAAATGATGATGCATCTGAGAATATAGAGGAACCGAATCCTAGTGATCAAAGTGAATCCGATGATGCTAATAATAATAACGATTCGAAACAAGAGAATAATATAGAGGAAAAAAGGCAAGAAAGCTTAGCTACTATTCAGAAAGTGCTTGATGCCTTGCCAGATAAGATTGCGGGCAACAAACAAGTTTTTTTAGAAAGATTAGACAATCTCCAGAAAGAGCTTGATACATTACCAGATAAAGAGGGTTCCGATTCAGGTGCTACAAACGCGATGAAAAATTACTATGGCATTTCTTATGAAAAGTATGACGAAGCACTGAATGCTATTTATGCAACATTGAAAAAAGATTTGTCACAAGAGACAATGCAAGACTTGCAAACTAAACAGCTGAAATGGATAGAGGAAAAAGAATCAAAAGCGGAGGAAGAAAGACTAAAATATGATGGAGGCACCTTTGAAAATGTCGCATTATATATCTCTTTATACGAATCCACAAAAGAAAGATGTTATGTTTTAGTGAATGAGAATATGACGGATTAAAAGAAATATGGGGAGTCATATGACTTCCCATATAATATTTTTAGTTTATTTTCTTATTATCTTTACTATTCACAATAATGCTATACTCTTCATTAGCAAGTATCTCCGCTATTTCATCGGATTGCAAAAATCCTACAATTACCCCTTCCATTTCAGCTCCGAGTTGTTTTGACTGAGGATTGGAACTTAAT
>Ga0182738_1007393_pt1 | contig 11172 bp, 12 predicted proteins | sample eDN5th30CBELigMG_FD_128876 | JGI IMG/M metagenome (GOLD analysis project Ga0182738, IMG submission 128876) | Enriched Miracle-Growth compost microbial communities from Emeryville, California, USA - eDNA 5th pass 30_C BE-Lig MG (version 2)... ... | reverse complement strand
TAGTAATTAAATAGAAATTCATATATACCAATAGGCGTTCATATAATGTATGTTGTATGGATTGCCGAGTCTGAGGACTCAAATAATAAATAAATAAATAAATAAAAGTTCCAAATGATTGAGAATTTCGAAACAAAAAATTATAATCACGACTTCTTTGTGAAGGAAAAAAGCCTTCGAAGGGAGCTGGGTGGCTTTAGAAATGGTGAAGGAAGGATTAATTCTCAGAAAAACCAGATGATTTAATGTATTATACATTAATTCAAACGAGTTAAGACCTCAAGGAAGGAAATTATATATTTTTTTCAGTCTTAAATAAATTAGTATTTTAGTAAATTGAAATTTCTCTTCGTATTTTATAAGTAATCTCCAATTATCCGATCTCTACTTCAAGAATACAGAATACAAAAAACCTCTTTATAAAATTTTTTTAGATTTCAACTTGTCTATTTCCAGAGGCAAGGTCGAAAATATATACACCAGGAAGAGAATCCTTCTCATATGGATCTTTACCACTTCGATCAGCCTTTGAATGATTTTCAACAACCTTTTCCCATGCTTTCATCTCTTCATCTGTCAACATCATCTTATGTCTGTTCTCATTTTTAATTGTTTGTGGCAAAGATCCAAACCTCACATCTATTAAGTAGTAGGTAGGTAATCATTAATGCCAGACACTCCAAAATTAATTTGAGTGTGGATGAAAAATTAGTGCTTGGTGAATGAACATTACTGTCGCCCTTCTATTTCTTTTAGTTTTCGAGAGAACAAAGAGAGAAATCAATTAAAGAATGATTGAAGAGAGCAAACGAAAGAGAATAGTGCAAAAAAATTTTATTTCATTGTTCAAGCTAGAGAAGTGTCCTTCACTAAAATTAAAGTGATGTACGCATTCATTTTTTTCTCCGGTGGCACACATAAAGGAACAAGGGAGTACTAATTATTGATCTGAGATAGCAATAATTATTAAATGCCAAGTACTGATTTGGTTAAATGCCTCGCATTCAGGTTTACTCTCCCAGCATTAAAGTTTGACATGTATGAAATTAGTTTTCATCATAGAACAGTCAAGCATTAATTTTCGCTGAAACCTTAAAAAAAAATCATGTCAAAACAAAATTTCGTTTGAGTTTTTTTTCAATTCTTTTTTCAGCGTTCTTAAATACTGTTGCCAAAAAACCCTATCTATTCAGCCAGATAGCCAAGGAAAGGAAAAAAAAATTTTTAAATACCTTTCGAAGGAATTTTTTGAAATCATAAACCTAACCAGGGTTGCGAAATAGCCTTTATTTTCCGGACTCAAGCCAGATTTGACCCATTGTGGCCGGAATTCACTCGTCTACCTTCCTAAAATTCCTTTGAAAAAATCCATATTTCAATTTTCTATTCTTCATTTTTCTCCTAAAAAACTCAGGAAAAATTTTTTTCACTTCAATAAAATTTTTTCATTTTTTTCACTCTCTTGTTAAATTTTTCATTCACTTCATATGAATTCCTCATCCCAGCGATCTTTTGGACAACGATTTAACCAAGTTAGGACAGTTATCATCATCATAAAGCCATATTTCTAATGAAAGGAATTTTTTGATGCCCCTAAAAAGGCCAAGCTGACTGGAGAAAATTCCTTCACATAGGACCGGAACTACCCTGAACCTAATCAATAACCTTCACAAACAAAATAATTTTATTTCCCAATCCTAGACTCATTGAAACCATATTTCCTGAACAAATCCCCTTATGAATATTTCTCAGATAAAAAAATTTAAGTAAAACAATCTAAACCTTCTGGATTGGAAGTTTTAATTTTTTTTTATCTGTTAAAGACATTATTGAAATGAGCAAGAAAGGCACACTTGATCTTCCAAGAAGTGACTTTAGCATTGAAGATGTCTACGGGCCATCAACCTATGAAGGGATTGACAAACTTTTTAAAAATATATGCCGTGAAACCTCGCGACAAGGAAAAAGTGCTGAAAATACTCAATCCCAGCATGTTGGAATCAAGCAAGAAATTCCCAAATCCACAGTATCTATCCCCTTAGCCAGGAGCACATCTCTTGAAAATCATCCCCTTGTCATACCAAAGACAGCATTGAAAAAGTCAAACTTAGGGAACCTCAGTGCACGAGGAAAAAGAGAAATGACTCCGAGAAATAATAAAGTGACATGGCCTCAGAGTCTTGCAAAAGACTTGGTCACAAAAAATGATCTCGGGGATGCTAGCTTGGATGAAAACCAAAATCAGTAGACACCCCTTCCAAAAATTAGCGCTAAAAATTCCATAGGTTTTTAAAGGAATGTGGCGTCAACTTTATATACTTGGCAAACTTGAAGACAAAGGAAGAAAGAGATGAATATATAGTTGACTGCCTGAGAAAAAGTTATAGAGATGATTTCAATGATTTCACAAAAAAACATAATGCGAAAGTTCTTCAAGCAAAAAACTTTGAAAAAAAGTTCGAGCAAAATAAACTTAATAGCAAAAAAGAAAAAGTTGACATCTTCAAATGGCTCAATATCAGCACACCGTAATAAACATTTGATTGTAAAATGTTCCTAATTATTTAAAGGTTTGAACCTTTGAAGAAAAAACTAAGAGTGAAACTTATTGAGACTTTGAATGAAGTAACTTTCTCTCTTAAAATCTTATTTAACCCCACAAAGCCGGATACTCAAAACAAATTACTGGAATTTTTTGAAAATGAACAACAAAGTACAGCAAGATCTCGCAAACTTAGTGATAAAATTACGCTTGATAACGTTCCACAAGTGAGTGATAGTGCTACTTTGCAGAAAATGTTGGACGATAACAAAGGGATTATCAGATTATCCCCCTCGAGAAGAAGAAGTGCAAGCGCTAAAAAAGCACTTATTTGCGAAGAAAACAACAAATCTCCAGAAGTCAAAATAAATGAAAGCCCCCTGAAGTTAACAAAAACGCCCGAGCCCACCTCAGATGAAAAAATTCGAAGTGCCAGAAATGAACCTTACGACTGGGAGAATAACAAAGAAGAAACCTTCTTAACTCAAAGAGAAATGGCAAAAAGCAGATTTTCCAGAAAAGCCAAGAGTTCGAATTGGAATCAGCTTGGTTTTACAACCTTTGTTCAAGAATGTCAAAATGATGAAAAATCTAAACAGCAAAGTGAAACTAAATTAGCAAAGTATATGAATGGAGACCTTCTAACACCAGATGAATATAAACTCATTGCCAATTCTAGTTTATTGTTAAATGAGTATACTGACAAGAAGTTTTTCCAAACAGTTGTGAATAACCTTGACCCCGAGATTATTGAAACCGTAAGTATTTGTGACATTTGAGAGATAAAATTTTCAAAGCTTGAAGTTCGACTTGCAGAGGATATCATCAATAATTACCAACAATTAAGGGAGAAGATTGAAAAAGGAAGAAATGCATTTTTAGAAGAAAAGAATCAAAAAACCGTCAAAAAAATTATTCGTGCAGACTACAAATATCACAAGGGGATGGAATTGAGACAACACTCTGAAGAAAACAAAAGAATTCGGGAGAAAATTGTTGGTGTTCTTAACAAAATGGAGGAAAAGAAAAGCTGGGTTTCTTCCCGAGCTAACACGCCTTCACACAGAAAGACTATTGATTTCAAGCACTTCACAGCCAAACTGCTCAAACCTATTAAAGATAAAGTCAATGCAAGAAAACTTCAAGAAAACAAAAACTTCTTAATGACCCTTGTCAGGACAAAGTCTGCTCCAAGAATCATCAATCCTGATGAATCCAAACGCTTCCATCACCCTCCTTCGAAAATTATAGTCAAGGCTACTCCGACTCACACCAAAGACTTTATGGGATTAGATTCAAACTCGCTTCCGTCAAAATTGGCCCAGAGAAAAAATGAGCAGGTTGAGGACTTTAAGATTTCAATGCATAGTCCTCCAAATCTAAAAATCTCATCAAATTTCAGAAATTATTATTCTGGAGGCCCATCCAACGAAGATGATAGAATTTTCCAAGTACACTTTTTAAGGGGAAAAAACTAACTCTTCTCCTTTTTAGGGACATTATACTCTCTCTGACCCAGCAAAATATCATGTCACAGACTTCCAGAAAAAAGTTATAGTCAAACTCCAAGCTTTGTGGAGAGGTTATCGTCAAAGAAAGATATATCGAACCTTGAAGCTTCAAGCTGAAGAGAGAATTAGAATGAATGAAAGAATGAAATTCCTGAGAAACCATTCGCGTTCAAAATTCCTCAAAGCTGTTTTAGCGACCAAAGAGAAGTTTGAGCTTCAACTTGGTTCAGGAGTTTTTGATGATCCTTCTCTAAAAAGCGCTCGAAGCAAATCAAATCTCGACAGGGCTCAAAGTGCCAGAAGTCGTCCTCCAAATGGAAATCTAATTCATTTCCAAGATTTTGGACAATTCACTCCTAAAGCAACAACCCCCAGAGTTAAACTCAACATCCCTATTCAGAATAATAATGCTCCTCCTCCTGCTATGAATGCGACTGGTGGCTTCAGTGTCGCGACACTCTCAAATATCGGCTCTCTAATGAACCTTGACAATGTGACAAGCGTAGAAAACTTGAATATCCAATCAGAAAGAATAAATAGGTATTTTTCATCCCACCACTCTTGAGATATTAACTTTAAAATAGAGATGCCCAAAAGCCAAAGATTAGACCTGCAACAGCAGCACCGAAAAAAGTGGCTGTTTTTAAACCAACTGTGCCTCAGAAAGAAAAGACAAGTTCCCCTCCTCGAGCTTCCTCCCCAAAGAAGAGATTGGAAAACCTTGTGTCAATTATAGAAATGAGAAAATCCCAACCTGGAACTCCCAAAACTCCCAAGAGTGGTTTCTTACTCAAGCATATGAAACTTTTTACTGCTGCCAAATCCAATAAATATGACATTGTTCTCAAGTCTGGATTCTATTATTATGAAGAGGATGTCAACATTAAAGATAATGATGGAAATAGTCCTCTCTTTTATGCTGCAAAACATGGAAATCTTGATATTTGCAAATTCTTGACAGACAAGTATGCCAAAGTCAATGAACCCTGTAGTGAAGGAAATACTCCTCTCCATATGGCTTTCGCCTCGAATAATGCCATGGTAATTGGATTTTTATGAAAACTTTTGTTAATAAAATTCTTAGGTTGTCATACTTCTTATTACAAAAGGGGGAAATCTGAATTTACTCAACAAACACGGTCAGACTCCAGTTGCTTTTGGATCAGAAAGTCTCTTGAATTTACTCAACCTCAAAAGTGCTTTGGCTACCTATCAAGGAGCCAAGTCTCGAAGATTACCAGAGGAGTTTGACAATAATGCCTTCTTACAGAAGGACAACAAAAATCAACTAGCAGATGCTTCTTTAAATATTCATTATACAAACCCACAAAGTTTCTCTGTTGCTGTAAACCCTAAAGGAGTGCAAATTGGTACTCCTCGTGAACCTCAAGAAATGCATGTATAAAATTTTGATATTTTTCATTAATAGACTTTTTTCTTTGTAACTTGAATTAATCTTACCGAAATTTTGTATTCAAAAACTCTCTCAATAATAAATTCAATTCAAAAATAACAATAAACTCGTGTTGGCAAGTCAGATAATGAATTCAGAACATATCAATATGAACGAAAATGAAGAAAACCCAACTCATCCAATAGAAACTCAACAAGCGCAAGAAATTACTAATCCTTCAGCACCAACAGAACAGGAGGAAATTAACAATCACTCACAACCATTAGCAAATCAAGATGATATGAACATCCAGCTAGGAGCCGAGGATGATCTGCAACAAGTTGAAGAGGAAATTGGAGCTCACCCGCCAGCAAATCATCAGAATGACGAGAATGCAAATGCGGAAAATGACCAAGGAGACTCAGGTCTCGTCTCCAACCTCATTTCTTCTGTGAGCAATGCTCATTTAATGTCTGAAGAGAATATCGAGGCAATCAGAGAAGTGCTTTGTAAAAAAGAAAATGTATTTTACAAACTCTCACAGCGTGACAAGAACTTGGAGGAAGAATTAATAACCATCATTAAATGGAAAGCTAAAATTGCCGAAGCAACAATCGGCCAAGCTTTGAATTACTATCATCAAAAACTCCTTGATTCTGAACTCAATCACCTCGACAAACTCATGAAAATTTTAAAGAACAACAAAAGAGAAATGTATCTTCGCCGCCTTACTCATGATTATTTTGACTCAGCAACAGGAGACGGTCATTCACCCAAAAATGACGATCCCTTTGAAAGGCATCTTCGAATGTCTGAACAAGCTCAAGGAGAGAAAAAAGTCTCTCTCAGAGATCTCCTTCCAGAATATGATTCCCAGAAAAGATTCATCAGATTCAAATTAAATGAAAAGTATGAGGTCTATTTGAAGGCATTCGAGGAAAAGAGCACTAGAAAACCTTCACTCATCGATAGAATCCCGATCGATGTCTTGCAAAATCATATTTTCATCTACTTTAATTCTTTTGATCTTTTCAAGTTAAGAGCTGTCTGCTCAGAATGGAGGGAACTTATCAGAGGAATGTGGCATATTATCTTTAGAAGAGAAATGATGGAACAAGTTATAGCTGCTGATCTATGCAACGATATTGAAATGAATTTTAAACTCATGAGCGTTAAATCTCCTTTCTATCAAAAGTTTGGAATCTTCATGAAAGCCATCAGTGAAATCATTGACTGGGACACTTTCTTGCCCTCTTTATTGACTGATACAGTGGACACTAGAGTCAAAATGCTTGTGGTTACTTTCTTCAAGATGATTGGCATGGAAGTTGGCTTCAATAAACTCTCTGATTTCCATGAAGCTTACTGGCAACACTTTAAAGACATTGGAAGCAACCACTTGAAGACGTTTATTGACTCACTTTTCCACCACGAGTTTCAGTTTAAGTCAAACTACGAACTTGATTTGGTGAAAGAAAATTTCCTTGATTGTCCAGACATCTCAAGCTTCAGTATCAGACAGCTTGATGACAAAAATGCTGTGATGCTTCAATTGTTCTTGAGACAGTTGTTGGTCTTTGCTCAGCTCAAAAATTATATTTCAATCGCCCAAAGTTATATTATTCTTGCCAAAGATAAATTAAAAGAAGTTTCAAAAGAATGGCCTCATAAAAAAGATTTCCTTGAAGGAGCCTACAAGATCCTTTTATTCAAATTCATTGAAATTAAAGATGGTGAAGTTTCGATAGTCAAAGAAGACCATGACCGCAAAACTGGTTTACTCAGAAATATTCAGAGTGAACTTGACGAGTGCATGAATATTACTTCTCGCATCCAAAATGATGAACCATTACCGCAAGACTCTGAAGTCGTTCAAAATGTTCAAGAAGAAAAAATTGCCGCTCAAGAAAACCCGGACAAAGTGCCCCCTCAGTCTGAAGAAGTCACTTTGGGATCTTTAATGGAAAAAGATTTTAAGCAGCAAATGCAAACTTTCGGAGAAGAAACAATATCAGAAGAACAAAATAAACAAGAAATTGCTGCGAGTGAGGATAAACAAATTGGAGACTTGAAAACTGAAACTCCAGATGATAAAATGGAAGAGCAGAATAATGAGGAAGAAATTCCTTGTAGTTTTGCGAAATCAGAATGTGAATTAAATAAACAGTTGGCCAAAATTATCCAGATGAAAGCAAATAGTTCACCTGAAGCTTCATTCCAAAACTTTTTGCACAGTAGAGATCCTGATTATGTCATCAATAAAAATGGCTCTCAAACCAGATTATATCTTGATGATCTCATAAAAATTGAATTTTTGATTCAAAAGGTTATCAAGCAACACATTCAAAACCAAACAAATACATGCGATTGTCCTCTCCATAGAGCAATTGACGAACAAGAAGAAGAGCAAGAAGAAATTAATGAACAACAAGAAGAATCAGCAGCAGAAGCAAATACAAATAATCATCATCCAGATAATGAGATTTTATAAAGTTCTTTTGTAACCTCTTTCAAAATTAAATTATTGCCAGGAGTTTTTATTCACTAATTGTACTTCATCTTCATTATGATTTTAATCCCCCTCTCCCCCCTTAAAACATCAAAACAACTTGTAGTTCTTCTCCAAGTAGTGTATATTCTATTTCCGCACTTCTTATCAATAACTTGTGAATATTTTAAGATTAATTATTTTTCATATAGAATATCTTTCTGTCATGAGAATTTTTTTCTTTTCTCAAACTTATCCCGTCCTAGAGCGCAAGAGAAAGCCAAAACAAAACAAAATTATGGTTCCTTGCCTGGTTTGGTCCAATTTAATGGCAAATTGAAATTAATCAATTCGATTCGATTCATTTCACGATTTAATGATTCAAGGGGAAAGTCATAATATATTTATTTCCTTTATAAATATTTACGCCCAAAATATCAATTGACCAGCCCAAGAATATACATACTCAAATGAATATTTCTCGGCCTTCTACTACGGAAAATCCGAATTCAAAACTCAAATACCTCTACAAACTCTGCTATCTAATCCCATTCATCCACATTGCTCTCGTTATTCTCTTCTGGAAAGAGGCAACTGATTGTTACTGCAGAATTTTTATCATCAACATTGTAATCGTTAGCTTTCTTTGCTTTTCTCCCATCTCTCTCCTCCAATTTGATTACCTCACTGTTGTGCTGTTCTTCCTATGGATATTTAAAAACAGTAACTCAGAAACTGTCAAAACAAATGCTGCTTGCCTGGCTCCTAATGACAATTTATTCTTTAGCTTCTCCTTCAAGTTCTTTACTGTAGCCATCTGGGGCTTAACAGCTTTTATGATCCTTCTTGTCATTATCCTTATGGTTACTCTCACTAAAGACTTTATTTTGCAAACCCCCCATGAAGGTCCTGGATTAGCGGAAGACACCATAAATAATCTTCCTCTTGTCAAATTCCAAGATTATATGCATGATAATTCTGTTCAAAGAACAAAGAAGGAAGAGGAATGCCCCATTTGCTTGGAGTCTTTCCAAACAGATGATGAATTAAGAATGATCCCAAATTGTGAACACATTTACCACGCAGATTGTATAAAAACTTGGCTTCAGGCAAATACAGTTTGCCCCTATTGTAGAGGAGATCTTTCTAACATCAACAGCACAACCATAAATAAAAGACACAGAAGTACTTTTGCTACAAATATCTTGAACCAAATTCAGGAAATGTCCTTGATCTCGGACATCGAAAATCAAAATGGACAGAACCAACAACCGTTACTTAATCGAAGATAACCTGACTGAAACTTCAAAAAAATAATTTCATTTTTTTGAATCAAAGTCTCTTATCCTCTATTCTTTAACAAAAATGCTATACTTTTCACAACTTTGTTTGAATTAGCTGTATAGTTGAATTTTGATCCGATCGATACAAATGCAATAAATCTTTTTTTGATTTATTGTCGTTTCCTTTTCTGTAATTTATATAATCTATCTACGTTATGTGAAGTGTCTCTTCCAAAAAAATTTCATTTTCCCTTCTTTCTAATGCCCCTTCCATCCATCGTACTTACATTAGAAGAGTAATTTAGAAATTTTCCTCGATTAATCTCGGCTTTTGGTCTAATTATGTCAATTTAACACAGAACTTTCCATTCGAATTCTATCAATCAAAACTATTTGTTCGTCCTTTCCTGATTAACCATTCTCAAATTGGTTCTGAGCTGACCCTCTTTGAACCAAATCATTGACATTGTAGTCCTCTCGCCCGATTCTAATTTTTATTTGAAACTATTTTATAAATTTAAAAACAATATTCTGTTTCGGAAGGTTTGATTAAAAATATTTTTTGGCAAAACATAAATTTAAAAAATCAACCAACTATTCGATCTCTTTAAATAAAAAGAGCTCCGATTTCTTCTACAGTGAAATAGAGAAACATTTGAAATTTGTCTTTATGATCATTTATGTATAAAATGAAGTTTCAAAGAATTAATGTTTACAATTGGTTTGAAATGAATTATCCACCCCCGTGGAGTTTTGTTTATTTTGATTCATCAAGGCTTTTGTTGGGGTCTTCTTCAACTCTTCTTGTTGTTTGTGTCAGTGGAGTTGGGTTTGTCAGAACGACAAAATCTCCGTCTCCACAGCCAACGAACAAATGTCTGCTGTCTTTTGAAAGCACTAGATTAAAAATCGGATGACGGGCACTGATTTCCCACCTCTTTCTCAGCTCCAAGAAAGGCAGTTCTCTTACAAAGACCTCTCCTTTTTCGTTTCCATAGACCAACAGTTCCATGAAATTCAAGTTCCTAATAATTATTGGAGATAGAGCATGTCCATAATCTTCACTGCTCGTTTCAAGCAATCTGCCGTTAATTGAATAACTGTAAAGTGTTCTGTCTTCAGATGAAAAGAATATCACACTTGGTAAAGGACAAGAACTCAAAACCACCATATCTACAGGGAGATTTGAAGGGTGGTAAATTGTTCTGATCAATTGTCCAGAAACAAAATGATAGATGTTCACACGTCCATCATTTCCTGCTGTTGCAAATAATCTCAACTCATATGATATAAATATTTGATTTATCATATCTTCATGATCAAAGTATTGGAATTTAATAGAAAGTTTGGTGGTTTCTGGAACAATTCTCCAAACGATGCATTCGCCAGATTTTGAACCTGAAATCAAATATTCTTCTTTCTCATCAATCACAATTGTTGTAACGGTATCGTTGTGATTATGATAAACATCAGCTACGGTATCTGTCTCCACTGAATATGTTGTCAATCTTCCATCCCAATATCCTCCACTTACAACAAACTACGTATGAATTTATTTGACTAAAAATTCAAAAAATTTTATTACCTTGCCATTATTCATGAAAGTGATAGGATATGAGAGATAAGTGACTGAAGCATCAGAATGGTCAAAATAATCGACTAAAAAAAGAATGATTGAGAAAGTTTCAATAAATCTCTTTCTTACATTTTCCTCTGTCAAGTCTTGCATATTTTTCTTTTTCAATGACACACTTGAAGGGACCAGAAGTAGCAAATTCATTATTTGTCGTTGAGCTTGTCCATTTATAAAAGACGACTTTTCCATCTTTTCTGAAGGTGACCACTTTATTATCGCTGATCATCATAATCTTTATCAAGGCGCTTGTACTCTTGTTTAATTCAGCCAAACCTGATATAATCTTATCCTTCTCTTCTCTTTTTGCCTTGTTTGGACG
>Ga0182738_1007392_pt1 | contig 11172 bp, 3 predicted proteins | sample eDN5th30CBELigMG_FD_128876 | JGI IMG/M metagenome (GOLD analysis project Ga0182738, IMG submission 128876) | Enriched Miracle-Growth compost microbial communities from Emeryville, California, USA - eDNA 5th pass 30_C BE-Lig MG (version 2)... ... | reverse complement strand
TTTTTAATTATGGATCAAATCAGTGAAAATCTAATTAATAAAAGACTTGTTTTCAAGGAAATTTCAGTAAATACAACCTTTTGTAGCTCAATTAATTCTCCACTTTGACTTCTATTGATAATCGCTTCGTACATATTTTTTCTCCACTTCTATTTAAAAGCTATTATCTCCTTCTTTTAATTCGCACAAAAAACCTTAATTCCCAATGCTAATAAATTAGACCTTGGCTCTGACATTTTCCTGCCATTAAAAACACGAGCCAATTTCAATGATCCTCGCATTCCCCTCTAGTGAGGAAGGTTTTTCGCCCTTTAAAGAGGGAGGGTTTCGACCTTTTCTTAATGCTTTATGAAAAGATTTCTTTAAAGAGGAAGAGAGTTTTTGGGGGGGTAAAAATTTAATTGTAAAAGATCAGCTCCATCCTCATAAGATCGAAGCTTTTTACTTCAATCTAACCTGTAGCTGCTCTTTTTAGATAACTATTGTCGTTATAAAGGTTTAAAATGGGCCTTTTTTAAAAATAAAAGGGCAGTATATTTTTAGCCTCAATTAGATAAACATTCTTCGAGCGGAAAACTGTGAAAAGGGAGAGCTTCTAGAATAATCTGGAGGCTTCAAAGGGATTGAGAAGGGAGAACAGGCTCAAAGAATGTTGTCCTAAGCAGAGTTTAGAAGAATAAGGAGGCTTAAAGGGGGAAAAGGGGATAGATAGCAATCCACAATAAAAAGAAATTATCTTGTGCTGCTTGCTATATGATTATTTTATTTTAATTCCAAGGTGAAAGACTAAAAGACCTGGGGATTGAAAATTGAATCCAAAGGCGAAAAAACTCAGTCGAAACTGAAGAAGTCTCTCGTTAAATTCTTTGTTTATTCACTGTTTTAGTGTTATTTCCTTCACAGAGGTCCTTTTTATAGTGAAAATAATTTTTTATTGAATGGGGATCTGGGGCAACGAACTCAATAGAAAAAAGGTTCATCTAAGAGAAATTTGGGAAGAGTCCATCGGAACCCATTTCAATAGCTATCTCATGGAGAGTACAGGCTGGGTGTCAGATATTTCAAAGGGTTTGTCTTGCTTTTATTTAGTCTGATGAAATTAAAGGCTCTTAGACTCAATTTCAGATAAAAACTGAGAAACTTCCTTATCTAGGTTTTCTAGTGTCTCAGCAGGTGGAAAAGATGAGAGTCTCACTAGCCTCTGGGGAATTTATTTTTTGTGGCTGGTTTGAGTTTAATCAAAGAATCTGTGTGAACAGAAAGGGGGTTTGAGATTAATCAACAAAAAATTTGTAAATAAACTAACCAAATTAAGAACCTCTATGGTGTCAGAAATGAATAAGAAAATTTAAAAGTCCTTTTTGGAGTGACCTGAATAAAATCTTTATGTCGTTTTTTTTTTCAATAGAAAAATTCCATAATCGCTCTTCTTTTTATTTAAAATAAAAAAAGAGTATACGAAAAATATTAGATTTATTCTAAAGAGATTTTGAAATAAATTTATTGTGAAGTAAACAATTTAATGAAGGATTTGAGAAGATGAGGGGTCATAGGATCGTGTGGCCGCAGAAAGAAACTCTATTTGTTGCCATCTCACAGTGAGATTTAATTTGATTGAAACGAACTTTCTGGCGGGAAGAGAGGTAGATTGTTGATTTTGCGATCATCATTCTTTCACTTATCAGGATAAGAACTTTTTGTGATCAGAAAATTTTCTTTTTTGTTATGAATTTTTCTTGCTGTGAGTGAGTCAGATTCTTTTTTTTGGGGGGTTTTGGAAAATCCAGATGAAATTCGTCAGAAGGATTTTTTTTTGCGAAATTTTCCTCAAAACACTTGTTAAAAATCAAATAAAATATATGAAAAAAAAAATCATGAACCGCTTGAGATGAGAAATTGGCGAAAAATTTTCCAGGAAATAAGTAACAATTCTTGAGAAGTAATTTTTTATGAGAAGCAATGAAAATATTTATGAGCTAATACTGGCTATGGAATAAAACATACAAAATACGTTCCTTTCATCTTTTAAAATCTTCTCAGCTTTTCTTTTCTCATTTTGATATCAACCAATATTTACATGTGATCCAAACAGATATTTATTTCCCAGATTTTCATGTCAAGTTTCAATACTAATGGAGACCTCCATGTACAGTTCGGAGGTGTTGATAAGTAGCACTTGAAGAAGAGAAAACTTCGAGACATTTATAGCAAAGATGTTTGTTGCATTGTGAGCAAAGAATATGGTTACAGCCCTGGTCTTTGACGAGCGGAATATTGCAGCATTTTGCCATTTTGATCTTGCCTTCATTGATCAGTGCTTTAAATTCTTTATCTACATCATGAGTGCTTTTAAACTGAGCACAGCTGAAACCTGGGTGAGCCTGGTGAATATTATTTAAATCTAAGAGACAGGAACTTTCAAAGCACCCTTGACAATTATATGCCTTTTCTCCTACTTTAAAAAGATGGCAGCAATCAACAGTAGGACAATTTCGATAGAGGTTATATTGAGTTCTTATGAAACTGAGAACATGGCCGTCGATAATACTGTTGATGGTATCTTCAGAAAGCACGTTCTGAATATCCATCAAGGTTAGAATTTTCTGGCAATCTGATAAAGGACATTCCAAGTGAGTTTTAGACTCCTGGGATTCCAAATAACCCTTTAGATCTTCTCTGCAGAACTTGTGCCCACATTTGTATAAAATACAATGATCTTTTGGTAATGACTCGAAGCAGATTGGACAGAGTTCTGAAGTTTGATTTTGTTCTGGAACCATAAAACGCTCAATATTTTTCTGAAAAGCTTCGAAAAAGTTCTTGTCAGCCTTGACAAAAACCTTCTTTGTTCCACAGTCAAGAGTTAAATCAAATTGACTGTTGTGTTGTAAATTGAGGGAACTCTTCATTTTGACAATCTCTGCTTCGACTTCTTTGATCTTATAGTTTCTGAGATCAATGGTTTCAATTGTCACGAGTTTATTCAATTCTTTTTGTATTGTTTTCTTTGCTTCTTCTCGTACTTGTGGGAATGGAGAGTGAATTATTAATTTCTGAGATTGTTGATCTGGACAAATATAACAAGAATTTGGCCGGTTTTTATTGAAAGACTCTTGTATTTTCGGATATTGCTCAAGCATGATGGAGCTAAATAAGGCCATTTTTTCTTCTTGGGAGGAGATAGGAAAGTGTTCTCCTCGAGTGAATGCTTCAATCTTTGAGGCGACAGCTCGATTGATGCTGCTATCACTACCTGAAATTTTGACTTTATAGTCTTGACTATTTCCCTTTGGAGGAATGAGGTGGATGTTAATCTGAGGGTGAGCGCTTTTCAGCTCTTCAATTTTGGTCATTATCATTGGGCTCATTACATGAAAGATATTTTTATGGATTTTTAAAGTGAGACCATCCTTGACCTTGATCCTCATTCTTTGAGTTCCAAAGTAACCCATTGTATCGTTATACTTCTCCATTATTTGGCGAGCTATCGCTTTTGAAGGCATTGTGATAGTTGCATGTATCAGGCCTTGATTTTTATTTGAATTCTTGAACGAAAAGTGCATATTTTGGATCTCTTCTTGTGATAAATGTTGCGTGAAAATCGAAGTAAAAATCGGTATTGTTTCTTCTTCCAACATTTGTTTTAAAGTCTTCTCCTCAATCTGTTTTCTAAAGACCAAAATCTTTGGTAAACCACCAAACGTTCCCATCACGTGATTCTTCAAAATAAATTCATCAGTCTCAGGACTCAGGCCGTCTATGTAAAATGCATATGGATTCTTCGGATCATGCTGGGTTCTTACATTAACTTTGTCGACTCTAGAATCTCTTTTTAATCGCTCCATAACTTCTCTAACATCTTCAGCATTTTCAAAGACAATGTGAGCTCTGCCTAAAGATTGTGCCAAACAAAAAGTCACTTTGATTTTGCAATTTCCAAACATCTGGACCTTTTTATTATAAGGGAAAACTGGCTTAAGTTGAAATTCTTCTTTCCTCTTGAAGTTTTCATAGAATCTGCCAGCATCCTGCTTCTTTTTAAATCTTATGCTTCCTTCTGTCTTTTGTTGATTTTCATTCGCTATGAGATATTGGAGATCAGTCTCGCTCAAACCCAGTAAGCCCAGCATTTGGCTCTTATTTCGTTTACCATTTACTTGATAAGAAAGGGTGATAAATTCACCAGCAAAGAGAATCTCTGACACTCCAAGGCCTTCAGTAATTATTGGAGTATAGTTTGTATTTTCCATATTGTAAATAATATTCTCATTGAAAATATTCTCATTCAACTCTTCCTGAAGGGTCGTGCATAGATTTTCCACTTGCTTTGATAAATCTTTTGAATAAACAAAATAAATTGTTGTATTATTTTCCTGAATTTGTATAGATTGGCGGTTATTATTTCCTCTATTGTTCTCTATCCACTCACTGATTCGATTTTTAAATAGTTTTTTAAACAATTTGATCGACCAAGGAGGGAGTTTTATCTCTTTCCTCTCAAATTGATAATTTTCTCGAGCACCAGCGAAAACTCTGTCAAGCATTTCTTTTGAAAGTAATAAGGGATCTTGGAGCCAATCACTCTTGACAAATGATACAACTTTTGCTTGGTTTTGGCCATAAAGATTTTCCATCTTTGAATAAATCACAAACTCTTTTTCCATATCGGCGACTTGAGGGAAATAATTACTCTGGCCTGAAAAATTATGAATCTGGAAAAGAGTTCCATCTAGGACATTCACATAACCATTCTGTTCAATTCCTGAGAACTTTGCCAGTGAACTGATTGATGCTGCTAACAAGCTTTTCAAGACGTTCTCCTCTATATTATTTTTCTCAGGTGTTCCTTGCAAGAGATATGCAATTTCAGGATTTTTCTTTGTGATTTTATAAATTTCTTTGTGGACATTATCGCACATTTTATCTACCTTCTCCATTATCTTTCCTTTTATAAATCTCTCCTCGCACCAGTGCCTTCTTTCCTGATATATGGTCTTCTTCCAACTCTGGAAAATGTGTAAGTAATCCAAATGGTCACTGTGGTACTCCTTAAAGCCACTGAAAGCCTTCTCTCTTTCTTTCTTGTTCCTCGAAAAGAGCGAGCTAGCATAAAACTCCATAGACAACACCTGTAAAATTTCATTTAGGCATCCTAATTGGCTGGCCGTAATTATTGCCTTTGTCTCCCTGGGTTCTGTACTCATCATTTCCAACATTACTTTTCCCATAGCTGTAAGCCGATTTTGACTGTCAAGAGCCTCTAGAAGCCTCAATGTTGCCATAGTCCTGTCGATCGCCTCCTGTTCAGGAGATTCAAGAAAAGAAAAATCTTGTGGATCAAGGCCAAAATCCATGATTTTCAAGAAAGCGGCTTCGAGGTTTTTCTTGAAAATTTGTGGTTTTTTGTGAGGCTCAAACCTTTGGAAAGTGTCTTCAGAATACAGTCTAAAACAAATTCCTGGAGCTGTTCTTCCTGCTCTTCCCATTCTTTGTTGCGCAGAAGCTTGACTGATCCAATCAGGTTCCAGCACGCTGATTCCTTTTTGGAAATCGTAATGGGTATCTTTATCATATCCTGAATCAATAACAATGCGAACTCCATCAATTGTTATCGAACTTTCGGCGATTTTTGTTGCAAGAATGATCTTGTTTTTTCTTCCTGATGTCTTAAATACGTTTTGCTGTTCATTACTATCAAGCTTTCCATGCAAGTACTGGATGACATACTCTTTATCGAATTGTTCCTTTGAAAATGCCGCATTTATTCTTTTTCTTACATCTTCCATTTCTTCGAAACATGTCAAAAAGACCAAAACATGACCTTGATAATCTGTATTTCCACTTCTTTTTTGCTTCACAATCTCCTTGAGAACTTCAACTGTTCCCTGGATATAATTGTCTTCAAACATTGGCTTGTATTTGATCTGAACTGGGAATGTTCTTCCTGGAATCTTGATTTTTGGGCAATCATCAAAATATTTCTGAAATAAATCTTCATTGATTGTGGCAGAAGCCAAGAATATCTTGATTTCTTTCGGAAATTTTGGGCTTTTCAAAATTCCAAAAATCAAATCACTCCATAAACTTCTTTCATGAACCTCATCAAGTAAAATGGCTTTCACGCTTTGTAAAAATTTCTTCATCTTTTGTGGATTTTTACATGCCACTATTAATCTCTTTAACAGCATATTTTCTGTCATGAACAAAATCTTTGTATTATTCGAGAATTTGCTTTCCGTATATTCGCCTTCTTCCAATTTCACGCCTTCTTTACACTTCTTTCCTGGACCGACTTGAAAGCCAACTTCTTCTCCCAGCTTCACCCCCAGTTCTTCTGCAACTCTTTCTGCTAAACTCACTGCTGCAATTTTTCTGGGCTGAATACAAAGAATCTTCTTGGTTGTATATCTAACTTCTTGATAAAGAAATTGTGGGACCTGGGTTGTTTTGCCGCTTCCTGTCTCTCCCAACACTAAGTAAAACCTCTTGTTTTCTTGATATAGCTCAAACTTGACCCTTTGGCAAATGGAATAAGCTGGGAGACATCTTTCAAAAAGCTTTGCTTCGATTTCAACACTAACCAAATTGTGCTTGTCATCTGGTTTTGCAAGAAATTTGGCAATCTTCTGGTTAACCACATTAATAAAATCATCTCTTTGTTTAAGAAGTTGCTTCACTTTTGCCACCATAGCCTCTTTTGTATCACTCTCAGTATTTAGCAGATCTTGTAATTCATATTTACATTGATTGAGGATCTTTAATTGACCCTCCAGAGCTGCTTTAGCTAAACTAATCCTTTGATTTATTTCTTGAAAGTACTGAGGACACCTTTCTTTATTAAAATATTTAAGCTCACCTTTCCTGTCACAAAGACGACATTCAGGATCTATACAGGCTCCTGCAGGTCTCTCTGGATGGAAATAATCACAACTGTCTCCTTTTTTGCATTCTCCTAACTGGTATGAATGACAAGTAAATTTCTTCTTTTGAAGCGCTGAGCTATTTTGCTGAAGCACAAACTCTTTTTTGATAAAATTTTCTCTTGGTTGATTATCAGGCTGATGAGGCTTGTAAGCGTAGGGAGGTTGATTGGCTTGATAAGAGTATAGGGTGTTTGAATTTTGGTAAGGAGGACGGGAATTAAAGGGTTTCTGAGAATTCTTTTGGCCTTCCATTAAGGTTTGATTTTGTATTTTAGAAGTTTTAATTATAAATTTAGAGATAAAGAGTTTCCTTAAATATTAAAATAATGAAATATGGCACGCATGTTTTTATAAATTAATCAATTTTTTGTGCGAATTTTTTTAGGGAAGAGGTTTTTGAAGGATTTCAAATTCGTGAAGAAAATTGAGTTTTTTTGTGTTTAATGAGCAAGATTCATCGCTGAGACGGAATTTAAGGTGATGTTTTGGTTTAAAAAAGTTCAAGGCTGAGTGGAAAAATTCCAAAAATAAGAAAACCAAAATTATTAATATGACATCATTGAATCGGTCTACGAATTAATTTCTTGATAAAATTAAACTTTTTAAAAAATTATCTATTGAGCGCAGATGACTCTGGAAAGTCGAACCAATTCTCTTCTCTGAGGGCTTCTTAAGCTTAGAATTAAGAGGCTCAAAAGTCATTTTTTGTGAATAAATTGTAGACTCAAATCCCAAAGAGGAGAGGGAACTACCATTTTTCGAGGCTTGTTAGGAAGCTAGAGACCTCAGCATGAACCTTTTTACTCTCAACATTTGTTTTGTCAATGGAAGAATTTCAGGGTTCATAGATTAGTTTATTGATCAAAGAAACAACAATTGAGTTCAAAATTTATTTTAATATAAAATACAAATTAAAGGGTTTAAAACATTGCATTAAACACCTAGTTAGACTGTATTTCCTTGCTTTTATCAGGTTTGACTTTTTGATTGAAATCTATTTTGAAATGTCACTTCCAAGGAGAGATGGAGATTCTGTCTTTGGACTCAGAAGCAAATATTTATAATGAAACCCAATTCAAATAAAAACTGAGTTTTTAATGAATGAGCACAGGAAATTAAAGGGCCCCTCTTTTAGCACGAAATAAATCTTCAGATACAAGAAAAGCAAGAGAACCCCTTGAAAGGAATTTCAAAGCCTTCAAAAGGGTGGATGTTGAGAAAGAATCTCTTTTCAATCTTCTTTCGGTAATTATCAGCAGACAAATTTTTATTTTGACCTCTTGAAAGTTTAGGGTTGCCATTTGAGTTGAATTTTGATCCAGGCTTCTATCACATATTGGAAACTTGAGATCAAAAGAAAACATCAAAATTATTAATTAAACTGAGACTTTTTCTGATTTATGGAAACTTTTTTCATGACAGTTTCTTTGCTCTTCTCAAAGTTTTTTAAAAAGGTTCCAAATAAATTGGATTTATTCATAACATCTGTTTCAAAGAAAGAAAAATAGACGCTTTTTCAGGCTTAATGAGTTCAAAACTTGAGACGATTAGGTCTTTCTGAGTTTCAGTTTAGATAATCAGAAGTTATTTATTATTGAAACAGGAGTCTGAGATTTATGCACTTTATGCCTTTAAATGTATTTGGTGACTTCAATTAAACAAGGATCAGTAAATATTCTTCTCAGATCAATAATCTTCATCATCCTCCACGGTATTATAATCAGAGCTTTTATAAAACCAGATTGTACCACCCACTGCTTCCCCTAGGTCATTAACCGCTCGGTGAGTCAGATTCTCACACCTATAAACTAGTTAAGAATCAGATTTCCTCTCAAATAGATCTACTACAGCTCCAAGTTAATCTTGAAATCTTTGAGAGAAGTCAGTGTCTTGAGATTTTCTCTGAAACTGGAAAGCCCTTCGTCAGTAAAAGTGCATCTATAAAGAATGAATTCAAAGTCGTTTTTCAATCGAAAGAGGAAATTTTGAGGAAAATTCTCAGAAGGGAACTCGAGGTGTTATGCAGGCCTTTGTAAACTTCCTCCTCTTGACAAAAAAAATCAATATAAACACTTTTTATAAATACCTTTGAAGGTCGAGATCAAGGTTTTCTAAAGAAGTGAGTTCCTTTAAGTCGACAGCCAAACTCTTGAGGCCTTCACTAGTGATTCTTTCGCAGCTAGAAAGCTTTGAAGACATCTCTTTCATTGAACTTTTCTTTACCCATGAAATCTAAGATCGACTGTGGATAATGAAGCAAGTTACTTCAAGCCTGAAAGAATTCTCAACCCACCATCATCAATCTCTCTGCAACTATTTATGATTGAAAAAAATCAATTGGTTATGTCGATTTACTCAGTAAAGTTCATATCCAGAACTTCTAATGCAACAAGTTCTTTCAAGCATTTATTTATTTCCTCCAAGCCTTGGCCAGTAAGCAAAGTGTCGCTACAGATTTGCAAATAATAAATAAAGAGGTGTACTTGGAAAAATTAAGATAAAGAGATTTTAATGAGGTGAGTCTCTTTAGCCCCGAACTCAAGCTCTTTAAGCCTCTGTCAGTGATCTTCGGAGCGTCTAAATCTCTGAGGAAATATGAATGGCCTGCTCTTTTTCAAGATATTTACTGTGCTAAATTGAGAGTGAATTTTTTTAATAAAGGCAATGTTTTCAGTAGGCTATTGCTTAGATTTCTCAATCCATCATCAGTGAGATTCTTGCAACTAGATTTGATTTCAACAAAAATATCTCGTTTTGGGAACTTACTTGCTAAAGTCAAGATAAAGGTATCTCAATGAAGTCCGTCCTCTTTGACTCAGACACAAATTCCTCAGGCCTTTATCACGAATACCATCACAGCTAAAAAATAAAAAGCCATCCACCTTCTTGGAGCTCCTTACGAATGGAATATGATGTCAATGTATTCTATGGAATTGAGCCTTTTGAAGCTTTCACGGAAGCTCTTCAGGCCGCTATTAGTGATGCTACGACATCTAGAGATTTCAAGAAAGCCAAGACAAAAAGTGATTACAGAGCAAAGTTGAGAGTAAGTTCTTTGAGAAAACAAAGTTTTCTGAAAGCCTCACTGAGGTATCGCAGCCCTTTATTACTGATTTTCTGGCATCTAGAAGAAAAATTATTCACTCAACCACAGTGTCTTTTTGTGAACCTTTCAAAGTCCAATACTAAAACCTTAAGGAACGCCAGTCTCTTCAGGCCTTCGCTTAAGTGTTTCAGGCCAAAATCAGTGATCCCATGGAAGCTACGAATGAGTTTGGAGTATCAGAGTTATGTACTGTCCAAATTTGAGCTTTAAAATTTGTAATGAACTATCAACTCTTTCAAGGTGTTGGCAAATGTAAAGCATCCCTGTGTCAGTTATTTGATTCTCTTCCTCCTCCTCCCTATTTTTCCAATGAGACTTTGTTCAATTTCATTCTTCTCTTGTTGAGAACTTTTCGCTGATTCTGTCAATAAAAAATTCATTCCATCATCATATTCGAGGGGTATCCAATGAAATTCAAAATAACTTTTACCCAGGACAGGAGATTGTTAATACTTGGACTCTCTTTGATGGGATTAGACTGGACTTGAGCTTTTTCAAGTTTGCGTCTTTAGCTTCGTAGCTATTCATCGTTATTTTCATTGGAGGTTCTCTTGCTTTACTATTCTAAAAATCTATAGACTTCTCTCTTCTTTCCCTTCATTGATGGTGGCTTGAGATCTGATGGATTGAGCTTGATTTGAGCCCAAGAATGTGGTGTTTTGGCTTTTGCCAACATTGAGCGAGGGTTGATCGGATTTGATACAATTTATTTTTATTGAGAAGAAATTGGGAAATAAACTTTCTGAAGAGTTTTTCAGATTGAAATTTAGAAGAGTTGAGGAGGATTATATTTACTCAGTCGTTTCATTTGCTCCAAAGATTAAAAGAAAAATAATAAGGGAACCTCTCTTGTGGATGGATTATTCTCTCTTTACATGTTTTGAATAGCAAAATTGGCTTTTGAGAGCAAATTTCATCATAAACTTTGTCCTCAAAAGAATAAATTGTTTTAGAAATCCACTGTCAAAAAGGTTTATCTTGAACTGAGTGATTATATTTTTCTCTGTTGATCTTCAAAGATTTAGGTTAAACCTAAAAATTCGAAAAGATTTTTTGGGTATTTTTTTGTCAGCTCTATCTCCTTTTTAAGAATTTTTTTAAAAAAGAATTTCAAGGATCGAATATTTTTAAAGCTTGTAAAGA
>Ga0182738_1007391_pt1 | contig 11172 bp, 4 predicted proteins | sample eDN5th30CBELigMG_FD_128876 | JGI IMG/M metagenome (GOLD analysis project Ga0182738, IMG submission 128876) | Enriched Miracle-Growth compost microbial communities from Emeryville, California, USA - eDNA 5th pass 30_C BE-Lig MG (version 2)... ... | reverse complement strand
CCAAAAACCTCTCCCCTTGAAATGCAAACTACTAATTCCTCTTCATCCTCCACTCCTCAAGATCCCAGTCCACAATACATCCCAGTTTGGTCAAAAATCAACTCTAAAGACTCTTGTCATCGAGACGGTCACGCTTCAGTCATAATTAATGATTTCATGATCACCATTGGTGGCTGCTCAGCTTCTGGCTTTTATACAAACGACATCATCGCCTTTGACTTAAAGAAATCTTTATGGCTTCGTCTTCGCCCGACAGGAAGTCAATTACCACATTGTTATGGCCATTCTGCTGTCACATATAAAGATAATCAAATCATCGTATTTGGTGGATATAATGGGGAACAAGTCTCGAATAAAGTCAGTGTATTAACCCTCGATCCTGTGAATAGTACCAAAATTCTCTTTTATTTGTAAAGAATTATTTCCCATTGTAGCTATTACCAAAACAAATTGTCTCAATAGATCAATTAAAGGAGACCAACCTCAGCGATATTTCCATTCTGCGCATATTTACAACGACTCAATGTATATTTTTGGTGGAAGAGATGGATGTAATAAGAATACTAACGAGGTTTGGTGCCTCAATCTCAGTAATTCTTTGACCAAAATTTTCCTTTAAAATCAATCAATTAGGCAACTTTACTTGGGCCCTCTGCCATACTCGCGGTGAAATCCTTGGTCTTTAGAATTCATTTTCTCTTTTGACTTACCATGATTAGAAGCAAGAGGAGGACATTCAAATGTTGTTTATGAAGGACAAATGTATGTCTTTGGAGGCTATTTTGACAACTACAAGGTTCCTCTTGGTGATATGCATGTCTTGGATTTGAGTATAAATGATTTATTGGGGCATCTTCTAAGGGCCTAATAGACACGCTGACATGGAGAAAAATTGCAATAGAAGGGTTGATGCCAACACCAAGACATGGAGCGAATTTGGTTGTCCTTGATAAAAGCATTTATCTCTTTGGAGGATCAACGAAGGAGGAGCAATATAATAATGATAATTTCGTGTATAATCCAAGTATTTTTATTGAAGGACAAACTACTCAATAATTTAAAAGAGAAAAATGAATGGAAAAGACTGGAGACTGAAGGAGATTTGTATAGCACGAGAAAATATGCATCAGCAGTGGCTTGGAAAAGCAATGTGGTTATTTGGGGAGGAAGGACTCCAGAAGAAGGCTTATCGGAAGTTTTTCTTCTTGATTTGAGTAAAAAGGGAGAGCTTCTTTTTTGTTAATCTTTTGAAAAGATTTTAATAAGAGACTGTTGTTCCAAAAGGCCAGTTCAGATGTGACGTTTAAGGTTGGAAATGTTGAAATTCCCGCTCATAAAGAAGTCCTCTATGAAAAATGCAATTTCTTTAAAAATATGTTTGATAGTAAATTCTCAAAAGAAGAAGAGTTTAACTCTAAATAGGTGGAATGGTTGAGTCCCAAGGAGGAGAAATTCAGGTTTTTGAAACGAATATTGAAGCTTTCAAAGGTAAATTCTCGCTTTAAATGTTCTCATTTTTCAAAGCGATGTTGAGCTTTATATATTTGGGTGATGATGAAACATTATTGACAAGAGAGTTGGCTGAGGATCTTTTGGAGCTTGCAGATAAATATTTACTTGTGAATTTGAGGGATAAATGCATGAAATATCTCTTGAAGAATCTTGAAATGAATAAAGTAACGGCTTACCTTGAAATTGCAGAAAGACTTGGATTGAATGAAATGGAGGATTCTTTGTTGGATTTTACATTGAAAAACCTTGAGAAAATAGAAGGAAATTGGGAAGAGTATAAACTTCCTGAAGCATTTTTGTGGAGGATTATTTTCAAATTAAGAAAATCTACAGGCCTCAATGTTGGAAATAATCGACAGCCTTTGACTGATTCTGCATAAATTATAACTTGAAAAATATCAATGTAAATGTAAATTTCATTCTATGCTTTTGTCAAAATGCTCTATATTCTGTGTTAAAAATTTGTATCAATGATGTAATTTTTTCAATCAGTTTTGTTCAGAAAATTTTTTGAAAGACTTTTTTGAAGATTTCAAAAAAAAAAAATTTTTTCATTCAAAAAAACTTTTTTCTCGGCTTTTCGGCTTTTTTTTGCTAGGAATTCTTTGAAAAGATTCTGAAGCAATATCAAATAAATTTCTCTCCTTTCAAGATTTTTCAAAAAGAAAAAATTTTCCAACTCTTCAGAAAGGAGACATTTCATTCTAAATTGGATATTTATCTCAAGATATACGTTATTTTTGAACGAATTTCTTGAAAGCTGTTAAATTTTGAATGCCTACAAACCTTCATATCACAAGTCCTCAGTATCTTCACTGGCCTTTATCCAGTCCAACTAACCTTAAAAACCACTTAAATAAAGCATCAGTTCAAACAGTCTGGGGAGAAAAATCCTCTGAATCAATGACTCTCGGAGGAACGTCATTGAATTCATAGGTCTATATGAATTTTTGAAAAATCCTTGTTTTTGAAATTGAATTAAACGGAAAATTATTTTTCTTAAATCACTCAATAAAGTTCAAAAATGACAAATTTAGACCTGTTTGAAGAGAATTTACTTTTTCTTAAGAGCCTAAATAAAATTTGAACTTTTTACCTTTTCTTCAAATCTCCTCTCTTTCGTTGTCCTTCTTTGCTTCTTTCAAACACTTTCTTTATGATCTATCAAGAGAGTATCTCATTAGAAAGGCGAGAAATTCGAAAAATAATTTTCGAATTTTTGTTGAATTTCCTCTATATATGAAATTAGAATTTTGATTTCAATCTCAAATTTCTTTGAATCAACAATTTCAGAAAAAGCTTCTTTTCCATAAAGTTTTCCACCTATCGCTACAACAAGCAAAGAGATATTAACAAAGCATCAGTATCTTCGTATCTTTGTCCTCAAAAGGATCGAAGTAAAATGGAAATTCCAATTTTTAGTTTTAAATTAAGATTTCGCAAGGCTCAAGGGAAGAAGTCGATTGAAAGATTTGAGGAAATATAAAATTTTATGAGATTAGGCTGATTATTATATTTTCATAAGATAAGATTGGTGTGTGCGACTTATTTTAATAATATATTATGATGTGAAGTGCACATAGAGAGTAATGCCTCAAAATTCTCTTATATATTCATACTTTCTTTAACAAGAATATTTACAACAGATATTATTGATCGTCTTCTTCGTTCAGCATGAATATCCTCCCTGATCACGCTTATTGCAAACGTTCGGCGTCGGGGTTGACAATGGGGGCGACATTGTCGTGGGTGGGGTTGGTTCCTTGGGGAATACCAGCGTATTTGGGGTCTTCCTCATTGATGGCCTTTCTTCTGAAGATATTGTAGAACAATTGAGCCAACAACAAAACCATAGCAACAATGGTCAAAATGAAAGACACATTATACAAAGATTGGTAGCAGAGGGTGTTTTGAGCAGTTCCACCGGGAGTGGTGATAGTGCTGCAGGTTCTGTCGTGAATATCTCTGAGTTGATAAATGGCAGTGGGGATGCCCAAACCAATGACGAGGATGAGGATGACGTTGAGAATGAAGGGGTACTTTCTCTTGGCGGCCAAAAGGAGTTCCAAGGCGACCCAGACGACCATCAAACAAGCGCAAGCCAAGAAAAGACGACCAGTGGTGCCAGCCCAGCTGCATCTGATAACTCTCTTCAAGCCTGGAGTAGCGGGACTGTATATAGCTCCAGTAATGGGATCGGTTGTTCCAGCACCGGAAACGAAGGCGATTTTCTTACTGGCGACGTCGTCAGTACATTGATCCGCGCACCATGTGGATGCGTCATCGTCGATTTTGGCGTATCCGAGGATACCGACTTGCTCATAACAAGCGTCTTGCTTGGTGGTACAAGCGAGAATGAGGAGAGTGACTGCGATAACTCCAGCAAGTAAAGTGAAAGGCTTTCTACGGCCGAGACCCATATGAATGAATTTTTTTGAATAGAAAAATTTAAGATTATAAAAGTGAGATTTGGATTGGAAATTTATCTGTTGATCTGGTGAGAGAATAAATTTTAGCCTTTAATTGGAAGAAGTTAAGAAAAAATTTTTGTTTTTTGAAAAAAATAAGAAATCAAAAAGAAAAAAAGTCCAATCAAACAATTTTGTTCCATGGAAAAATTAGCGAAAAGAAATTATCAAAGGCTGAGACTCAATACATACAAGGGAAAATTGAGATTTCTTTATAGAGTGTAAAAGAATCAAGCGTCGTCAAGCAGAATTAGGGCAAGTAGGAAATTCGGACTTTCTTCATTTCTTCGTGACGTCAATTAAATATTCTTTAAAACAATTTTTAATTTTGAACCTTTATTAGTTTTGATCTCAATCTTCTATATCTCTTCGAATCTTTCTTCAAATCTTCATCTCTTTTCCTCGCTTAAACTTGCTTTCCTGTCATGGCTCTAGCTTGAGAGATTCTCTCTTTGGTTTATTATGGACCTTCTCAATTTAAAAGATTTCTTTTTGAAAATTTTTTAACGGATTTTTCTCCTTTAGAAAAGGTCGTGAAAAGAAAAATTTAAAACGATCAAAAAATTTTCTTTGGTTTTTTATCGAATTATGAAATTTCTAATTTTTCCTAAATCAACAAATTTGTCCCTTTTCGAAAAAGTAGAAACCTAAATAAAACTCAAAATCCTCTTTTTCTCGTCATTTCCTCTTGTCTTACATTCCCTGGTTCGACTATATTCCTTAGCTCTCCAAGTCTTCTTTTGAAAATACTCATATTGAAATTTACCTTTATATAAGCTAGAATTTTGTTTTTGCCATCGTTTTATCAGTAATAAATCTATTCAAAATATGAAATAGATAAAACTTTAATCAAATCTAGATCTCTCCCGTCCTTACTTCTCATACTATACAATTCTCTTTAACAATAAAACATCCTTCTTACCCCTTAGATATCCCTGAAATCCTTTCTTAGGTTAAAAATTCCTTCTTTTGAGAATATCTCTTTAAAAAATAACATTTTCCTCATGATCAACATATCTAACCCCATCAAACCTCTCTTACCTGAACTCCCTCTTAAAGATCTATGAAGGTCTCTGGAGAGAGAGCTCAAAGTTAGCCTTAAAACTCCTTGCAGGCAAGCGTTAAGTCAGTCTCTTCCTGTCTATTCACAAAAATTCATTTTAAAAGGTGGTCGAGTAGTCTTTTTTAAAAATAACAGAATGTCTATCCTTATTTCTCATTATATTGCATTGGAAGACTTCAGGAGAGCGAGTCTCAGGGATTTGAAAGATTTCTTTTGGCAGAAAAACAAATTTATAGATCTATCTAGTCTAGTTTCCAACGAGGCCAAAAAGAAAATTTAAAGAATTAAATCGATTCAAAGAAAACTTCTATTTTCAAATAGAAACGACTTTCAATCAACATTTCACTTATTATTTAAATTAATAACTCTGACTCTTTGCCCAACTCTACATTCCCCGAATTTTTTGTTCATTTTTTCACTCTTTTCTTTACTTCCTTTTTTCGTTCATCAAAAATTATCTTTCTTTTATATAATCACCTTTCGAAAGAGAATAATGATTTTTGTTTATATATGAAGGGCTTCACGTTCGTTTTCATTAAATTTTCTGCTCCTTTTTGACTTCAAAGAGAAAATCTTTTCGATAATCCTTTCAAGCAATTTTCCTTTTTCTTAAGCTAAAACGGATTTTCTTCAATGAATTATTTCAATACAAAAACAACTTTCAAAGAAAAGAGATCTCAGCTTATTTGCCTTGGAAAATTATCTTGTAATGTCTCTTAAAGAGGTTTCTCAAGGATAAAAGGTAGTTTTTTGATGACCAAGGGGAAAAAATGTTGGATATAAAATACTAAATTTGCCTTGAAGAGCAAACTTCATTTAATCATATAGAATTTCTCGAATTTTCTTTTGGAGTTTTGCAAAGGAAGAAAGCTAAATTTATTAGCTATTTCGAGAAGTCAAAACATTTTCAGGATATTCGAAGAAATTTGTCCTTTTCATTATTTGTTAGCAAAAAGAAGAGGGAGCTAAAATTATTTACTTTTACAGTATTGATCTTGAAAAAGAAAAAATCTACTTTTGCGCCTCATAACCATCACATTCCATCAATAGCTCTTGACCCCTTTTTTTTTAAAAGGTCAGTACCTTCATTTATCAGAATAAGAGGCTTTGAAGTCAGAAGTTTGGTTTGCTCATTGGGTTCTCTTTCGAAAGTTTGCTTGAAGGGTTGAAGAAAAGTGACGATTAAAAAAAGAAGTCTTGTAAAATCTAAAAAGGAATTTCTAATTAGTGAGGACAAATAAAGAAAAGGAATATTTTTATTAATTTATCCCTTGCGATTTTTGGTACTATATTTAGAGCAAAACTCTTCTCTATCTCTGAGATGAGCGCTCCTCATATAATGTGACTGATTTGTCCGTTGCCTCAAGTAGTTCTTCTTCTTTGACAAAGATTAACTCTCAAAGTTTTTTTATCTTCAGATCTCTTCAAGTTAAAAATGAAAGTAATTTGAGGCTGGAAACTGAGCTGAAGAAGCCTTGACTGACTTTCTTAGAGATTTTTCATAAAATATGCCTCCTTTAAAAATAAATTTTGCCAAGAAAAAAATTCGATAAATTTCACCGAAATTGATTTCTTTCTCCCAAAAAAATCTTTTTAGAAAATAGAAAGACCGGAAATTTATTAATTTCCAAGTCTATAATTTTCTCATTATCGAAACACCAAAATTTTATTTCCAGGAAAAGTCTATCAGATCCTCATATGATTACAAGGCTCATTACAACAAAGTTTTTTTTCAAAAATAAAGGGATAAAAAAATTATTTAAACAGTAAATATGTAAACACAATATAATTTTTATATTGGCTCCAAGTATTCCTCAAATAAATCTTAATTATACCATCAATTAAATCAAATGGAATTCCATCTTCTTCACTGACTTCAATTTTGTCTGTGCATACTCTTTCGATTTTGGAGTCATTTTGCTACACCTAAAAAATTATCTAACCCACCTCCCTTTGACAAATCTCTTTACATTCTAAAATTAAGGTTAATATACGAAAGAATCGCCAAATTCTGCTCGAAATTATTCACAACATTCCTGACTCCATTGTCCGTTATCCTTGTATAACTATCCAAAATAAGCCCACAAACCCCCTTCAACCAAATCCTTACTTCTCAAATTTCAAAGAAATCTTCTGCAATTTCTTCAAGCTTTGTGCCAAAATCAAACTCAATCGACTCAGCCCTTTATTCGAAATCTTTTTTGTCCTATAAAAATAATGATTCCCTTGTCAATTCTCATAAATTACTTGATAGGAATGCCCAAGAATGTCACAGAGCGGACCTTCTGCTTCGTCTGAGCAAACACCAAGCACAAATCCTGAAGTCTTGGCAAATTCTTCGCGATACTTGCTCCAAGATAAACCAACGCTTCATTCGTTATATTCCCACACCTTTATTCCCCATTATAAATGATCCTTCAAAGTTGTTACCAAGAAAAGTCCAAGGATAAAGCTTGCAAGGAACTCAGATTCTCATTGAATATTGCACTGAGCTTCTTTATCCCTTCTCCTGTTATCTCATCACAACTATTCCACGAGCCCTTAGAGAATTTCTTCACTAATAACAATTACTATGCCAAATTCAAAGAGAGCTTCTGAAGGGTCGGGATCTTCATGTTGAAACTTGCAGCAAGCTGCGCGACTCCTTCTTCTGTCAGGTTTACACATCTAATATGGTTTCTTGGGTCAATCAAAAGGGGAGATTTGTACCTGTGGAGATCAAGGGAGAACTCTTTGAGACGTTGGAGGTAAATGCTGATTACTATTCCCAAATACTTGAACCCTGTTCCTGTTATCTGTCTGCATCTATTACAATGTTTACTTTAGAATAATTTTTCTTGAATCTTTACCTTCCAAAGCTGATATTTAATTTTTCAAGACTTGTGAGCTTGTGCATAAGATTTGAAGTTAAATGGGAGACCTTCTCATCAGTAATTTCATCACATCTGAACCAAAAATTATATTCACAAGGAATTATTCTCAAGGTACCCGGCGAATTGGAGAGTGAGTTCTTGTAACTGGGCGAATCGTTCTTCAATTGCTGTGCATAAACAGTCGATTCCTTGGCGAATTATCACTGGATTTCCTTCAAGGATTGAAAAATTCATGCTGAGTTGTTTGAGGTTTTGTGAACGTTCGGCTATTCTCTTTGAAAAAAGCTGAAGGCTTTGATTTGTCGCCAAAGAAAGACTATTCAAAAAATTCATTATACCCTTGCTGAAAATGAAATTTTACTTGGGAAAAGCTACAGAAAGTCTTCGTAAAGTGGTCATATTTCGTCCGATAAGTGGACTTATCTTCAATGCCATTTCTTCTCTCATTCGTCTTTACAATAAAATAAGCCAAAAGAATTCTCAAGGAGTCTCTTTTACGGTAATAAGAGTTCGAAATTTTTGAGTCTTTTAAGTTTCTTTCCAAGGACATACATGAATCTCAATATCTCTGCATCTTGTATTGGCACACGATAATTTCTATTCACGTATTTCAATCAGAAATCCTCCAAATCTTTCAGTAATATACCTTAAGACTTTAAAAGAGAGGTGCTCCAGGTTTCTGAAATAATGGCAAATTCGGTGACAAAACTTATTTATAGCGCCGTCTGGAACATTGAGATCTCTAAAGAAAATCATTATTCTAGGGAGTGACTTGATATTCTTACATTGAAAAGAATAGAGAGAGCTTTCTTAGGTCTTTAAGGTTTGGGAAAAGCTGATTGCATATACTCACAATACCGTCGAGATCCAATAAATGACCCCTAAAAATTTCACATTCGCCTTTACTAGGAGAACATCAAAATTAAAAGAATGGCTTTCTTGCGAATAGAATTCGTTCAAGAAAGGGAGATTTTGTATCAATTTGTAAAGAAAGAAATGTACTCTGAAAGGTCAAGGTGAAGAGTCTGGACTTCTTTGACATGATGGATTTTAATTCTTTGGGTCAATTCTTTGATAAATTTGGGAAGCAAAGTGAAGTTCGGGCTAGAAATGTCATTAGTTTTCTCGCTTTATTCTCAATAAAAGATCCTCTCAAAATAAACAAAAGCCCAGAAGAAATAGAATGAGAAACTCCTTTACTTGTCTTCCATTGAAAAGAGTTTTATGGCAAGATGATTATTAGAGAGTTTGAATTGAAAGTATTGTCTCCATTTTCGTTGGAGGTCGTTGAGGTCTAGAGGGGAGTTAGATTGGTGGCTTGGAAAGGATGGGGAGGTGGATACCGAGGATTGGCGGGACGACTTTTTTGTTGTTGATACGAAGCTTGGGTAACATTTAAAGAAAAGGTTTTATTTGGGGGGATATTAAGAGATTTTTATTAGTGTTCTGAGTAAGCCTCGGTATGATTTATTTTTTTCTTGAAATTAAGAAGAAAGAATGATTATAGTAAATTATGTTGAAGATTGAATGAAGAGTTTCCCTGAGGATTCTTTTCTCTAAGTCCTTCAGAGTTTCCTCAACCTTTCAAAATGATCTAGAAAAAAATTTCTTGAACAAAAAAAAGCAAAATAACCTTAAAATTTTTCTTTCAGGTACAATTGACCGAGGTTTCTTGAACAAAAAGCACAAACTTTGAAAATTTCAGAAAAAGTTGAAAATCTCAATCTTCTATTTGCAATGACCAAAAACAGACAGAAATTCAAAAATTTCAAGTGAAAAATTTTTTTTCTTGACAAGAAGATATTTTCACAAAAAAAAAGGGGTTGAGGAAAATTCGAATTTACATTTGAAGACAGAATTCTGATGTTCAAAAAAAAAAAATCCAAAATAGGTTCGAGGATCAATCGAATAAAAGTGTGCAAATCGTTAAAAAAAGTGTAGGAATCAGAAATTTTTTGAAATTAAAAACAGATGAATGGTATCTACACAGACTTTAAAGAAAAGAATTTTCTTTTTGGAAAGCAAATTCTTCGTGATTTGATGCAGTCTCTTCAAACAAATGTCTGATAAAATCCAAATTCTATTTCTCTTCTGAAAAAACTCTTGGAGTCTCAAAAGTTCTAAAAAACTTTTTCTCTCATGTTTCCTAGCAAATGTCAATTTTCCTCACAGAATAAATAAGTCAGCCCCTTGAAGCCATCAATGCTCCTTGAGGATTATTTTAATATATTGAAGTTAGTTCTATGAAATATATTTAAAATAAAAAATGAAAAGTCCTTCGTCCTCACTTTTCAAATCTTTTGGATGTATGGCCTCAAGTCCATTTCCGAAAATCTAAAACATCCATCTTAATCCTTAGCTCAACCCCTTCTCGGTTATCAGGATTCAAAGAGGACATTAGGAAAAAAATTCTCTAGAATTGAATCATCTTTAATCCCTCTATCAGATTTTAATTTCATAACTCTGAAAAGAGCAAACTCCTGAAACCTCCATGTTTTAGGAAGTTCATGAGACTAACTCTCGTCAAATTTAAAAATAAAGAAATATTTTTTGTTTTCAAAGAAACAGATGTAGAAATCATTCACTAGATTCTTCAGAATCTTAAGAAGCCATATGCGAAGGAACTTTAATGAATGATTTCCTGAGCGAATCTCCGATTCTGGGAGTTCTATTTCCTTAGTTTCTCTCAATCAACCCATCCTTGTTTCAAATATCATCTGTTACAACCAATATAGATGTTAAAGTTCATATTTATTTTCGTAAAGGCAGGCTTTGGAGAGGTTTTAAAGGGAAGGGAGGGACCAAAAATCAAATCTCTTTGGAGAAATCGTGGATAGTCTCTTCAAAATTCTGTCCTTCTAGACTCTGGGAAGTATTTTATTAAACTCATGGAAGGAGTTTCAGGAATTTTAAGACAACTTAGAAAGATTTTCTTTTCTTCAGGATCCACGATAATAATGATTTAATTAATTAGAAGTTAGACAAAAATCGATGATTTTAGATCAATTCTTCAAGCATCCTTTTTCTGACCCAGATTTTCTCAAGAACTTGGATGAATCATTGAGCTTTTGGAGTGATTTGACGAATTCTGCTTCGAAAAATTTAAACAGAAGCCTGAATGAGAGATATAAAGATGAATATCCAATAATTTGGTTTGAGCCAAATCTGAATTCAAGAGAGAGAAGGTCCATTATCCCTCTTTTGCAAAGAAACAATACACTGAACTACTTTGCAAATTTTCAACATGCTCTTGCAT
>Ga0182738_1007390_pt1 | contig 11172 bp, 8 predicted proteins | sample eDN5th30CBELigMG_FD_128876 | JGI IMG/M metagenome (GOLD analysis project Ga0182738, IMG submission 128876) | Enriched Miracle-Growth compost microbial communities from Emeryville, California, USA - eDNA 5th pass 30_C BE-Lig MG (version 2)... ... | reverse complement strand
TCACCGTAACCGCCGACGACGGCGCAACCACGCGATACCTGGGCGAAGTAGTCGACGTGGCCCCTATTTCGGACACTTCGGCCCAAGACGCGCCGACCCGTGAATCTTCTCGATCGACTGAACTTGCGGCAGGTGCAACGAGCCTGAGCTCGTTTGATTGGCTGCTGTGGGCGGCAACAGCGGCCATCGCCGCGGCAGTGGCGGCATTCTGGTTCTGGATCGATCCGCGAATCATCGGCCGCTTGGTTGCCAGTACGACGGGTCTGGCAGCGCTAGCCTTAGAAATCTGGAGCGGCGGCCAGCTTGTCGATTCGCTGGCGCACAGCGAGGCCGTGCGTTACAAGGTGCGCACCGGCAACTTCCGCCTGACCAACACTCACTTCACCTGGATCGCCGGACCGCAAGTCACCGAGCAGTCGCAGCCAGCGTGGGCCGTCATGCTGGAACGGCTGGAATACGGCCGCTTCTATGGTTTCCCGCACCGCTTCCTGGTTGATGGCGAAGTGGTGGCCCAAGAACCCGAACAGGTGTGGGCGGCGTTTGAGCAGCATCACGGCAACATTCGCCGGCGCTGGCAGCAGGCAAACGAGCTAACCAACCACGGCATCGGCACACTCAACGCCGTCCAAGAACAAGCCCGACTGGCCACGCGCGAGGCTGAACTGGAGTGCGACGATGTCGTGTCTCAACTCGAAGTGGCGCAAGCGGCACTGCGGGCCGCGCAGCGTACTACTGATACGCCGGCGCAAGAGCACAGGGCCATTGAAGCGGCTGAGCTGGACGCCCAGGTGAACCATCTCAAGGCACAGCTTGACGAAGCCGAGGCCAGCGTGAAAGCCGCCCGGCAACACGAGGCGTCCACCGTGGAACAGGTATCGGCCCAGACCGCCGAATTGTTGCAGCAGGTGCAGGAGCTTCGTGATGAGAACACCCGCTATCAACTGGTGATGAACACGGCCGATGGGCAGGAAGTTACCCTGGCGGTCGAGGACATCGTGCGGGGCTACCCGGCCAACCAGCTTTCGTGGGCCGGCAAGCTGGACGTGTACCTGTCGCGGTGGGTTGAGTTCCTGGCCGACGAGCCGCGCGAAGCCAACTCCGAGGGCGGCGTGTTGCCGGCCATCGTCGGCACAGTGGTCATGACCATGATCATGGCCCTGGCGGTGGTGCCGCTGGGCGTGCTGGCCGCGCTCTACCTGCGGGAATACGCCAAGGGCGGCCTGGTCGTGAGCATGGTCCGCATCGCCATCAATAATCTGGCGGGCGTGCCTAGCATTGTGTTTGGCGTGTTTGGCCTGGGTTTCTTCTGCTACATCGTGGGCGGCTACATCGACGGCGGCCCCAAGAAGCTAGAGATCACGCCCTGGCCGAGCCTGACCTGGTGGCTGGTGTTGGCCGCGCTGGCGGCAACAGGCACCGGCGCTTTTCTCGCCAGCATCGTAGCCACGCACGGTCGCAACCGGGCCAGCAATCGCTACCTGCGCATTGCGACCGGCGTGCTGTGGATTGTGTGTACGTTGCTGCTGTTCGCCCTGGTGTTCAAGACACCGTACTTTGACGGGCTATATCGGGCGAACCTGCCGAATCCTACCTTCGGTAAGGGCGCTCTGATTTGGGCGTCGCTCACCCTCGCGCTCCTGACGCTGCCGGTGGTGATTGTCTCGACCGAAGAAGCCTTGGCCGCCGTGCCCAACTCCATGCGAGAAGGCTCCTACGCCTGCGGCGCAAGCAAGTGGCAAACGATCCATCGGATCGTGCTGCCTCGGGCGATGCCCGGCGTGATGACCGGCATGATCCTGGCCATGGCCCGCGGGGCAGGCGAGGTGGCTCCCTTGATGCTGGTGGGCGCGGTCAAGCTGGTGCAGGAACTGCCGGTCAGTTTCTCGCCGCCGTTCATTCACGGCAGCCAAAGCTTCATGCACCTGGGCTTCCACATTTACGACGTGGGTTTTCAAAGCCAAAACAGCGAGGCAGCCCGGCCGCTGGTTTTCACCGCCACGCTGCTGCTGATTGCGATCATTGCGTTATTGAACATTGTGTCGATCTGGCTGCGGGCTCGGCTCCGCAAAAAGTTTGTTTCCTCTGCCTTTTGAGCTGTGATGCCATCCTTGCAATCGCTCGACCGAGCCAACAGCCCCCTGACGGAAGCAGGCCCCATGATTCCAGAACCTTCACCGGCGCAAACGGCGGTGCCAACCAAGGCGCTCGGCCCAGCTACCGCCAAAGGCACTACCACTAAGAGTGCAGCGACAGGCGGACGCGCGGGCAACCGCCTTCAGGCCATCGCCAGGGGAGAGAACGTCGAACCGGCCCTGCACCGTCAGATATTCGACGAACAAGCCGTGCTGGAGATCGAAAACTTCCGCTTGTGGTACGGCCAGAAGAAGGCACTGCACGAGATCACCATGCCGGTGCCGGCCGGCAAGGTGACGGCCCTGATTGGGCCCTCAGGCTGCGGCAAGACCACGCTGCTGCGGTGCGTAAACCGCATGAACGACTTGATCGATTCGGTGCAGATTGCCGGCGACATGCGACTCAACGGCGATTCTATTTATGCCCCCGGCGTCGATGTGATTGAGCTGCGCAAACGGATGGGCATGGTGTTTCAGAAGCCCAACCCGTTCCCGATGAGCATCTTTGAGAATGTTGTTTATTCGCTGCGGATCGACGGTATCCGCGATCGCAACGTGCTCAAGGAAGTATGCGAGCGAAGCCTGCGCGGGGCGGCGTTGTGGGACGAAGTAAAAGATCGACTGAACGATAACGCCTTGGCGCTCTCAGGCGGCCAACAGCAGCGGCTATGCATTGCCCGGGCAATTGCGGCCGAGCCTGAGGTGCTGCTATTGGATGAACCCTGCTCGGCGCTCGACCCCATTGCCACCGGCAAGATCGAAGATTTGATTCAAGAACTGAAGGGCGAGTACTCCATCCTGATCGTCACGCACAACATGCAGCAGGCGTCGCGGATCAGCGACTACACGGCGTTCATGTACCTGGGCCGACTGATGGAGTACGGCCCCACGGCAAAGATCTTTACCAACCCGATCCTGCCTGAAACCAACGACTACGTGACCGGCCGCTTTGGCTAACACCATCGACGGCTAGTCGCAGATTGCGGCTGGCATCGATTCGTAGCACTCACGGCCGATCTCACCGGCTACCACCATGACCCAGTTTCTGATTCGCCAGTTAGACAAGCTCAAGACGATGATCCTCAAGCTGGGAGGGTACGTTGAGCAATCGCTCCAACAAGCCATTCAGGCGGTTGAAACCCGCGACGTGGCGCTCGCCCGCACGGTGATCGCCCACGACGAGCAGATCGACCTGCTGGAGGTGGACGTGGAGGAGGAGTGTCTGCACACGCTGGCGTTGTATCAGCCGGTGGCTTCCGACATGCGGTTCGTGCTGGCGGTGATCAAGATCAATACCGACCTGGAACGGATCGGCGACCTGGCTGCGCATCTGGCCGAGCAGGCGATCTTTCTGGCCGAAGAACCTGAGGCCAACATGGCCCTGTTCGACTTCTCGAACAGTTCGCGACGGGTGTGGTCGATGGTCAAGATGAGCCTCGATGCGCTGGTCACGCGCGACGTGAACCTGGCTCACCAGGTACGGCAAGCCGATGCCGAAGTCGACGCCGCGCACCGCAAGGTGTACCGCCGTGTCGAACAGGAGATCACCAAGAACCCGCACCAAGTGCGGCAACTGATCGACCTGATGAATATCTCGCGGCAACTGGAGCGGATCGCCGACCATGCCGTGAACATTGCCGAGGACGTCATCTTCATGGTCACTGGCGAGATCCATCGCCACGAGGACCAAGACGACGACAAGCCGTTAACGCGCCGCTAGTGGCAAGCGGCCGGCCGCGACTTACGCGGCGCTGAGGGATGGATCTTCATCCTCAGGCACGATGGGCTTACGTGCATCGAAGAAGATCCAGCACAACGACGCTGCCACGTAAATGCCCGCGAACATAAACAGCACGCTGCCCCAACCGCCTGCGGCTGTAACCATCGGCACCACCACCGGAAAGATGGCCGCGCCCACGTTGCCACACATGTTCATGAAGCTGAAGACCGTGGTCACATGGCGGCCTCCCATGTCGATGCTGATCGCATACGCGCACGGGCCGGCAAATGCGGCACAGAACGAACCGGCACTGATCAGGGCCACGGCCAGCGTCGGCTGGTCGACAAAGTACGATGGCAAAATCAGTAGCCCACACAGCAGCACGCTGCCGGCGCCCACGCCTTGCCGGGCAATCCGCACGCTGCCCGTGCGCTGATACACCCAATCGGTGAAGCCACCGCCCAGCATGCTGCCGCACGCCACGGCAATCACAGGCATGGCCGTCAGCAGGCCCGAACCAGCGATCGAGACGCCGCGTGACTCTTGCAGATAGGTGGGAAACCAACTGGCGAAAAAGTTGTATCCCGCCGCCCGAAAAAACTGCTGCCCGCCGATGAACCACATGGCAGGATTGGAGAGGATCACGCCCCAGGGCGTGGCGGGGGCCTTGCCGGAATGGGTGGTAGCCGGCGTTTGCCCGGCGCGGATCAACGCTAACTCGGCCTGGTTCACCGCGCGGTGCTGCGACGGCTGATCGCGGAACCAGAACCAAAAACCGGCCGCCCAGATAAATCCCGGCAGCGCGTACAGGGCAAACAATAGCCGCCACCCCAGGTGGACCACCAGGTAGCCCGTTAAGAGGGCGCCCACAAAACCGCCCACCGACATGAATCCGCCTAAGGCTCCGCTGGCCACGCCGCGGCGGGTACGCGGAAACCACACAGCGATGGTTTGCGTGGCACAGGGAAACACCCCGGCTTGCACCGCGCCCATGCCCAGCCGGGCCGTGATCAAACTGACGGGCCCGGTAGCAATGGCCATCGCCGCCGTGAAGGCAGACCAAACCGTGGTAAACACCGTCAACCCAAGCCGCGAACCCATCACGCCGCTGAGCCAACCGGTGGGCAGTTGGAACACGGCATAGGTGATGAAGAACGCGCTGAGCATCAGCCCGCTCTCAAACTTGCTGAGATTCAAGTCGGCGCGAATGGTGGTTTCGGCCACGCCAATCGAGTTGCGCTGCACGTAAGCAATCGTTGCCGACAAGCACAACCAGGCGAGCACCTGGTAGCGGACCCAGGTGGGGCGGCCTTGCGGTTCGTTAGCGCGCAGCGTTGGCTCCGGCACGTCGGCCGTAAGCGGCGGGGCGTACGGATCGTGCGCGGGTTCCACCAGGGCGGCCGATTCCTTGCGCCGTTGCGATGTCGATTCGTTCATGTCCAACGGGAGTCCTTTGCAGTTGCCAGGCCCAATCCCTCGAACGCAACCGCAGCGGGCGCTCGGCAATGGTTCTGGCGGTGCCCCGCCCGCACCGCGTTACTCCTTGGCCTGTTTCAGCACCGGATCGTTCACTTGCTGCTGCCAGGCTCGCAGCTTGGCTCGCAGCGACGCGACGCGCTTCGCATGCTCGGGTGCCTTGGCCAGGTTCGTCTGTTCGTACGGATCCTTGTCCAAATCGAACAGTTGGACCTGACCGACTGCCGGATATTCAACCAGCTTGAAGCGGTCATTGCGAATCATTCGCTGGAAGTCGCGGTAGTAGCCGAATACTTCTTCATGGTGCCGATCGGCCGTTTTACCTTGCAACACGGCGGCAAAGCTTTGGCCTTGCACCGTGGCCGGCACCTTGATGCCGGCCAATTCGCAGCAGGTGGGAAACATCTCGCGCAGATAGACCTGAGCCTTGCGCCGCTCGCCCTGCGGGATGCCGGGGCCGCGCCAGATCATTGGCACGTTGATCGTATGCTCGTACATGCTCTGCTTGCCGCGGAGACCGTGGCTGCCAACGGCCAAACCGTGATCACTGGTAAAGATCACAATGGTATTGCGGTCCTGCCCGGTCGCTCGCAGCGTCGTCAGGATGCGACCGATATGTTCATCCATGTACGAGATCACGGCGTAGTAAGCGGCCAGTTCGGCCCGCACTTCCTCAGGCGTGCGCGGAAAGCGGAACAATAACTCGTCGCGGCCCTTGAGATTGCCGTGATCGAACGGATGCTCGGGCAGAAAGTTCGGCGGCAGCGGCAGGTTGTCGGCCGCGTAGCGATCTTCGTAACCGGGCGGCAACAGCAGAGGATCGTGCGGCGACGTGAAGTTCACATGCAAAAAGAACGGCCGCTCCGGCTTGCGTTCAAGAAACTCGATCGCCGCATCGGCAAAGCGGGAGGAGATGTCGGGCGTCAATCCCACGCCGCGCTCGGGGAACATTTTGCCCTGGTCATCTTGAAACAGCCAGCCGCGATAGCCGGTGGCCGGGCGACCGGACCAATCGCGCGGATCCTCAGGCATCCACTTGCCACCGCCGCCACGGAACAGGCCGCGAGTTTCTTCATAGCCGCGCTCCGCGGGACGGCCATCGTTATGCCACTTGCCCACGTACCAGGTGTGGTAGCCCGCCTGTCGCAAGGTGCCGGCGAAGGTGGCCAAGTCGGGCCGGATCTGCCGGCCAAAATCGCGCACCATGTTGGTGAAGCCATCGCAGCCGGTGAGAATCTCCGCCCGCGATGGTGTACAAATCGGGTTCGCACACACGGCCCGCGTGAAGGCCACGCCCTCGCGCACCAGGCGGTCGAGGTTGGGCGTGTGAATGTGCCGGTTGCCCAAGGCCGCGATGGTATCAGGCCGTTGATCGTCAGAAACCAACAGCACAATGTTGGGCCGCTCTGGCTCCGCGGCAGCCAGACGGCCAGGCACCATAAGCCCAACCGCGCATAGCATCAGGCAGCCGGCAATGACCAATAAGGTTCGCCCTGCAATTTTGGCTGCGCGGCAGAGAGCGGGGTTGCGCTGCATCGTCGGAGTCTCCTTGCGTGAGGACGTTCGATGCGAAAACCGGCCCCGCTTCGGCGCGCCGGCCTCTGGTATGCAGGCCGGGCGGCCGCTTAAGCCGTAAAGAACACGCTTTCGGCCGTCTTGCGCAGCAGCCAGTCGCGGTCGCCGGGTGATAGCTTTAAGTGATCGCGCACCAGTTCAATTGATGCCTTGTAGGTATGTTCGTCTTGCACCTGGTACGGGCAGTCGGTCGCCCACATTAGCCGCTCGGGCCCGTACGCATCGAGCAGGCGGCGGATCATCGGCAGCAGGTCCGTATAGGGCGGCTTCTTCTTGCCCAGCGCGTAAAAGGCCGAAACCTTCACCTTCACCTGCTTGTGACGAGCCAGATCGCACAGGCTCTTGAGTTCATCGTCGTTGATGGTGCCACTGACGCCGATGCGGGCAAAGTGGTCGATCACCACGGGTGTATCCGGGAAGCGCCGGCACATGCGATCAACCGCCGGCAGCGAGTTGGGGTTTATCAGGTGGCACATGGCCAGGCCTTCTTCGGCTCCGCACTTCCACATGGCGGCCATGCCTTCGCCGTCGAGCCAGGTTTCGACCGGCCGCTTGCCCGGCAGGATGCGAAAGCCGCGCACGCCTTGGGCTTTGAGCTTGCGCATGGTTTCGGCAGGCTGGCTGTCCTCATCGATCACGGCCACGCCGCTGAAGACGCCTGGGAACCGTCGCATGGAGTCGAGCATGTAGCTGTTGTCAAAGCCATAGAAGCTCATCTGGATCAGCACGATCCGGCCCACGCCTGCCGGCCGCGCGTGCTGAAGCAGTTCTTCCGGCGTGAAACTGGGAGGCTGCATATCCTCGCGCTTATAGCCGGGCGCCAGCGGGTACTTTTGCGTGTCGGGCGTCCACACGTGAACGTGCGCGTCGATGGCCGCGTCGTTATCCACCGGCGGTTGATCGGCGGCCGCCGCAGGCAAAGCCATTCCGTTACCAATCAGTGCCGCGCCGCCCGCCGCGGCAGCCCAAGCGGCAGAGGTGCCCAGAAAGTGGCGGCGGTTCATGGTTAACGAACCTTCACATTCGATAGGGGCAATAGCCTGATGATCAAACAGCGCGGCAGCAACGTGATTGGGATGGGCCTGATGGTCGCTCATGGTGTCAGACGTCCTGGTGGCGGAAGATGTCGGCAGGTTCGATGTCGCAGGTTGCACGTCCAGTGACGATGATCGTTCAGCCAGAAGCGCCGGTCAACCAATCAGCGGCTGAAAGCGGCACGTGGGGCTTACTCCCCGCAGAGCTGTAGGTGCCCCGTCGCACGTGGCAAATTAGCTACCGCCCCCCCTCGCTGGGCGGCCAATACCTTGCGGCGACAGCCGAAGTGTTGCGATTGCCGCAGCGGCACGACATACTGCAACATCCTGCCCAGGTTTTCCCGCCTGACTGTTTGGAAACCCCGCCGTTACCAGGAGAGAGATGATGTCTCGTTCGACACGCCGCCACTTTTTGAAGACGGTTGCAGTGGCCGGCACCGCGGCTTCGTTGCCTGCTCTGAGTTGGTCGCGCGTTTTGGGCGCCAACGAGCGGCTGAATGTTGCCAGCGTAGGCCCCGGCGGCAAAGGCTGGAGCGATTTGACCAGCGTGGCTGCCAGCCCTGCCGTTAACGTGGTGGCGCTGTGCGATATCGATACTTCCGAAAAGCACCTGGGCCGCGCCGCCGAGAAATATCCGCAGGCCAAGCAGTACCAGGACTGGCGGAAGTTGCTCGACGAGAGCCGCAACATCGATGCGGTGATTGTCTCCACGCCCGACCACATGCACGCCCCCGTGGCCCTGGCCGCCATGCAATTGGGCAAGCATATCTACTGCCAGAAGCCGCTCACGCATACCGTGTTTGAAGCCCGGCAGATGAAGCAGGCCGCCGACCGCTTCAAGGTGGTCACGCAGATGGGCAACCAGATTCAGTCGCACTCGGCTTATCGCACTGCGGTGGCGATTGTACATGGCGGCCACATCGGCAAGGTGAAAGAGGTGCATAGCTGGCAGGGCGGTTCGCCCAGTTGGCCCCGCGCCCTCGATCGTCCCGCCGGTACCGACCCGATTCCCGATACCGTGGCCTGGGACCTGTGGCTGGGGGTGGCTCCCACGCGGCCTTACAAGAAGGAAATCTATCACCCGTTCAACTGGCGCGGCTGGCAGGACTTTGGCACCGGCCAATTGGGCGACTTCGGCTGCCATATCCTCGACCCAGTCTTCAAGTGCCTGGAACTGACCGCGCCGCTTTCGCTGGTGGGCGATGCCCCGCCGATCAACCGCGAATCGTGGACGAAGTGGGCCACCGTGCGTTACCAGTTCCCCGGCACCAGCCGCACCGCCGGCAAGACGCTGCCGGTCACCTGGTACGATGCTGAAGGCGTCCGCCCGCCGCGCGAAGTGCTCAAGAACGTGCCCGCGAATTTCAAGCTGCCGAACGCCGGCTCGGCGCTGATCGGCGAGAAGGGCACGCTCATCATCCCGCACGTGGCGATGCCCACGGCGTTTGCTGAAGGCGGCGAGGTGATGACCGACCTGCCGCAGGTGGAAGCCGTAAACCACTACATCCAGTGGGCCGACGCCTGCCGCGGCGTGGATAAGACCACCTCGGCCTTCGATTACTCGGGCCCGCTGACCGAAACCGTGCTGCTAGGCACGATTGCGGTTCGCCTGCCGGGTGAAAAGCTCCAGTGGGACAGCGAGGCGCTGAAGCTCAATGTTTCCGCCGCGCAGCAGTTGATTACCAAGCCGTACCGCAAGGGCTGGGAACCTGCCTGGGTCTAAGTGGCAGCCAGCTTACGTCATAGCAGACCATGCGCACGTAACGGCGCGGCGAACAGGCCAATGGTCTAATCGCCGCACAAACAGCCGTGTAAAACAAAACACCGCCTGGGTTCTTTCCGTCCGATGGAGAACCCAGGCGGTGCTGTTTTGTCATGCATGGCGATTGTGATAGGGCATGACCTGCGGGAGGCACAACCCCTTACAACGCCTAGTCGCGCAGCTTGGCCAGCGTGTCCAACAGCTTCTTGGCCTGCTCCACGCCGCCCACCTGATCGGCCAGGGCCTTGGCGGCAAGCAGATCGCTCAGATCGCCCGAACGCCCATTGGAGCGGGCCGGAGCGGCGGCGCCCTTGGCGGCCTTGCGGGGACGGCCGCGGCGCTTGGGAGCACCGGTCTTCTTGGCAGCCTGATATTTGATGGTGCTCACCGCCTGGGGCGACACCTGAATGCCCATCTCAGCCAGGGCGGCGGAGATTTCGGCCGGCTTGGCATCGGGATGCTCGGCGGCATAGTCGCGAACCGCCTGAGACTTATTCACTTTGGATTTCTTAGCCATGGGTACTGCCTTCTCAAATAGAGGAAGTTCTAAACGTTTCCTACTTAGCCGTGCGCGGGAGGCCACTCCCAGCCGGCATGACACACAGGGAATGATGCAAGCCCGCCTGGCCGCCCCTACTGGGGGAAATGCCTATGCGATGCTTGATCAACTTGCCCCGGGTAATTGTCGGCCCCTTAGATTCAGCACCTCGGATCGAGCGCTGGCTGGTGGCACGCGTGCCGGCCAGGGTGCAGCCATTTGCGGGCGCCGGGCTATATGACCCGACAGGGCTGACACTGCACCGTTGGTCCATTCCAGATCGCGTTGCCATCGGCAGTGGTGATGGTGAACTGGCAATAGTGATTCGCTACTGGGCATCCACCAGTGATGCCACGCAGCGACTCTCAAGGTCGATGCTTGAAGACAGTTTGCCCAAGCAGTCGAACCCCGCTAGTTATCGTTAGTTGACGATGCGTGGTAGAGCCGCGACACGCAAATTACCGGCTTTTTGCCCTATTCGGGCTGTACCAGCCGGCTTGTATTCACGCCGCTAATACCATCTTAAGCGGTGTTTGTTCTAGCCATGAGCCCGCGGCCAGCATAACTGCCAACCGTTGATACTCGGTCGCGCCGTTGCCGGTACTTAAGCCATTTGAGCCAGCGCCGCTGCCAACAGATACCCTACTACACGCCAATCCTGACGGTTCTGCCGCGGTTGCCATTTCACGCGGCTGGCGACGTACAGCTTAGACCGTTATATCCCGCTGCAAGGCCGTCTGCCGTGTCCGATCCGCTTCACCACCTCCTCTCCGCCTATCCGTGCTGAGCAATAGCCGGCAACTGCGAAGATATCGTGCTCCGACCGATCTGGTGACACTATTGCCATCTAAAGCTCTACCACGGAATTGATAGAGCCTAACCTAATTTTATAACCTGTCTAGCGATTTTAGATATTTCCCCATGGCCAGGCCAAT
>Ga0182738_1007389_pt1 | contig 11175 bp, 8 predicted proteins | sample eDN5th30CBELigMG_FD_128876 | JGI IMG/M metagenome (GOLD analysis project Ga0182738, IMG submission 128876) | Enriched Miracle-Growth compost microbial communities from Emeryville, California, USA - eDNA 5th pass 30_C BE-Lig MG (version 2)... ... | reverse complement strand
TCCACCGCGATACCGGTGGGGCGGCCCATCGGGCGTGCACCGGCCTGGGCATGCCAGCCGGCCAGCCAGTCGATCGGCTTGCCGGCGGGCAGGCCGTCCTTGCCGAGCCGGAAGCCGACGACGCGGTGGCCGCTGGCCTGCGGGCCGCGCCAGGCGACGAGCAACTGGCCGGCGAAGGGCGTGCTGGCCGGGCCGGGGATCATCTGCAGCGGCGCGGCATGCGCAGGCCACAGGGCCAGCGGCGCTTCGGTCTTTGCGCAGTCGTAGCGGCCTTCGTAGCCCTGTGCGTTCCTGCGCATGCCGACGCAGTAGGGCCAGCCGTAGTGGCGGCCGCGCTGCAGCAGGTTCAGCTCCTCCGGCGGCGACTGCGGGTCGCGGTAGTCGATGGAGTTCTCGCCCTGCAGCACGCGGCCTTCGGCGCCGCCGGGCAGCACGGCCAGTGCCATGCTGTTGCGCAGGCCGGTGGCGAAGGGCGCGAAGCGCTGCACCGTCATCTGCGGGCCGCCGAGCTGCGCCTCGTACACCGCGGCGCGCGGGCGCTCGCCCTGGCCGTCGGGGCAGGGCAGGGCGGGCGGCTGGCTGCCCTCGCGGCAGGCGTCGCTGCTGGAGCCGACGTTGACGTACAGGCGGTTGCCGGGGCCGAAGGCGATCTCCTTGAGCGGGTGCGTGCCGTCGGCGGGCAGTTGGTCGAGCACCGTCTCGCGCTGCAGCGCGCCGCCGGGGGCGGGCACCACGGTGCGCCACACCTGGCCCGCCTCGCCGACGTAGACCTTGCCGCCGGGGCCGAGCGCCAGGCCCGAGGGCCGGTCCAGCCCGCTGGCCAGCACGGCGATGCGCGCGCGGCGGGGCGCGGGGCCGTCCGCGGGCAGCGTCATCTCCAGCAGGCGGCCGCGGCGCGGCTCCCACGAACCCATGTCGGCGATCCAGTAGCGGCCCGGCGCGACTTCGAGGATGCGGCGCGGCGCGCGCAGGCCCTCGGCCTCGTCCGCCAGCAGCGCCACGCAGGTGCCGGGCGGGCTGGCGACGGACAGCCGGGCGAAGTCGCCGCACGCGCCCTGCGGCGTGTAGCCGCGCGCGGCGGCCAACGCCGGCAGCGTGGCCAGCAGGACCTTCAGGATCGACGACGGGAGCGCACGCATGGCTCAGGCCGTAGCGGCGTTGAAGGCCTGGTAGGCCCGCATGTGCTGGTGCCGCTGCCAGTAGTGGCCGAGCACCGCCTTGAACTGCTGTTTCGCCTCGCCCTTGAGGCCCGCGAGCTTGAGCTTGACCGCCTTGGCGCCGACCAGGCCCTTCTCGTTGAGCTTGACGACCAGCGTGTCGCCGAAGCTGCCGTCCTTGTATTCGAGGCCTTTGACGGCGTCCCACACGATCTCTGCGCTGCCGTCGGGCGGTGCGATGCCGGTGTAGGCGATGGTGACGCTGCGGCCGTCCTTCAGCGCGAAGGACTGCGCGGGGAAGTGCTTGAGCACCAGCGCCCGTTCCTCGTCGCTGGCCGGCTCGTAGCGCCAGGCCAGGTGGTGCTCGTGCTCGGCGGCGAAGTCCTGCTCGTAGGCGGCCCACAGGCGCGACTCGATCTCGGCCGCGGTGGCGATGTCGTCCACCCAGGTGGCGGCCGCCGGCTGCGTCACGATGGCGGCGAAGCGCGCCTCGGGCTCCACGTGGCCGACCTGGGCCATGCGCTCGCGCAGCGGCGGGTGGCTGTCGTAGGGGTGCGGCACGCGGCCCTCGGTCATGGCCTCCATGAAGGCCTCCGAGCCGGCCCATTGCGGCAGGCCCGAGGCCACGCTGTGGCCGATGCCCAGCGATTCGCCCAGCCGCTCGTCGCGGCTGAACAGGCGCCCCTCGGTGTCGGCGCGGTAGCTGGCGTAGGCGGCGATCTTGACCAGCGAGTGGCTGATCGCGCGCGGCGACACCAGCCGGGCCGCGGTGCCGTCGGCCATGAACTCGCGCGCGCGGCTCTCGCGCGACAGGGCGAGCTGGAAGACCATGCGGTACAGCCGCAGGAAGGGCAGCACCACGCGCGAGGCGCCGCCTTCGTAGAGGTGTGCCAGGTAGCGGTCGAATTGGTCGAGCTTGGGGCCGAGCGCGGCGCTGCTGCGCGCGTCGCCGCCGCTCAGGTGCGCCAGCTCGTGGGCCAGCACGGCGTCGGCCTCCTCGCGGTCGAGTTGGCGCAGCAGGGGCACGCTCACATAGAGCTTGCGCCCCTGCAGCACCTGTCCGCCGACGGCCAGCGGCGCCTCGGTGACGAAGAAGTTGGCGTCGATGCCCGCGATCAGGTGGTCGGGCGCGGGCGTGCCCAGCCGGGCGGCCATGTCGCGGATGCGCTGCCACAGGCGCGGCGCGTCGGCGTCCGACACCAGCTCGCCGTCCGCCGCGCTGCCCTCGGCGCTGCGCTGGAAGATCTTCACGATCACCAAGATGGCCGCCCCCAGCACCACCAGGCCGACGGCGATGATGAGCTTGGGGTAGTACTTGTGCGTGTAGAAGGCCGTGACCCAGAACGACAGCCACACGCACATTGCGCCCTGCACCACCACCATCGCGGCGCTGGCGAAAGTGAGGGTGCGCCAGCCGGCGACGAAGCTGGCGTACTGCAGAGCGCGGTTGACGAAGGCCAGCGCGCCCAGCAGTGCCAGCCAGGCCAGGATGGCGACGCCGGCCACCAGCGTGGCGATGGAGAGCACACGCATCCAGGTGAACTGCCACAGCTCGCCGTAGGCCGGACAGCTGGCGGCGCGGAAGCGCGCGGCCTCCGGGGCGTCGTCGCGGCACAGCTGCGCCATGGGATGGCGGGCGTAGAAAGACTGGATCTCCTCGCGCTCGGCGGCCGAGAGGCGCGGGTCCTTCGCCATGCGCGCGGCGACGGCGCGGTTCAGCTTCGCCTGGTCCTCGGCCAGCGAGTGCGTGGTGAACCACAGGCAGGCGGCCGGGATGAGGAACAGCGCCAGCAGCGACCACAGGATGGCCTTGGCGAAGTCCTTGCGCAGAGAGTCTTCTTGCATGTTGTTTTTCCTCCTTGGTGTGATTCAGGCGTCGCCGGCGCGCGCCAGCAGCATCGCGTCGCCGTAGCTGAAGAAGCGGTAGCGCTCGCGCACGGCATGCGCGTACAGCGCCATGATGTGCTCGTACCCGGCGAAGGCGCTCACCAGCATCATCAGCGTGCTCTTGGGCAGGTGGAAGTTGGTGACGAGCCGGTCGACGTGCCGGAAGCGGAAGCCGGGCGTGATGAAGATGCGCGTGTCGCCCGACGCCTCGCCGCTCGCGGCCCAGGATTCGAGCGTGCGCACGGTGGTCGTGCCCACCGCCACCACGCGGCCGCCGCGCGCATGGCAGTCGGCGATGGCCTGCTGCGTCGCCGGCGGCACCTCGTAGCGCTCGGCGTGCATCACGTGCTCGGCGATGTTCTCGGTCTTGACGGGCTGGAAGGTGCCGGCGCCCACGTGCAGCGTCACGCTGGCGCGCTGCACGCCGGCGGCGTCCAGTTGCGCGAGCAGGGCTTCGTCGAAGTGCAGCGCGGCTGTCGGCGCGGCCACGGCGCCGGGCGCGCGGGCGAACACGGTCTGGTAGCGGCGCACGTCGTCCTCGGAGTCGGCGTGCGCGATGTAGGGCGGCAGCGGCACGTGGCCGTGGCGCGCCATCAGGGCGTAGGGGTCGGCGCCGTCGTCGCTGTCGAAGGCAAGGCGGAACAGGGCGCCATCCTTCTCGGGCCAGCGGCCCAGCAGCGTCGCGCGGAAGCCGCCCACCATGCGCAGCACCGTGCCCACGCGCGGCTTCTTGCTCACCTTCATGTGGCAGACGACCTCGCCGTCTGACAGCACGCGTTCGACCAGCAGCTCCAGCCTGCCGCCGGTCGGCTTCTCGCCGAACAGGCGCGCCTTGACCACCTGCGTGTCGTTGAAGACCAGCAGGTCGCCTGCACGCAGCAAGCTGGGCAGGTCGCGGAAGATGCGGTCGGTGGGCGGTGAGGTGGTGCCGTCGAGCAGCCGCGAGGCGGAGCGTTCGGCGGCGGGGTGCTGCGCCACCAGCTCGGGCGGCAGCGCGAAATCGAAGTCGGAGAGGGTGAAGGAACGCATGCTTGAGGGCTGGACAAGCCCGTGCCAAGGGGAGGGCAGAATTCTCCCATGCCCGTTTCCAAGCCCGCCGCCCCTGCCGATGCGCCCCCGCAGCGCGCCCCCGGCAGCGGCGAGAGCGCCGTGCAGCGCGCGCTGAAGAAGCTGGGCCTGGTGCGCGACATCGACTTCGCGCTGTACCTGCCGCTGCGCTACGAGGACGAGACGCGCATCGTGCCCCTGGCCGTCACGCGCGAGGGCGACACGGCGCAGGTGGAGGGCGTGATCACCGACTGCGAGGTGGTCTACCGCCCGCGCCGCCAGCTGCTGGCCACGCTTCAGGACGGCAGTGACACGGTGCAGCTGCGCTTCTTCAACTTCTACCCCTCGCAGCAGAAGCAGTTGGCGCCGGGCAGCCGGGTGCGGGTGCGGGGCGAGGTCAAGGGCGGCTTCCTGGGGCGGACCATGATGCACCCGACCGTCAAGGCTGCCGGCACGCCGCTGCCGCTGGCGCTCACGCCCGTGTACGGCACCACGGCCGGCCTGGCGCAGCCCGTGCTGCGCCGCGCCGTGCAGGCCGGGCTGGCGCGCGCGCCGCTGGACGACATCGTGCCGGCGCACCTGATGCCGCCGCGCGCCTGGGGGCTGCGCGAGGCGCTGTCCTTCCTGCACTACCCGGCGCCCGACGTGGCGCTGGCGACGCTGGAGGACCACAGCCATCCTGCCTGGCAGCGGCTGAAGGCGGAGGAGCTGCTGGCACAGCAGCTCTCGCAACTGCAGGCGCGGCGCGAGCGCGCGGCGCAGCGGGCGCCCACCCTGCGCGCGCCGGCCGGCGCCGGCTCGCTGCATGCGCAGCTGCTCGGCGTGCTGCCCTTCACGCCCACCGGCGCCCAGCGCCGCGCCGACGGCGAGATCGCCGGCGATCTGGCGCGCGCGCAGCCGATGCATCGTTTGCTGCAGGGCGACGTCGGCTCCGGCAAGACGCTGGTGGCGGCGCTGGCCGCGGCGCGCTGCATCGACGCGGGCTTCCAGTGCGCGCTGATGGCACCGACCGAGATCCTCGCCTCGCAGCACTTCGGCAAGCTGGTGGGCTGGCTCGACCCGCTGCTGGCCGAGCGCGGCCTGCGCGTGGCCTGGCTCACCGGCAGCCAGAAGAAGCGCGAGCGCGACGCGATGGCCGCCGCCGTCGAAAGCGGCGAGGCGGCGCTGGTGGTCGGCACGCACGCCGTCATCTCCGAGAAGGTGCGCCTGCACCGGCTGGCGCTGGCCATCGTGGACGAGCAGCACCGCTTCGGCGTCGCGCAGCGCCTGGCGTTGCGCGGCAAGGCGCAGGACGGGCAGGAGCCGCACCTGCTGATGATGAGCGCCACCCCCATCCCGCGCACGCTGGCGATGAGCTACTACGCCGACCTGGACGTCTCCACCCTCGACGAACTGCCGCCCGGCCGCACGCCGATCGTCACGAAGCTGGTGGCCGAGCACCGCCGCGACGAGGTGATCGAGCGCATCCAGGGGCAACTCGCGCAGGGCCGGCAGGTCTACTGGGTCTGCCCGCTGATCGAGGAGAGCGAGGCCGTCGACCTGCGCAACGCCACCGCCACGCGCGACGAGCTGGCCGAGGCGCTGGGCGAGCGCGTGCGCGTGGGCCTGCTGCACTCGCGCATGCCCACCGCCGAGAAGCAGGCGGTGATGGCCGAGTTCACCGCCGGCACGCTGCACGTGCTGGTCAGCACCACCGTCATCGAGGTCGGCGTCGACGTGCCGAATGCCTCGCTCATGGTGATCGAGCACGCCGAGCGCTTCGGCCTGTCGCAGCTGCACCAGTTGCGCGGCCGGGTGGGGCGCGGCGCGGCGGCCTCCGCCTGCGTGCTGCTCTACGCCACCGGCGACAGCGGCCGCGTCGGCGAGGCGGCGCGCGCACGCCTGAAGGCGATGGTGGAGACCGCCGACGGCTTCGAGATCGCGCGGCGCGACCTGGAGATTCGCGGCCCCGGCGAGTTCCTCGGCGCCCGGCAGTCCGGCGCCCCTCTGTTGCGCTTTGCCGACCTGGCCACCGACGGCCGGCTGCTGGACTGGGCGCGCGAACTGGCGCCGCGGCTGCTCGACGGCCACCCCGAGCTGGCGCGGCGCCACGTGGACCGCTGGCTCGGCACCCGGGCCGAGTACCTCAAGGCCTGAGCAGGCGCGGCCGGCCGGCTCGGCCGGACAGGGGCTGCCGCCGGCCGGGGGCCGGGTGCGCCGGCGCCGCCGCGGCGCCCAGCGCATGCCACCAGGCGGCCAGGCGCTGCAGCCCGGCGCGCCAGCGCAGGGCGGCGGCGGGCTTCGGCGCGAGGGGCCGCCTGGCTGCCGACAGGCTCGGCCAGGGCAGCGGCGTGTCGACCTGGAAGCGGGCCGCCAGCACCTCCAGATCGGCCGCCACCCGGTTCATGCGCGCCGCGGGCACGCGGCGGTAGGCCATGGCCCGGGCGCACATGCGCGCATAGCTGTCCGTCAGGCGGTTCCAGCGCTCGAAGTCCGACTCGCCCTGCAACGGCATCGAGTCGCTGCTGATCTCCTCGACCTCGGGCCAGGCGCCTTCGAAGTCGGGCGGGGCCCAGGCGGCGGCCGGGATGCTCGGGGAGGAGGGCGGAGGTGCGGCGTGCTTCATGGCTGCTCAGGGGCAACATGCATGCCGGGCGCCGCGGCCATCGCACGCGCGCCGGCCGCATGCGTCAAGGGCTTGTGGCCATTGGTCTTTTTCAGCCGTGCCGGTCCTGGCCGATGCCGGCAGGGACCGCTCGTTACGGACCATGAGGCCCTTCGTGTTACGTAACGCCGTAACACGAAAGTCGTCGATGCGGCCGCTGGAGGCGCCGGCGGCCGGCAGCCCCGCCGCGGTGGGCGCCCGCCGCGCATAATTGACGCAAGCTATGACCCTGACCGAACTGAAATACATCGTCGCGGTCGCCCGCGAGCGCCATTTCGGCAAGGCGGCGGAGGCGTGCTTCGTCTCGCAGCCCACGCTCTCGGTGGCGATCAAGAAGCTGGAAGAGGAACTGGAGGTCAAGCTCTTCGAGCGCAGCGCCGGCGAGGTGACCGTCACCCCGCTGGGCGAGCAGATCGTGCAGCAGGCGCAGACCGTGCTCGACCAGGCCGCCACCATCAAGGAGATCGCCAAGCGCGGCAAGGACCCGCTGGCCGGCCCGCTGAACCTGGGTGTGATCTACACCATCGGCCCCTACCTGCTGCCCGACCTGGTGCGCCAGAACATCGCCCGCACGCCGCAGATGCCGCTGGTGCTGCAGGAGAACTTCACCGTCAAGCTGCTGGAGCAGCTGCGCTCGGGCGACATCGACTGCGCCATCATCGCCGAGCCCTTCCCCGACACCGGCCTGGCCATCGCGCCGCTGTACGACGAGCCCTTCATGGCCGCCGTGCCCGTCTCGCACCCGCTGGCCGCGCGCGAGTCGGTCAGCTCCGACGAGCTGAAGAACGAGACCATGCTGCTGCTGGGCACCGGCCACTGCTTCCGCGACCACGTGCTGGAGGTGTGCCCCGAGTTCGCGCGCTTCTCCAGCAACGCCGAGGGCATCCGCAAGAGCTTCGAGGGCTCCTCGCTGGAGACCATCAAGCACATGGTGGCGGCCGGCATGGGCGTGACGCTGGTGCCGCGCCTGTCGGTGCCGGCCGAGGCGCTCAAGCCCCGCAGCCGCGCCAAGGACGCGGCGCCCATCGTGCGCTACCTGCCGGTGCGCGACACCGGCGGCGAGCCGCCCTCGCGCCGCGTGGTGCTGGCGTGGCGGCGCAGCTTCACGCGCTACGAGGCGATCGCCGCGCTGCGCAACGCGATCTATGCGTGCGAGTTGCCCGGGGTCAAACGGCTGTCCTGAGGCGGGCGTCTTGCGGCGGCGGCCTACGCGGCAGGCGATGATGAAGCTGCATCGACGCGATAGAGTGTCGTGCCTTGCGAAGCCGCCCCGCGGCGCCTAGATTCGGCAGCGAGACCCCTCTCTTTCCCGACAGCAACCAAGGAACACCGACATGGCCAAGTCCTCCAAGCCCAGCAAGAACAGCAAGAGCCTTTCCGCCGTGGCCGCCGCGCCGGCGGCCGCCAAGGGCACCGTGCCCGCCAAGGGCGGCGAGCGCGTGGCGCCCGAGTCGGGTGGCAGCCGCGCCGCGCCGATCATCAACATCGGCATCGACCGCAAGGACCGCGCCGCCATCGCCGAAGGCCTGTCGCGCGTGCTGGCCGACACCTACACGCTGTACCTGACCACGCACAACTTCCACTGGAACGTGACGGGCCCGCACTTCAACTCGCTGCACGCCATGTTCATGGAGCAGTACACCGAGCTGTGGAACTCCACCGACGTGATCGCCGAGCGCATCCGCGCCCTGGGCCACTACGCGCCCGGCTCGTACGCCGAGTTCAGCAAGATCGCCACCGTGCCCGACGTGCCGGCCACGCCGCCCAAGGCGATGGAGATGGTGCGCATCCTGGTCAAGGGCCACGAGACGGTGTCGCGCATCGCGCGCGAGTTCATCCCGGTGGCCGAGGAGGCCGGCGACGACCCGACTGCCGACATGCTGACCGCGCGCTGCTCGGTGCACGACCAGACCGCATGGATGCTGCGTTCGTTACTTGAGGAATAACCCCCAGCCTGCGCGGACTTCGTTCCGCTTCGGCAACCCCCTGCAAGGGGGCACCGTCAGCGGCCCGGCAAAGCCGGCTCCGCGGCGGTCGCTGGCATGGCCTGCTCCGCGGCCTTCCGAAGACAATCGGACGATGGAGAGATTGCGATGAGTACCGGTGCCCTCCAGCCGCCCGCCCCGCGCGGGCGGCTTGCCGTCTACCTGGACCTGATCCGCTGGGACCGGCCCGCCGGCTGGCTGCTGCTGCTGTGGCCCTCGCTCAGCGCGCTGTGGTTCGCGGCCGGCGGCTTCCCGGGCTGGCACCTGGTGATCGTCTTCGTGCTCGGCACCATCCTCATGCGCAGCGCCGGCTGCTGCGTCAACGACGTGGCCGACCGCGACTTCGACCGCCACGTCAAGCGCACCGCGCGGCGGCCCGTCACCACCGGCGAGGTGTCGGTGAAGGAGGCGCTGGCCCTGGGCGCCGCGCTGGCGCTGGCGGCCTTCGCGCTGGTGCTCACCACCAACGGGCCGACCGTCCTCTGGTCCTTCGCGGCGCTGGCGGTGGCGCTGGCCTATCCCTTCGCCAAGCGCATCGTCTCGGTGCCGCAGGCGGTGCTGGGCGTGGCCTTCAGCTTCGGCATCCCGATGGCCTTCTCGGCCGTCACCGGCCAAGTGCCGTGGCTGGCCTGGTGGCTGCTGGCCGGCAACCTGTTCTGGGTGCTGGCCTACGACACCGAATACGCGATGGTCGACCGCGACGACGACCTGCGCATCGGCATGAAGACCTCGGCCATCACCTTCGGCCGCTTCGACGTGGCGGCGGTGATGGCGAGCTACGCCCTGTTCATCGCCATGTGGGCCTGGGCCGGCGCGCGGCTCGGACTGGGGGCGCTCTACTACGCCGGCCTGGCCGCGGCGGCGGCGCAGGCGGCGTGGCACTGGATGCTGATCCGGCAGCGCACGCGCGAAGGCTGCTTCAAGGCCTTCCGCCTCAACCACTGGGTGGGCTTCGCCGTCTTCGCCGGCGTGGCCGCAGCCTACGCGCTGGGCTGACCGAACTCCGCCGCCAGTTCGCCGGCCCGGCGCTGCGCGGCGCGGATCGCGGCCTTGAACTTCTCTTTCACGTCCGCCGCCTGCATCGAGGTGATGGCGGCGTACGTCGTTCCGCCCTTGGAGGTGACGCGCTCGCGCAGCACGGCCGGCGGCTCGCTCGACGCCGCCGCCAGCGCCGAGGCGCCGGTGAAGGTGCCCACCGCCAGGCGCAGCGCGTCTTCGGGCGGCAGGCCCATCTCGGCGCCGGCCTCGGCCATCGCCTCGATGAAGAAGAACACGTAGGCCGGCCCGGAGCCGGACATCGCCGTCACGGCGTCGAGCAGCGCCTCGTCCTGCACCCACAGGCGCTGGCCGGTGGGCGCGAGCAGTTGCTCGACGGCGGTCCGGTCGGCCTCGCCGGCCGCGGCGCGGGCGAACAGCCCGGTCATGCCCTGGCCCACCAGGGCCGGCGTGTTGGGCATGGCGCGCACGATGCGCTCGGTGCCCAGCCAGGCGGCGATGCTCTGCGAGGGGATGCCCGCCGCCACGCTCAGGTGCAGCGCATGGGCGGCGAAGGGCTGCGCGGCGCGCGCCGCCTCGCCGAAGACCTGCGGCTTGACCGCCCACACGAACACGCCGCAGCGCGCCAGCGCCTCGGTAGGCGCGGGCCGAGCGGCGATGCCGAAGTCGCGCTGCAGGCGCTCGCGCGCCTCGTCCCAGGGCTCGACGATCTCGAAGGAGGCGGCCGGCATGCCGGCGCGCAGCAGGCCGCCGAGGATGGCGCTGGCCATGTTGCCGCCGCCGATGAAGGCGACCGGGGGCAGGGTGGGGGAGGTGGTCATGGTGAGGGCGGGTCCGTGAAGGCGAAGACGGCGAACTGGGTGATCTGCGTCGGATTGAAATTGTCGTCGCTGACCGCCAGCAGGCGCCGGCGGCCGTCGGGCAGGGGCGGGCCCCAGCACAGGGCCTCGGTGTTGTCCAGGCGCGCCAGGCCGAGCCGGGCGAAGTCGGCCAGCAGCCGCTTGGGCGCGGGGCGGTGGTTGCCCGGGCGCAGCGTGTCCAGCGCCAGCGTGTCGCTGCCCGCGCGGGTGTCGATCTCGTACAGGCGCAGCGAGTTGCCGCGGCCCAGGGCCCAGGCGCGCTCCAGCACCAGCATGCGGTGCGCGTCGATCATCAGCACCTCGCTCACGCCGTTGTCCGCATAGGTGCCGGGCACGGCGGGGCGCAGCGGGACGGCGTCCGGCACGTAGGCGATCTGGCGCACCGCCCGGCCGCCGGCCAGGTCGACCCGGGTGAAGCGGCAGGGGCCGCCGGCGTCGTCCACGGTGGGCAGCGGGCCGTCCTGCACCAGCGCGCCTTCCATCGCCAGCCAGGCGAAACGGCCGTCGGGCGTGGTCGCCAGGCCCTCGAAGCCCTCGTTGTCGCGCGGGCCGCGCCCGCCGGACGGGTCGGGCCGGAACATCGCCGGCAGCGCGAACTC
>Ga0182738_1007388_pt1 | contig 11175 bp, 5 predicted proteins | sample eDN5th30CBELigMG_FD_128876 | JGI IMG/M metagenome (GOLD analysis project Ga0182738, IMG submission 128876) | Enriched Miracle-Growth compost microbial communities from Emeryville, California, USA - eDNA 5th pass 30_C BE-Lig MG (version 2)... ... | reverse complement strand
GGGATCTTACCAAATTGGATAGGAGGTGAGGAAGAGGAGTGTGCAATTGAGCACGTCAGGATGAGAGATAATAAAACCTTGAAGAACATTTTGGGGATTAATTAATTTTAATGTTAATGTTAATGATTTGATTTTTGAGTTCCTTAAATTCTTTGTATGAATTCAAGTCCACCTGGTGGCCACTCGAATTCTTTAAAATCTCTGATGAAATAAACTTCGAAACGCATTGAAATTCTCTTCTCAGTTGAGACCAATCTTCTCTATCTTGCCGTTTTCTTTTGGGAGATGAGAATGAATGAGCTTTTTTAGTAAATGAAGTCAGAAAAAGTGTCAATTTTAATCAATCAAATTGCAAGATGACAATGTTGATTCATCTTCAATTTTTCCAACAAAAGTTCATATGTTTAAATTTGCTAGATTCTAATGATCTACAGGCGCGCTTTTTTTAGATTCTAATTATCGTAAGTGTGGTTATAAACGAACAGGTTTTAATCTGAAGAACTTTGGTTGTTGGGAAATTCACTCAAAAAAGAGTCTAGTTGGGGGGAGCAACTCCTCTAAATATTTGGATGTAACAACTTCAAATCCTTGAATGAACGGCAGTTTCTTGTTTTGAAACCAAGCTTGAAAATCTTCTGCCTCTAATTTTTGAAATTATTATTTTGCCCTTAAAAATATTTTGAGATATCTTTAGGAGGTCTTTATAAAAGTTTTTGGTTCAGAAAAGAGAGAAAGCGAAAATCAAATTTGGTATATTACAACGAAAAAAAACGTCTATGACAGAACTAAGGCTTTGAAAAGTGAGAGTTTTTGTCTCCAAAAGAATTCGAAAGTTTTGTTATTGCTGAATTTCGTAATCCAAAGGCAATTTCTGGACGATTTTTTTAAAGCTGTTGGGACCTTTTCATCTTCCAAAGGTCAATTGACATAAAATTTGATAAGTCTGTCTGAAGCCCTGTATGAAGGAGGCCAGGATTCAGGCTATTTTAATGCTCTCTCCGCAAAGATTGAGTACTATCAAAATAAAGCCTGTCCTTGAAAAAATTCTAGAATTTAATGGAATACAGTGCTTTGTCAGTTTAAGAAAGTAAATAGTTTGGTTAGTTTGTTTATTTATTCAGTATTTTATTCCTTTCAATAATCAATTTTTTATTTCATAATACCGAAACTCCATCAAAAAGCGAATGTGCTGAGTCCTGATTAACTTGGTCAAATCTTGTTTCCCTTGCTGCTTCCCCAAGGAAGAACGTCCTCAATATACTAAAGATAACCGTGAAAGAGATATGGAAGCTAACAAGCCATCCAGAGGAGGATGACGTCCGAACGGTGATTGCGCTCCAGAAGCAAAATACTCGTCGCATCAGAAATAACATGAGTTAGAGCGCAAGACTATTCAAAAAGGAATCTAAAAAGAATGACGAAATGCCTTGAAAATCGAAAGATGGGGCATTTCTGAAATAGATTCATGAGATAGTCTTTAAATAAACTATTATTGAAGAAAAGAACTCTGAAATATGAAGAGCTTGGAGTAATAGAATGAAGGGAAGTCCTGAAAGTCGAGAGATGGGGCTTTCTTGAAAAAGATTTTACTTGGAGCTTTGAGAATATGGAAAAGATCTCTTTCTTTTCGTTATTGTTTTATTATACAGAAACATGTATGCATAATGAATGTTTATAAGTGTTGATTGTATAATTTTGTGAGCTTTTTAAAAAAGATTATTACTTTTCAAAAAGAAATTTCTTCTTCTCCTCCTTAAAATTTGAAAAACCTTGATTTATTGATTTTTGAGTTTGAGAAATAGTAGGAATGAACAGTGATGGGATTAGATTTTCTTTTGCTTTGAGTCTTTTTGAATTTTTTTTTTTTTTCACTTCCGCAGCCATTTTTGGAAATTTACAAGTTTCATAATTCTAATTGACTGCCAGTCATCTTCTTCAACCAAACGCTCTCCGCACAAGAGTTTGGGCTTTCTCAACCAAAACTTTCCAGAGTTTATTTTGAAGATAAGAATCTTTATAGTTGATCAAGTGATGCGTTTTTTATTCTGGAGTTGTTCTTCTTGGGTACGTCCTGGACAAAAAACTCCAAAGTCTTTTGGTTGAAAATTTATCTGAGTTTGTAGTTATTTTTCGAAGGAAAAATTCTTGTCCTTGTCTGCAAGTTCGAGGAACTTGCTTGAAATTGTTTTGATTTTCGTTTTTTAGGCGAGAGTGGGCAATTGAAAATTTTGAGCGACACTTGATTAACGAAAATTTTTGCCCGGATAATTTTCAAGAGTAAGTCCAGGACGAACAGCTCAAAGGCAGAAATTCGCGCTGTCTGATTATTTCAGGGGTCAAGTCTCAGAAAATTTTTCTACGAAAATCTATTTTTGAAAAAAATCTCCATCTTCATAGAATTTACTGGAATAGCTTTTTGTAAGATTAAAAAAGAGTTTCATAGGTTTGTGTATATAACTAGCCTCTTATTTCATTTTAATTATCACTTTTTTATTTCATAAATATCTAACCTCCATCAAACTTTTCGAAAAACAAATGTGCTGAGTTCTGATTAACTTGTTCAGATCCTGTTTCTCTTGCTTGTTCCCCAAGCAACAACGTCCTCAATATACCCAAGATCATCACGGTAAGCCTTCAAAAATCTCTCTCCATTAACTTGTGAAGGATATATCGAAGTCAATAGACAACATAGAGGGGGAGGATGACGTCCAAACGGCGATTGCGCTCAGGCACCAAAACAGCAAACATCATCACGCTACGATGAATAACATGAGTTGAGCGCAAGACTAATCAAGAAGGAATCAAAAAGAATGACGAAATGCTTCGAAAATCGGAAGATGAGGCATTTCTGAAATAGGTTCATGAGATAGTCTTTAAACTAGGTGAAGAGAGAGGCTTTGGAATATGAAGAGCTTGGAGTAATAGAATGAAGGGGAGTCCTGAAAATCGAGAGATGGGGCTTTCTTGAAAAAAAATTACTTTGAGCGATAAAAATATGAATAAGATCTCTTTCTTTTTGTAATGATTCAATTATACAGAAGCTTGTATATGATTATAAGTGTTGATTGGAAAATTTTTGTGATATTTGAAAAAAATATCTCTGGAAAAAAAATCTTTCTCAATCTTGAGAGTTCTCTCTGAAAATCAAAAAGGGGAATCGAATGAATCTATTTTAAGAAACTCCTTAACATTATATTGTCTTCATGCTGCCTCCTTCTGGAAAGAAAAATTTGTTTAGGATTGTTTGAATTTGGTTTGTATTGAATTTCTAAATTTTGTCATAGAAAAATTGAAGTGGCAATGCTTGATGAAATTTTTCAAGAATTATTTTTTTTTGAAAAGAAAGAAGAATCATTATTTTTCTTGACAGTTTCACTACTAATGTATTATACATTAGTTTTTGATGAGATCATTCTCGAAAATCCTGAGTCTTCATTTTTTTCTGAGAAGATTGTTAAATCTTTTTAATTTGGGCCCGAATGATTTTGACAAAAAAGTTTGGATCCTGAAAATTTTCTCTCCATTTCTCTCCAAAAAGAGAAAAATTTTTCATAAAAATTCAATAAAATATTTAAACTGAGTCTCCTGGATCAAATTTACACAATTCAAAAACAACATGATCAGAAAAGCAAACGTTCACCAACCACTCTGACTCAAAATGTTACATAGAATTTTTATGAATATTTTCTTTGAAAGCTTGAAAAATTTTCAACACAGATGAATGAAGGAGCAAAAAGGGTCTCTCACTCTCCATTAATTTTTAATCGAGGCTTCTGTATTAATCCGAAAGAGTTATGATTTTCAAAATTTAAAATCCAGAACCTTGTTTTTTCCGAACTCTTCAAAAAAAGTTTTGGAGAAATTTTATGAGAAATTCTTTTCAAGCTGATAAAAAATACTTTCATATGAATGATAAAAAAATCACTCATCACTTAATAAGGTCTTCTCGATAATATGAAAGAGTTGGTTGTTCAAAGTTCAGAGATTTTTTTCGAATAAAATAAACTATTCAGTCAATATTTTCAAGAGTTTTTCCCCATCTAATATGATTACATCTATGCATTTACACAAAACAAATAACAAAGTTCAAATCATTCATCTTAAAAATAAACCATTTACATCATCGTATCTCCCCTTAAGCTTTCACTTATTGAGGCTTATGTCCTTGTTTAATCAACAATTTGAACATTTCACTAGGAGGGGGCAATTTTTGTTCTAATTTCTCTTGTTTAGCAGCTTCCAATGCATCCAATTTCAACTTATACTTCAAGTGATCCAATTCAAACTTGGAGTGGAAATCAAGAATAGACGAAGTCATCGAATGTTTCAAGATATCTATTCCAAAATTCTCCTTTGTACTACAAATATGCATCACAGGTGAAACTTTATCAAACATTTTCACTTGATGTCCTATCGCCACAGCTCGATCCATCAATTCATTTTCTTTTACCTTATCACATTTTGTAAGCACAACTTGCACGCAATGGTTATATTTATTGACAAATTCCAAGAAATCTAGGTCACTTTGCTTCATACCATGTTCCATATTTAACAACAAATAAACTCTACTCAATCTAGAAGATTCACGCAAATAAGTTCTGATAAGTTTCAGCCATTTATTTCTAGCTTTTAGGTTAATTTTAGCAAAGCCGTATCCTGGGCAATCTACAGCAAATGCCTTTCCATCATAAATTTCGTGGAAAAGGAGAGTTTTAGTGGTTCCTGGGGTCTTGGAGACATTTCCGATCTTTTTATGGAATAAGGCGTTTAATAAACTGGACTTTCCGACGTTAGATCTTCCAATAAAGACGATTTCTTTGGGGACAAAAAGGTGACTTTCGTCGTCCTTCTTTTGTTTTTCGAGGAATTCAGAAAGTTTGTCATAGTAGATATTATACTTTTTTGCAGTTTTGATTTTAAGGCAGTCTTTGGCAAGGTTGCCGTATTTGGCAGGATAAAGGACGAGTTCTTTCGTGTGGATGTCGATAGCAGGGTAAACTTCGGGAAGTTCGGATTTGACGATCCCGGTAAGAGTGGAAAATGAACGACGTGAGAAGAAGGACCTCATTTTAAAATTTTAATTTTAGGCAGATGAGCAGATTATTTATCTAATCTGGTTAGATAGATAGATAGATTTTCTTTGCTGGGATATTTATAAATGCTTTGTGAAATCAATTGAGAGCGAAATTTTGGTGTGAAATATTTTACAGGAGAGTCATTCTCATAATACCTTAGGAATTTGATTTTTTTTGAAAAGGAATTAACAAGGCCAAAAAAATCCACAAAGTCTCAAAACCTGAGCCTCAAACATTTTCAAAAAAACCTGAACCTCTCTCTCATCTCTAAGTAATTTTTAGATTTATTCTTTATGACCATTTTCATTGCTGCTTTCATCATATTTATTGATATGGGCCTTGAGAATTCCTTCCTCTCTTCAGATTTCTACAATAAAATGTTTCAGACTCAATCCAACTTTGAAAGATTTTCGAAAGGATATGAACTCTCAGATTGAATTGCGTTTTCATTAGAAGATTTTAGGGCCAGTGATTGATGAAAGATCTAAAAATTGAGTTCTGACTTGACCGGAGTGAAGTTATGGTTGAAAAAAGTTGTTGAAAGCTCAGAGAAGAGGGTGAGATCCTTGACCTTTCAAATTTCGGGCCAGTTAAAAATATTTCAAACCCCAAAATCATTTGATTCAATTCTCACTAACTATTTGAAGAGTCTCTTACTTTAAAGTTATCACTCTTCCCAATTTGAGAGAAAAAATACTTGCAAAAAAATTTTTATAATTTTTGTTTTGATCGTAATGTGACTTTGTTTCTTTTGGCTTTTAATTTGTGTTTTTTTTCTGTTTCATTAATTTATTGATTTGATGGCAATTTATGGCTAAAAATTAGTTCAGTATTCCATTTATGCTGTTTCTCAGATAGTTTGTTGAACTTGCCAAGTTCATCAAGTCAGGGAAAAGCTTCCAACAAATTTTCGGGATAGTCTTTTTTTGGCTATTCAAAAATCAAAGATTTATTCAAGGAAAATTTGGAAAAAATTGCTTATGAACACCAATTTAAGCCAAAGAAAATTATTCAACCAAACAAATCTTTTTAGGGGAAAGGGGATTTGAATTTTTTTGAGCCGTTCATGGAAATCAATAGGTGATTTCCGAACATGTGGTTCATGAGGAAATGGTGCACTTGGACCAAGTTTGAGTTTTTACATTCTGCGTCTTTCCTGAAAGGAAAACTTTTCTGATGAAGTCTGAGGCCAAAAAACACTTTCAGAAAGAAAAAAGGTTTATTTTTTGTTGGATCAACTTTTGTTATGCGACTATTTCTTCAAAGCTTTTGATCCTCAAGAAATAAAAAGCTAAATAATGGTTATTTTTCTTGCAATCAAATTTAAAGACTCTTTCAAATTTATGCAATAAATTTTATGTATGATTCAAAAAAAAGTTTAATCTTTTCAACCCTTTTTTCTTTCATCTAATAAAAAATCTTTTTTAAAACTCATCCTCAATTCTCTAAAACCCTAAAGTCAACATCAAACTTTCCTGAATTTTAAAAAACTTAAATTTGAGCTAAATCTCAATATTAATCTTTTTCAAAACCAAAACTCTTTTCCCTTCCACTGAAATCTCCCCTTCATGTTGTCCAATTCCAATCTTAACGCACCCCTCAATAAAAAATCCAGCAAAGTTGACGAGAACTCCCTCAACAACCTCGATTTCGCTGATAATGAAGCCACAATCGACAAAGACCATCCGCAATCCAACAGCATGCGATCACAAAGCAGCGGCACCAAATCTTCCTCCACTGCGGTGGGCTTCAATCTTATTAACACTGCCATTGGAGGCGGGATCCTGGGCTACCCTTACATCGTCCGCCAACTGGGCATAGTTATCGGGGTCTTCTTTATCATCTTCGCAGGGTTGCTGACCGTTTTCAGCACTTCTGTTTTGCAAAAATGCAAGAATCTGAGCAAGAAGAATAGCTACGTTGAGATCGCTGAAGCTTGTTTCGCTCAAAAGGGACGCATTTTATGCGCTGTTGTCATTGTGATCAACACATTGGGAGGCTGCATTCTGTATCTCACTGTCTTTGCGACAGTCGTTCAGAACCTTTTGGAAGCTTTCCACCCTGCTTGTGATCCTGATCTCGATTCTCCTCCCTTTTTCTGTAAGAATAACACTCTCATTGCCTTTGGTGGACTTTTGATCCTTCCTTTCAACTTTTTGAAGAAACTTGATAAGCTTAAATTTGTTAGTCTTGTCAAAGTTGGTGCTGTCGCAGTCTTTACCATTATTACCGTCGCCTTTTCCATCTCAAGAATCATCTCTGGAGAAAATGCTTCAGATATCACCTTGTGGCCTGGTTCTGGCACTCCCGTCGCCACAATTGCCGCTGTCCCTTCTATTTTCTTTGGATACAGCTTCCTTTACAATCAGTTTACCCTTTACGACAGTCTTAAAGATCCCTCTGATAAGAAATTCGCAAAGATTCTCAAGTTCAGTCTTTCCTTTATTGGATTTATCTATCTCAGTGTGGGACTGTTTGGATATTTGATCTATGGCAATGAAACTGATAACATGCTGATCAATTTTAAAAAGAAGGATTTGGGTCCTTTCTGGTTCGCTGTGCTGAATATTGGCTTCTTTATCTGCTCTTTGGGTGGAATTCCTTTGAAGTTTTACCCTGCTAAGAATATTATTTATGAAGCCGTTTATACACAAATTAAAAAAGGTTCAAAAGAATTGGAGCAGCAACCACAGCATCCCTCTTTGAGTGAAATCGAAGAAGATACTCATCAGAAAGACAAGATGTTGTATATTATTGTTGTGCTTGCGATCAATATTTTTATTGTGCTGATGGCTTTGGTGGTTCCCGGAGTGAATCAGGTTTTGGGGCCATTGGGATCAGTTGGAAGTGCCAGTTTAATGTTTTTGTTCCCAATGTCTTTTTATTTGAAGCTTGAAAATGAAGGAGGAAGAATGAAGGTATATGCAATGATTTTATTGATGTTTGGTGCAACTGTTTTGGTTGTTGGGTTAGTAACAAATATCCTCGCTATGTCCTTGTAATCAGCATGGTGGTTGAAATATTATTTAAAAATGCAGGCTTCGTGAATGGAGATTAGTTGGGAGCGAGTAGATTTCATCAAATAACTTTGTAAAAAAGTTATTTGTTTGTCTCGATAATATTCACGTATTAGTCATAGATATTGGCAGTAAAAGTGTGATTTAATGAATAAAATATATTTAATCTCTTTGAAATGCTTATTTAAAGTCTTGTATGGTATGGATGTCTCTGACTTGAATCTGTTTTAATATGCTCCTTGAAGCAAAAAGTGAAAAAAAATATTCTTGAGAAACGATGATTTTTTTAATGACTTTTTAGAGAAGAATTTCCTTAAAAAAATACTATTTTATATAAATATTGAATGAATTAATAGATGATGGATTCAGACTTGGAGGATTGACCAAGATAATTTAATAACAAGTCATGAATTTGAGCATGAGCTTGCTTCAAGCCATCAGGAACGGTAGAATTATCTTGATATAAATCGATACAATGTCCACAATCAGGGCAATCTATAAAAATTGCAGTCATACTTCCTGTTGTTGTATTCTTGGCAGCAGTTTTCCAAGGATCTTCAGCTCCTGTAGTAAGGATAAGATTAGTAGTTCTCAGGTCAACTCCTCCAAAATCATTGTTAAACCTATCAGTATCAGGCCAAAGAGCAACATCAAAAACATTTTTGCAGAATTGTTTAAAGAAATCTAGGTTAATTCTAGAAGATCTCATGGCATATTTGGTTTTATTGGAGTAGGTCTGGAACCAGCCAAGCTGAGAGCAAACCTGATAGTTCCATTGCCTGAGAAGCATGTCATCCATTGCAGGGTCAAAGGTATCATTTCTAACAAAATAAGCACCATATGCTCTAATTGCATTATTAGCCAAGAGATATGGGATTGAGGCGTTCACCAACTGGTCAAAATCGGTGAAATTCGTGAGGAAATTACACAGCTCAACCCTGTGGCTAAACTGGATTTGCCCGGCGAAGGTATCAGCAATAAAATAAAGCAGCTCTTCGTTGGATAACTTGAGAGCATCTTCTCCAAATCTCGCTTTCAAGGCTTGTTGAACATCAGGACTGGTTTCATAAAGCTGGTATTCAAAATATTGATTCAACTTCTCGATGGCCTGAGGACATTCTGGGCCACTTCTGGAGGCTCCAAGATAAACCTGGTAGTCCAAATCTGAGAAATCCAAGATGGATTTGATCCCAGAGCTTGAAGCCCAGGCTCCAACAGTCAGGTGAGGGTACTTGTTTCGAAGCCAGGCAGATAAGCAGCCAGGATAGCTTCCTCCGATTGTAATCCAAGGCTGGGAATCATGGATTTTGAAGGCGTAGTTCTCTTTGAACCAGGACATGAAATAAGCAATATCATTTAAAGCTTGTTCAACGGTCAGGTAACGAAGGTTCGCAGTTTTCATGCTTTCAGGGCCAAATGGTTGAGAATACCCGTAATATCTGTGTTCAAGAGCGACAAGGAGAGCTCCCATCTTTTGGGCCATTTGGTAGGGGAAAGATTTGTTGCTAGGAGTGCCAGTGCAAGTGCCTTCTCCACAAATGTAGAAAAAGATGGGACTGTTTGGACCGGGGCTATAGAATTCATCAGCAACCCAGTATCTTTGAGAAAAGGTTCTGCCATCTAAAGGGTTGAAATGGTCAATAAATTGTTGGGCAAAAGTGTATTGTTTTCCAGTTGTGGGAGAGGATAAATTCTTTGGGGAAAATCGACGAGCAGAAATTGCTTGAAGGAAGGAGAACAACAAGCAGATTGAGATGAGAAGGAGAATAGATTTGGAGGAGGTGATGATGGGCATATGAAGTCTAGATAGATTTGTTAATTTATTAATTTATTTGATTTTAAAGAGGAATTTTATTTTATGATCGAAATTGAAGAATCTATTTTTCATCGGAAGGACGAGAAATAAATTCAATAAATATCTTTATTAAACTCGACTATGATATAAAAATACTATAACTATTATTTGGATTCATATGTACCTTGAGAAGCCATTCAGGATAAAATTCTTCTTCTTTGTGGATCCTTAGGGGTTTTTTCTCTTTTCTTGGACCAAACAAATAAAGTCAAATAAATCCGTGATTTCATGGTTCTCGAGAGAAAACAATAGTTTTTTTTGTTTTAAGATTTCAATCTTCTTTTAATTTTCTTTTGTATGATTGAAAATTTTTTTCCAAGGGATGATGAATTTTTCTTCATTTCTCGAGATCTATTTTTCAATTATTTTTTGGTGGAACTGACCAGTTGAAGAAAGGCTTTTGAATGCCAGGCTGTGGTACCTCCATAGGAGATGAACTTTTGTCTAACAAATCAAAACCAAAAGGATTTTATTCCTGTCTCATTTTTTCGACATTTCTTGTTTCAGCACAACTAAATCCAAAATATGATCTTCTTTTTCTCAGTTCAGAAAAGTTGGATGAGCCAGGTTTTTTAACAAAAAGAAATTTTTTGAATCATGATCAGAATCTTTGTGAAATTAAATTTTTACTGGTTTTTTTTTTTCCCAGAATTTTTAGGAGTTTGAGTCTAGAATTCCCTCGGTCCTTTTTTTACTGGTTTAAAGAAAATCAACTCAGAAAGAAAAGATTGATTACTCTTTGAACAAGAAAAAGGATTTCTCTCTAGAATGAATTCTGATTTAGAAAAGGTCTTGAATAAATTATTAGCCCCAGATTTCACTCAAAAGTGGACCAAACCGCAATTATAAGTAGCTCTGTTTCTGTAATCAATCTATAAATTTAGCCTTCTCCAGATTTTCTTTTTCTTTAATAAAATTCCTTTTTCACCTCCAATTAAAAAACTTTAAATACAGCTAATTCTCAATATTTAATCTCCCTCTTCTCTATTTTATAAAATATAAATTTCTATTTCACTCTCAATGCTTTCCTACTCCACCCTCAACCTCTCTCTTCGAGGCCGACCTAACCATGACAGCGATCTGGAAAGTCTTGATAGCGATGATTTCTCCATAAACAAACACAATCAAGATCGTCAAGATCATCAGGAAAAAGGTAAGGAGAAAGACACTAAAGAGAAATCTTCTTTTGCTTCTGTATCCTTCAACATCATCAATACTGCCATAGGAG
>Ga0182738_1007386_pt1 | contig 11176 bp, 13 predicted proteins | sample eDN5th30CBELigMG_FD_128876 | JGI IMG/M metagenome (GOLD analysis project Ga0182738, IMG submission 128876) | Enriched Miracle-Growth compost microbial communities from Emeryville, California, USA - eDNA 5th pass 30_C BE-Lig MG (version 2)... ... | reverse complement strand
ACTGGCCTTTCCAATTGTTATTAGACGGCTTTCAGAGATATGGTACCCAATATGGAAGAATCTAAAGATGTATTTGATAAGATAGTCTTTTGGGAGAACCATTTTTTGAACTTTTTTTGCAAAAACAAAATTAGCGTATAAATTAATATTTTATTCCTCAAACTTATTCGACGCAAAAACTCCAAGACCCAAGCCGGGAGAATAACTAGGCAAAATTTAAGGATAGATCTCTCCTGATGTGGACACTACGAGATTTGTAATAAATTATACTCTTTTTTAATATCATAATTGGATCCTGGAATAAAAACTTTCAATCATTTTTACAAAATATCAGAAGAAAGTTCTCAACAGAAAGGGTTTCATTCAAGCAAAGAGGACATTCGAATTTCTCTCGAAGATAATTTTCAAAAATTACTTATCAAAAGTCTTTCCACTTCCGACTATTTCTTTTTACTAAAAAAACACAAAACCAAAAAAATCTTAAGAATTATTATTCAAAATAAATTTTATTCATATTTTCACATCTAGTAAATGGATCAAATCTTCCAAAATAACCTTAACCAGCTTTCGTAAAATCTCTTTTCACTTCCAGAGCTCTAAATTTACAGAGAAAATGATTCAATGATCACAGGAAGTCTTCTTAGTGACAATTATGGTTTGGCTCTTAAAGGTAAAATCGAACAATGACCTTGATTGATATTTAAGCAATAAATATGAACAAAAAATCAGCTTCTGCTTCTAAATCTATTGCTGATGCTGCCAAAGCTCTTAAAGTTAATAGAGATGGAATTGATGATTTTGATGATTTCCCTATCATTGTTGTCGAAAGTGAAGCAAAGTAAGTCTTGAAAAAAATTTTGCATATTGAGAATAAAAAGGACTTTTATCATCCAAGAAAAGAACGATTTTATTTTGACTGTTGCCAGAAAAACTGAAGGAAGAGAAGAAGGAACCGCTGAATAAAATGTGAATTTGCTCTTTGTGATTCAATATTCCTAAATTAAACAATTCATTTCACTCATCAATATTTGCAGATTTTCTTAATGGAGTAATCTTTATTTACCTTCATTCTGAACTGTAACAAAATGCATAATGTATAGCCTATCAATCTCTCCATAAAATCCCAATTTTACCTTCTCAAACGAAAATCTCTTTCCATGAAATTTTTCATACAGCTTTTTTGGCTTCTTAAAACTCGAAAATTTTATTAAATAGGCAGAAATGCCACCGTAAAATCCAGATCTCGTCCCAGAAGTCTGATCTCCCATTTTTCGTCGGAATCAAAATTGTTATTATTCCTCAGAAGATACCAAAATTTGTAAAATTCCCATTTAAATATTCGGAAAATAGACAAATTTATAATTCCAAAATTAACTAGAGATTTAAATCATGAGCTATCACCCCAAGAGGCATCAAAACAAACAAGAAAGGTAGATATTATTGAAGGCTCAACGGTCTCATTCTTTTCTCAGGTTCCATTCAAGAAGCGTTTCTTCAAAGAGAACATCCGAAAATGACTTCAGTCAAAAGAGTTCTTCTAGAAAATTCCAAAATGATTTCAGGCAAGAAAAAGGAGGACAAACAGTACCAAGGCATCGAAAAGGATTCGAAAATCAGGCTACAAGCAAAAAACAGCAAAACTATCAACAGGCTTCAAAGAAAACCAAAAAGTACAATCATCTTTTACAAGTGATGTCATCAGAAGAGAAAGTTATTTTTCCGTCTTTGCTCAAAATATTTTTGCCAGTCCTAAACAGAGAATAGAAATTCTCGAAATATTGGATGCACTATTCGGATTTTCCAAGCTGAAAGAAAATGCAATTAATCAGTGGATGCTAAGAGCGAAAATGAAGCAAATTTGCATTCAATCAGATTTTGAGCAACAAGAAAAAATTTCTCACTTCTTGATGCAAACAAAGAAATTTTTTCCTAACTTTATTTAGTCATTCAAACCAAACTTCCAATCCGATCAAAACGAAACAAAACTTTTCCAACTCAAGAAAATTCCATCAAAAGAAAAATCAAAGATTATCACAAGAGAAACCCTGCGAACATTTATCAAAGGAGTCAGGAGCAGAGATGAGAATAGCATCTCAGCTTCAAGAGGCTCAAAATATTAGCTCAAGCCCCAGTATCAGGCCGGAAAATAATATACTTGGCAAAAGAGAGCATGAACACGAAGATTCAATGATCAAAGCACAAATTGATTTGGAAATTGCAGAAATCGAACAATCTACATGTAATCATCATAGAATTTGACTCCAAAATTTATTTACTATTTGCTAGTGAAAAAGAAAATCAAAGCTGACGAGACAGAGTCTGTAAAAAATGCTGAGAGCATATCAACCTTTTCAGGGTCTGACAATAGTCAAAAAATAAAAAAAATAAGTGAAGCAGTAAGCAAAACTTTTATTGACCCAAATCTCAATGTTTTTAGTTTTCAGGTTTGAAACAAAAAGTGGAGGAATTGGAGAAAAATCTCTCACCAGAAACAAAACAAAACATGCAAAAAATCCTTGATAAAAATTCAGTAACCCAAAACATCCTTTCATTCAAAGAGAGACTTTCAAATGTAATGAATTTCTTTCAGACCTTTGACTTGAAGAAATTGCATTAAAACATTCTCTTTATGTTTATTCTGAGAGAGAGAGTGAATTTCAATAAACAATTGTAAACTTTCTATGTACAACAAAACTGTATTTCTATTACAAAAATTTCTTACTTAATTATTGCCCTCAATCTCAATTTCAAGAGAGAATAATTATATCATATAAAAAGACAAAAATGTTTAATACATCACATCAAATCAAAATTTCTTTTCTCATAATAACTGATTATTTCCCAAAATATTTTTCAATCTTTGCATTGTCATTGCAAACTCACTTCTATCCCTATTTCACGTTAGATAACTTGAAAACTAAACAATATATTTACTCTCTATAGCTCGAGTTAGGAGTTGTACGATGGCTATTCCTGCTCTCGACTTCCTTTTTCTTTAAATCTTTATTAAGATTACTCAGATCTTTTTTAAAATCTATGAGATTCATAATCTACAACTCATTATTACCTGACTGAATAGCATCAAAAACTGAATTATTAATAAAGCTCCTTGAATTTGACTTTGTTGAAGATTTCAATAAATCAGAGGTTTTTCTTTCTTGTTGATTTTTTATTGCGCTATTACTGGTTGATTGCGATCTTCCAGAAGGCTTTGAATATTCTCCGCTTGCTCCATAATTACTCATCTAATTATAAATCAGTCTATCCTCTTTCACCAAAGACTTACAACTGGTAGTGGAATATTTGGTGGTTGTTGATAAGGTCTTCTTGGGCTTTCTTTTTGATAGAAAGAGGTATTTCCTTTCGGTAATGTTGGCTTTGGCAAAATCGTAAATTGCATCTCAAGCTTTAAAAACTTCAACGACTCAACTCAAAAAATAAAAATTTACTTTCATTTGACCCATAGTTCTATAAGGATCTTCAGGATCATAAATATGATACCAGCCAGCTAGAGTTTTCACACGACTATTATTCTCTGTTGTTTCAAAGGTTTGTTTATTCAACAACAGCATGCTTATGTCAACTTCACTCTGTCCGTAAAGGAACACATCTGTTGTTGAGTTTTGGTGGCGTGAAGAAGTAGCTTGACCTCTCTTACAAAATGTGTAGATTTTCAGAGGCTCTTTTGAAAAGCATGAAACAAAAGACTCCAAATCGATATCGATCTCTCCTCTGAATCCAAGTCTTACAGTACGATTTTCAACGGGAACCAAATGAGAGCATAAATCAATTGGATCATTTTCTGTATTTTTGGATTTGAAATCGATTCTGCAAAGGAAACTTGCTTCAGGGAATCTCATACTAAGGAGAGGATAAGGATTTTTCCCAAACAAATATTCTTTACCTCATATTCTTTAAAACTTCAATATTGACAGAAAGTCGAGTTTTAGGCATAGCCTGATTAATAACCTGAGTTCTAAATGAACTATTCCCTCTGTTGCTTCTTTCATTTGTATACTCTCTTCTTGTGCTCTGCTCTTTATTGTGTCTTGGAGGCAGGTTACGATTATATTCCTGTTGCTCTCTATTTTCTCGATTTGTTTCTCGTGAGAGCATGACACCTTCAATATTATTTCTTGGAGGTGAAGATAATGCACCACTTTGCATATTTACGAAATTTTGAATGTTTATTTTCTTTGTGCTGTTCTGAGAAGAGACTGGAGGTGTCCTTGAGACATTTTTGTTTGAAGAATTCAAAACCTGAGAAACTGGCTTTGGTAAATCAAAATTGGCAACAGGAAGATCTTTTCTTGACGAGTTTCTTTCACGATAAGTGTCATTGAATTCAGCAGTTCTATGACTTTTTGCTTCTGGAGTTCTGTCGTTGACAGCCTGATTGTTCAGATCCAAATTCCACCAATTGCTCACGGGTATCGGTTTGATAACATCTTCTTTTCTATATTCATTGTATTCTGGGAGGTTTTCCTTGGGTTTTCTCTGCGAATAAATGTTATTCTCTTTGACAGGACTTGATGCTCTTTTAGACTTTACGGATTTCTCAGTTGGGCTTGAACTGTTTATAATTGACCTCAGCTCATGAATTCCATCAGATTTTTCAAAGTCATCAGAAGCAAATTTGTTCGCCTTCTTACTGTCGTATCCTTTGAAAAAGGGATATTCCAATAAAATATCGCAATTCGGTCTTTTATGTGGATTAAACGCCAACAAAGATTTTAGAATCATCTCTTCATTCTTTGAGAGATTCCTTGTCAGCTCCTTTATCAAAGGAAATTCATCTCCACTGAAATTCCTTGCATTTATGTGATTTATCACCTTTTCATATAACTCTTTATTCATATAATACGCATCTTCTTTCTTTGGTATCCCTAACACCTATCAAAAATAGGGTTACTTTACTCAAATAATTCAGTCCAATTACTTCAAAGAATCTGATAGTCCGCTCAAACGTATCAACAGCTTGAAAAACAGGGGTTAACGAGACAAACATTTCAGCAAAAACACACCCAATTGACCAGAGATCACTAGCAAATCCTTCACTTTCTTCTATTCTCGAATTGTTTGCCAATTGTTTGACGTATCCTTGAGGCTGCTTGACGTCACGAATTATCTGCTCAGGTGCCATATACCAATATTTCGAGTTGTTATTAAACTTGAGACTCGACTTAGAACTCTTCAGTTTCTCCAGTTTTCTCCAGTTAAACAGATTTTGATTTTCTTGTTTCAGTTTGAAAGGTCTCAAGTAGACCAAAAATTGATCCTCAACCCAAATATTCTTCGGGCAGATTTCGAAATGTGCCTCGCCTTTGAGAATATTATTATACTCATTGACATTTTTTAATGATTACCAAGACTATGAAGACTTTTGACCATAATAATCAAATTCTGAAAAAGTCTTTGTTTCTTCAAATAGTCAAGATCCAGCTTTAAGAGATGTGACAGTTGAATAAATTTGTCCTGATAGCTCGAGAATGCTGGCTCAACAACATAAAGATAATAATCTTGAACAATTTAACAAATTATCACTCTTTTTCTTTTACTGTCGTCTTCATATGATAAAAAGATGTTATCAGCAAGAACTATTCCCTGTTGAAATGCTGTCATTAACCCAAGAAATCTCTTTTTAGATTCTATATCAGTTGGAAAAAGTCTCTTATAAATCTTCACAGCTTGAGGTGATGTCTTCATTACTCCTTGAAAGACTGTATAATCCTTTTTTGACTTTTCTAATCATTAAAAAGGTAAGAATATTATTTCAAATGGAATGGAGAACTTTTGTGGATGATGTAATCATTAAAGAAGTCTTCAACATCAAGTGTGTATTCGTCAAGATTCAGACTTTCTATGGAATTATCTTGCATCTTATCAAGTTCAATTTTTGAATTAAAGCGAATAAAATTTAAAAGCTGTTTACCGAATATGTACTTTTTCGAGATTTGAACCTCAATTGAATATTGTCTTTTTTTCGTTCAAAATTAGTCAATGTTTCCACTTTTCTCTCATGTTCAAAAGAAAGGGCTCAGAATTTTTTTTCGAGTCCAAATTTTTTCTCCCAAAGTTTTTTTTTTTTTCAAAGGATCTTCTCATCTCATCGCGAATAAGTTCACCATTTCAACATTTTTGAAAAATTTTTTTTCTTCATTTATTTCCAAATTTTTGAAGTAAATCCTTTCCAAAATTTTTCCCAAAACAAAAAGTGGAGATCTTTTGAAAGACCCAAAGAAATTATTTTTTTTTTTTGCTCTTTTTCCCAGCCCAAAATTTCCCCAACCCTCTCGAAATTTATTCTCTAAAATTGAACTCCTCATATTTACCTCCAGACACAAACACATCAACTCTCGATCCTCCACCAATTCCACTTCTTCTCTCAAAGCCTCGCATTTTTAGCTGATAATTGAAGTCTGAATTTTTTAAAAGTGAGAATCCAAAATATCTGATATTCTCTAATCTTGCTGCAAAATAGGAAGAGTTAAATTTTAAGCAATAACCAAAAGAATATTAGATTAAAACATTCTCCATACCCCTCGATGGCGAATCGTACCGCTACTCAAGCCAAAATCTACAAACAATGCGAACAGTTTGTTCTAAATGCCTTCAAGAACCTTGAAGACGAGCCTCAAAAACTCAAAGCTTTCAAAACCCTTTTCCTCCGCTACAAAAAGATGAATAATAACGTATTGGAATCTCAAATGAGACTTGTCGACCTTATCCAAGACTACCCTGAACTTGTTCGAAAACTTAATCAGCTTGTCCCTGATGAATTCAAAGTCCAAGAGCTCGATTTCCCAGACAACCAACTGCAAGACGAAGATGAAGAAATGGACATCAACACCATTTTTGCTGAACTCAATAAAAGAAAACCTCAGAAGGTCCAGGATCTCATAAACTTAATCACCCTCATCAAAGAGAATAAAAACAAACAAGATGAAAACAACTACGAAATGTACAAAGAAAGAATCTCCAATATCCTTCAAGATGAACCCAAATTGTACAGGGCTTTCATCAAATTCATCGGACCCGCCCTAGAGCCTCCTGAAGGTGATATGGAAGAAGAACTTGAGTCTGCAAAAGCTCAAGCAGGGAACGCTGACAGCGCTGCAGACGCTGATTCAAAGAAAAAGGCGCGACCCAAGCCCGTCCGATTTGATAAAATCAATGCTACAAAGAGAACTCAAGTTCAAAGAGTTATCCGCAAAAAAGAAGGCGAAACAACCATTATGCAGGTCAGCACAATCTCTGTGAGAGAACCAGCGGAACCTGCTCTGCCTCAGACACTTCGTAATGAAATGTATCTGTTTGAGTATCTCGAAAAGAATCTTAGCCCAGAAGCTTATCTTGAACTTACAAAGATCATCTATCTTTACGCAGAGTGTATAATAAACCCCCATGAAGTCTTCAAAATGGCCAAGCCAATATTTGAAGGGAACGAAAATTACTTCTCTTTCTTCCAAGAGATTATTCATATTAGAGAGCCAATCAGGCGAAAAAATACTCTGCTCTTCAAACCTCTCAATGATGTGGATTTCAAAAGTAAACATCTCTCTCGAATCTTATTCACAGTTTTTAGAACTCAATTGTGACAGACAAGGAAGCTATACCAAAATACCAGAATATTTCCCTTATGCAAAAAATCCCTTCAATTCAAAAAATGTCTTGTACAAAGATATTTTGAATCGCACCTGGGTCTCTGTCCCTAGTGGTAGTGAAACTAATTTCACTGTCAATATGAGAAATACTTATGAAGTCAACATGTTTATCGTAAGGATTTGGATGGTTTTGGTGATCCTCATTATTTATTAGTCAGAAGATGAGAAATATGAATTCGATATTGCCATCTATTGTTATCAAATGGCTGTGAAATGGTTGCAAAGCTTTGATGAAACAACCACTGACGAAAAGAAAGCTCAACTTGCTGAAAAGATCCTTCGACTTCGAGTAATCCTTTTCTAGTTTATTTGAGATTTAACTCCACTCTTCAGGTTATTCAAAAGATATATGGTAATAACTCAGAAATTGTCGAATTGTTTAGAAAGAATCCTGGTGTTGTTTCAAAGGTTGTTCTTGAGAGAGTTCAAGCAAAAGTAAAAATTGAGAATAATAAATGAGCCAAAACCTTTCTTTTTAGGTTCAAGAGATTCGAGATACAAAAGAGAATCAAGCCAGAAGAAAATGGCAAGATGTTGCTGCACAAAATTTCCACAGATCTCTCGACCATCGTTCTTTCTATTTCAAACAATCTGAAAAGAAAATCACCTCACATAAAAACTTTATCCCTGAAGCACAAGCTAGACATAAAGAACTTAACGTTATTGGGAATCTCGGCAGAGCAGATAAATACTGGAGTATTCTTGATACTTTCTATGGTCTAGCTAACGGAGAAACTTGCAAATATCAAGGTGTTCAACGAGAATCCTTAATTGAAAAAAAGTACAAATTTTACTGATAATCTCTTATGATTCTTAGTTCAACTCAAAGTCATTCAAAAATACAGCCAATTTATCAAATGAACTTTGCTGATAAACAAATTGAACAAGATATCTTTGATATCTTATGCGTTAAAATTCAAAATTTCCATGCTACTCTCACAGAAAAAGTAAGTCCCTTCACATAAATAATTTAGCTAAAACCTTTCCCCAGGATAAGATTGTGAGATATTTGAGAATATTTATGACTGAGATCCTCAGCCTCCCCTGCAAAGCTGAAAATAGTTTTGATTCTGCTTTTGATCAAACAGCTTTATTTAAAACTATTCTTAAAATTGAATCCAAAATCTTCACCAAAACTTTCAATTATGACATCACGAAAACCAACCCCAACAGTACGAATAACAACAATGAAGCTAAAAAGAATAATAATGAAACTTCTACTCCAACTCCAGCTGCTAATAATGACGGAGCAATAGCTGAAAAAGAGAAAGAAAAGGAAAAAACCAAGAAAGATGGAATGGAAGTTGAACAGTCTGAAACCAAGAATAATAAGAAGAATCAAAAGAACGCCAATGGCAAAACTGAAGAAGGCAAAGAAGAATTATCTGAAGATGAAATCGTATTTTTTATTGTGGATGAAGTTTCTCTTAACGTCATTTTTAGAGATTGGATAGTGGTTCTGAAGAAAATACTAACGTAAAAGAAATGGAATATACTGATAAATATGGACAAGCCAATGGTCTCTATGCTCCACCAGCAAAAGAAGGACAAAGAGTCTTTTATGGAACTCAGCACGTCTATTGCTTGATCAGATATTATTTCACACTTTACGAAAGATTTGTTAAAGCAAGAGAACTAGCTGACCAATTTGAAGATAATATCAAGACCAAAGCTTTATCTGCTGATGTAAGAACTTATTAAAAAAATATCTGGTCCTAAGAAAACTATTAGGAAAAAGAGAGTCTTGCCAAAGAAAGATATGAAAACTTCAAAATAATTCTTGCTCATTTGGTCAAGACAAATCTTGACAATGAAAAGTACGAAGATTTATTAAGAGGATTGTTCGGTAATCAAGCTTACCTTCTCTTCTACACAGACAAAATCATCCACTCGATTATTATTACACTTCAGAAAGTTTACGGTGATGACATAACATTGAAAACCTTGAATCTTTTCACTGAGAGTGAGCTCATGACAAGAAATCAAGACCCCAACAAATCCAAAAATAGTGCTCAGAAAAGCAAAAATTGGTCTGAATATGTCTATCTTTCTCAACTCAATCGCCTCACACTGTAAATATTTACCTGATTCATCACCCTCAATCTCTTAGGAAATACATCAATAATATTCAGAACACGACCTTCTTTAGATTCCTTTATGATCCAGAGAAACAACTAATTGCAATCAGTCTTCATGATTGGCCTTATAAGGAATGGAAAGATAAAACTCTTGAAAGTGTTGCCGAATACACTCAGGAATATTTAATCACAAAAACTGAAGGAAACTGTTTAGAAAGCTCACAAAATCTCGTATTCTTAGAGAGAAACAAAGAAATGAATAAAGATAATTTGACATCAGAAAATATCAAAGTCATCCAAAGACAAAATATTGAATGGAAGGTAAAACAATTTGATCCACACATCATGCTCATCGTCCTAGTTCTTGCCAAATACTCAGAAATTAGTTACTGATAAGCCTCATCAAGAAGAATTTTTATTTGTCTTGAAAAATAAAAAGGATGAAGGAGAAAAATCAAAGCATGGACAAATCAAATCTCAAGTAACAAAATTCTTGAGATTCAAGGTATATTTACCCATCATCATTTCAAAATCTGACCTTCTATATAGGCTTGGCAGAAAAAAACACTCAAAGCATAATTGAGAATAGTTTCAAAAAAGAGTTTAATTGTATGTAATGATATAGACAAAGTTTTCAAAATATTTGTAGGTTTGTATATTAATTTTTCTGTGAATTAGTTGTTCATTGTGTAATTAAAAAAGCCGAAGGGACTACTTATCTTATTCCATTCATGACTCTCAAAAGAATTCGTTCTCCCTATTTATTTTAGGAAAAATTAACGCCTATATCAGATAGCAAAAAAATCCATAATCATTTTATTCATATTAGAGGTCTCACAAATAATCGTACTAAGCGATGTTGACAGAAATGCGTCAAGCGTTTTATAAAAAGATCGATGATGTTTCCAAACTTGACTTCTCCAAACTTCATACGCAAGAATCCAGCAGCCCTCGAAATATCACTCCACATCCCCCTTTTTCTACAAGAAAACTCACTCTCCCAGAAACATTAAATATCAACATCACTCCAAACCGTCTCGTTGCACTTCCAAGCAGAACTCATAGATCTAACGTTGGTGGATCCGTCTACTTCCCAAACGCTTCACCTGGGCTCTTGTACCGATCTAAACTCTTATCATAACCTTACCTTTTTTGACAAAGTTCTCAGCGATCAGTTGGAAAAAGACTAAAAACCTTACCAGAACCTATTGTAATGCCCAAACTTGAACCAAAATCTGGCAAAACACCCTTTAGAGAAAGGAAGGACTTGAGAGAGAAAAAAGTATAGCACTATTTCACCAAACTCTGGAATAATTTGGGATCATAGTTGGCTTTATGGGATCATGTATCAGCTCTCAAAGTAAAACTTGAAAAGTTTCAAAATGAATCTGAGGACACTTTGGTCACTTCAAAAACTGATGTAAACAGAATCTT
>Ga0182738_1007385_pt1 | contig 11178 bp, 13 predicted proteins | sample eDN5th30CBELigMG_FD_128876 | JGI IMG/M metagenome (GOLD analysis project Ga0182738, IMG submission 128876) | Enriched Miracle-Growth compost microbial communities from Emeryville, California, USA - eDNA 5th pass 30_C BE-Lig MG (version 2)... ... | reverse complement strand
GCGATGCCGATCGCAATCCAGGTGGCAAGGTTCATGGTGCCATCACATCCCCCGCCGGGGGCGCCGTCAACCGGGGCCGCGTCCCGGACGGCCCGCCCGCCGCTCAGTTACGGTCGTCGGGCACCGGGGGGAGCGGCGCGAACTCGACGCCCTCCTCGGCGAGCTGCTCCGCCTCCTCGCGGGTCGCCTCGCCGTAGATGCCGCGCGGCTCGGCTTCCTGGAAATGGATCTTGCGGGCCTCCTCGGCGAAGCGGTCGCCCACATAGTCGGCGTTCTCGGTGATCTTCTTGCGAAGCTCGCGCATCGCCGCGATCATCGCCCGCCGGCGCGGATCCGCCGCGAGCTGCACCGCTTCGGGTGCCGGCTCGGGCGCTCCGGGGGCGTCCGGCGTCGGGGGCGTCCGCGCGCCCTTGTCCTTGCCGGCGCGTCCGATCGAAGGCGCCATGATGGCCTTTTCGACCCGCGCGCTGCCGCATACGGCGCAGGCGACGCCGCCGGCGGCGGCGAGGCGGTCGTAGTCGGCACCCGAGCGGAACCAGCCCTCGAACGCGTGGTCCCTGTCGCAGCGGAGCGCGTAGCGGATCATCGCGGCCTCACGCGACCGCCGGGGCGAGGCGGGGCGCGGCGAAGTCGCGCCGGTTGGCGAGCGCCGGGATGCGGGCCCGGGCCTCCCCGCTCTCCGCCGGATCGATCGTGGCGAGGATGACGCCGGGCTCGGTCCCGGCCTCGGCGAGGATCCGCCCCCACGGGTCGACGATCATCGAGTGGCCGTAGGTGTCGCGGCCGTCCTCGTGGTGGCCGCCCTGCGCCGCGGCGACGACGAACGAGCCGGTCTCGATGGCCCGCGCCCGGAGGAGGACGTGCCAGTGCGCTTCGCCGGTCGTCCGGGTGAAGGCGGCCGGCACGGCGAGCACGGATGCGCCGCTCGTCGCGAGCGCCTGGAAGAGCTGGGGGAAGCGGACGTCGTAGCAGACCGCGAGCCCGAGGCGGGCGAAGGGCAGGTCGGCCACCACCGCCTCGGCGCCGGGCCGGTAGAGCGCCGATTCCCGGTAGCTCTCGCCATTGGGGAGGCTCACGTCGAACATGTGGATCTTGTCGTAGCGCGTGACGACCTCGCCGTCGGGGCCGATCAGATAGGCGCGGTTGGCGACCGCGCCGGGGCCGAGGCGGACCGCCATCGAGCCGATGTGGAGGTGGATGCCGAGCGCCGCGGCGAGCGCCGCGAACCGGCCGAGCTCGGAATTGCCCTCCTCCGGGGAGACGGCGGCGAGCAGCGCCTCGCGGTCTCGGCAGAGGATGTTGGTCATCTCCGGGGTGAGCACGTATTCGGCGCCTGCGGCGGCGGCCTCGCGGATCAGCCGCTCGGCTTCGGAGAGGTTGGCATCGACCGACATGCCGCTCCGCATCTGGACGGCAGCGGCCTTGAACTCGCGCATTCTCGGGACTTTCCTCAAGCTGGGGCCTGTTTCGGCCGGAGAATATCGTTCACCCGGCGTCGCGGACAACCCGGGCGAAGACGAGAACGTCGACTGCGGCCGCGCCGCCGCGAAGGAGCGCGCGCGTCGCCGCCTTGGCGGTCGCCCCCGTGGTGTAGACGTCGTCGACGAGCAGCACGCGGCGGCTGGCGACCTCGCCGCGATCCTCCGCCGCGAGATGGAAGGCGCCGCGGACGTTGCGGTCCCGGTCGCCGGCGCTGAGGCCCACCTGCTGCGTGGTCGCCCGCACGCGGCGGAGGACGGTCGGCGCGAAGCGGCGGCCGGATTCGGCGGCGACGGCCGCGGCGAGCGCTGCCGACTGGTTGAAGCGCCGCGTCCACAGCCGGAAGCGGTGGAGCGGAACCGGCACGATCAGGTCCGCCTCGGCGGTCAGCTCGGCCCCGGCCCGGGCCATCCAATGCCCCATCCAGCGCGCCAGCTCCCCCTGGTCGCGGTACTTGAGGCCATGGACCATGCCGCGCGCCACGTCGTCGAAATGGGCGACGGCGCGGCAGCGCTCGAAGGGCGGCGGGTCGGCGATCGCCTCGGCGGAGAGCGCGCCGGCGCCGAGGTCGTAGGCGAACGGGATGCCGAGGCGCTGGCACCAGGGGCGTTCGATCAGCCGGAAACCGCCCCAGCATGGGCCGCAGAGGCCGCCGTGGGTCGCGACCGGCCGGTGGCAGGCAAGGCACTGCGGCGGCAGGGCGAGGTCGACCAGCCCGGCGGCGAGCGTCGCCGCGCGGGTGCGCAGGCGCCCGGCCAGCGTCGCCTCCGGCGCATCGGTCCCGGCATCGTCCGTCATCGCCGCCAGCCTAGCGCCGCATGTCGCGCGACGCCATGGTCGGCCTTTGACGCGGCCGCCGCCGGCGTCCCATATAGCGCTCGATGAACGCGCCCCCTCTCGTCTTCGACCGTCGCCTGCTCGCCCTCCGCCGCGCCCGCGCGGGCGCGGCGGCGCCGGACTTCCTGCTCCGCCACGTCGCGGGCGACATCCTCGAGCGGCTCGGCGCGGTCCAGCGGAGCTTCGCCGTCGCCGCCGACATCGGCACGCCGCTGCCGCTCCTTGCCGAGGAGGCCGCGGCGAGCGGGCGGGTGGGGCGCATCGTCCGCCTCGCGCCGCCCGGCACCCCGCCCGGCGCCGGGGTCGAAACGGTGGTGGGAGACGAGGAGGCGCTGCCGTTCGCGGCGGGAAGCCTCGACCTCGCGGTCTCGGCGCTCTCCCTCCAGTTCGCCAACGACCTGCCCGGCGTGCTCGCCCAGGTACGGCGGGCGCTCCGCCCCGACGGGCTGCTGCTCGCCGCTCTCGTCGGCGGCGAGAGCCTCCGCGAGCTGGCCGAGGTCCTCGCCCTCGCCGAAGCGGAGGTCACCGGCGGCGCGTCGCCGCGGGTCGCGCCCTTCGTCGAGGTCCGCGGCGCGGGGGGGCTTCTCCAGCGCGCCGGCTTCGCCCTTCCCGTGGTCGACCAGGACCGCGTCACCGTGCGCTATGCCGACGCCATCGCCCTGATGCGCGACCTCCGGGCGATGGGGGCCACCAGCATCCTCCTCGAGCGCAGCCGGCGGCCGCTCCGGCGCGCGGTGCTGGTGGAGGCCGCGGCCGATTATGCGGCGCGCTTCGCCGATCCCGACGGACGCATCCGCGTGACCTTCGACATCGTCTCCCTCTCGGGCTGGGTCCCCCACGAGAGCCAGCAGAAGCCGCTCGCGCCGGGCTCGGCGCGGGTGAGGCTCGCCGATGCGCTGGGCGCGCGGGAGCGGAAGGCGGGGGAGAAGGCGGGCGGCCCCCCGGGAGCGTGAGGCCTATTCGGCCCCGATCGAGCCGGTGGTGATGCCGTCGATCGCGGGCGCCGCGGCGGTATCCTGGTGGCGCGCCGAAATGCCGCCGACGAGGATCGCCGCGATGCCGAGGAGGGCGATCGTCAGCGGCACGAAGGCCGCGAGCTTCATCCGGAGGGTCGTCGTCCCGGGATCCGGCGTCGGCGCCGGAACCAGGACGTCATCGCGCTGTGCCATGACCACCTGCGCCATCGAGGGCTGCGATGGTCGGGAAGGCTCGCAGGATTCTATAAAAGTTCGATTAATGGCGCGATCAGCGGCAGGTCGGCGGCCGGCATCTCGTACTTCCGGAGGTCCGGGGCCCGCACCCATTTCGTCTCCTGCCCCTCGGTGGGGCGGACGATCCCCTCCCATCGCCGGCAGACGTAGAGCGGCATCAAGAGGTGGAAGTCGGGATAGGCGTGGCTGGCGAAGGTGAGCGGGGCGAGGCAGGCGGCGCGGGTGTCGATGGCGAGCTCCTCGCGCAGCTCGCGGATCAGCGTCGCCTCCGGCGTCTCGCCCGGCTCGACCTTGCCGCCGGGAAATTCCCACAGCCCGGCCATGGGCTTGCCCGGCGGGCGGCGGGTGATCAGCACGCGGTCGTCGGGATCGACGAGCGCCGCCGCGACGACGAGGACGAGACGGGCCACGGTCGGCTACTGCCGGAGGATGCCGGTCGAGAGCGCGCCCGCCCGCGGCACGCCGAAGTCGGGCTCGAGGGCGGCGATGCCGACCGGGGTCATGCCGATGACGAAGGGCTCGCCCCGGGCGTTCTCGAGCAGGAACATGTCGAAGCCGTTCTGGTAGCGGATGATGTCGCCGAGCTGCGGCGTATCGGTCTCGGGAAGGGCGGCCATCGACTTGCCGCGGGCGACGCGGCCGAGCACGTAGCCGGTGAAGCCGGGCGAGTTGAACCCGACGCCGGGCTGGTTGGCGCTCGAGAACGGGGTGTTGCGGGCGCGAAGGTCGAGCACCCGGGCGAGGAGGCGCGACAGGGCGCCCGAGCTGTCGGCGAGCTGGGCGGCGTCCTCGTCGGTCACCGGGCGAAGGTGCCGGGACAGCGCGACGCTGAGGCCGATATGCTCCTGGAGCGCGGCGACCACCGCCTCGCTCTCCTGGAGCCGGACGTCGGTATAGGCGAGGTCGGCGCGCAGCCGGGCGATCCAGGTGTCGGCGATCAGCGCCCGGCCCATCCCGCCGAGAACCTGGAGGCGGGACGCGGCGACGGTTCCGGTGAGCGCGGCGATGCGGTTCCCCGCTTCCGCCAGCGCGCCGTCGAGCCGGGCAACCTCGGCGCGGGCCGAATCGCGCTCGCCGGTGCGGATCAGCACGAGGTTCCGGCTCTTGGTCAGCGCATCCTTGACCGAGACGAGCGCCGAGCGGGCCCGGAGCAGCTCGCCCTTGGCCTGGTTGACGACGCCGACCCCGGCGGCGAAGCGGGCGCGTCCGTCCTGGAGTTCGGCCATCGCCGTGCTCGCGCCGAGCCGTGCCGCGTCGGCGTCGGCCCGGGCGGCGGCCGCTGCGGCCTCCGCGGCCGCGATCCGGTCATGCGCGAGGTCGAGGGTGAGCACCGTGTTCCACACGAATCCGCCTGCCGCCGCCATCAGCACGACGACCACGGCGGCGATGACGAGCGATACGCGCCGCTCGCGCGCGATGAAGGCCGATATGTCGTGGGCCGGGACGACGATGTCTCTCACCGCGCCCCCCTCATCCGTGCGCGCATGTCGCGGCCGATCAGCCCGGCATAGGCGCGGGCGAGCGTCGCCACCTGGTCGTCCGGGTCCCCGATCCGGGCAAGGCGGCTCCAGCGGACGCGGAGCGCGGCGAGGAACGAGGCCCGCCGGACCCGCCGCCAGGCGATGCCGAGGGGGAGGAGCGCCAGCACCAGGAAGAATCCGCCGGCGCCGAGAAGCACCGGCCGCGCGAGACCGCCCGCGGGGTCGAGAAGGGCGACCGCGACGAGCCCGGCGCCGGAGGCCGCGGCGAGGGTCCCGACCGTGAAGAGGAGCCGCGCCGACCGCCGGAGCGCCGCCATGACGCGGTCGTAGCCCGGCGGATCGCCGCCCGTCCGCGGCAGGATGCGAGGATGGTCCGCAACGCCGTGCTGCCCGTTCATCATGGCCGGTTCCCGGGGGAGTGCGCCCTCGGGGCGATGGTACCACCACAGGCCTTCCGGTTCCACTCCGGCCGCCCCCCGCGAAGGCCGGCGGCCCCCGGCAACGGGAGTGTCGGGAGATGGCCGGTTCGATGGTCGAGGCCGCTTGCGGCGTTCAAGGCCTCTTCTTATATACGGCCGGAACCCGCGCGTCCCCGGGGACTCCGTCGGCCGCGCGAAATCACGACAAGGGGACCGGCATTCCCTTCGAGACGGACCTGATTTTGCCCGGACCGAAGGTGCGGGGGCCAGAACGGACCCGCCCGGTTTGCCGAAAGGAGATGGGAAATAATGGCTAAAGTCATTGGCATCGACCTTGGCACGACCAATTCCTGCGTCGCCGTCATGGACGGCCGCGACGCCAAGGTCATCGAGAATTCCGAGGGCGGGCGGACGACCCCGTCCATCGTCGCCTTCACCAACGACGGCGAGCGCCTCGTGGGCCAGCCGGCCAAGCGCCAGGCGGTGACGAATCCCGAGCGCACGATCTTCGCGGTGAAGCGCCTCATCGGGCGCCGCTACGACGACCCCATGGTGACGAAGGACAAGGACCTCGTCCCCTACAAGATCGTCAAGGCGCCGAACGGGGACGCCTGGGTCGAGGCGGACGGCAAGACCTATTCGCCCTCGCAGATTTCCGCCTTCATCCTCCAGAAGATGAAGGACACCGCCGAGGCGTTCCTCGGCGAGAAGGTCGAGCAGGCGGTCATCACCGTCCCGGCCTATTTCAACGACGCCCAGCGCCAGGCGACCAAGGACGCCGGCAAGATCGCCGGGCTCGAGGTGCTCCGCATCATCAACGAGCCGACGGCCGCGGCCCTCGCCTACGGCCTCGACAAGAAGGAAGGCAAGACCATCGCGGTCTACGACCTCGGCGGCGGCACCTTCGACGTCTCGATCCTGGAGATCGGCGACGGCGTGTTCGAGGTGAAGTCGACCAACGGCGACACCTTCCTCGGCGGCGAGGACTTCGACATGCGTCTGGTCAACTACCTGGCCGACGAGTTCAAGAAGGAGCAGGGCATCGACCTGCGCGGCGACAAGCTCGCCCTCCAGCGGCTCAAGGAAGCCGCCGAGAAGGCCAAGATCGAGCTGTCGTCGGCGACCCAGACCGAGGTCAACCTCCCCTTCATCACCGCCGACGCCTCAGGCCCCAAGCACCTGACGATGAAGCTCACCCGCGCCAAGTTCGAGGCGCTGGTCGACGATCTCATCCAGCGCACCATCGCGCCCTGCAAGGCGGCGCTGAAGGACGCGGGCGTCACCGCCGGCGAGATCGAGGAAGTGGTCCTGGTCGGCGGGCAGACCCGCATGCCGAAGGTCCAGGAGGTGGTGAAGCAGTTCTTCGGGAAGGAGCCCCACAAGGGCGTCAACCCGGACGAGGTGGTCGCCATCGGCGCCGCGATCCAGGCGGGCGTGCTCCAGGGCGACGTGAAGGACGTGCTGCTCCTCGACGTGACCCCGCTGTCGCTCGGCATCGAGACGCTGGGCGGCGTGTTCACCCGCCTCATCGACCGCAACACGACCATCCCGACCAAGAAGGGCCAGGTGTTCTCGACCGCCGAGGACAACCAGAACGCCGTCACGATCCGCGTCTTCCAGGGCGAGCGCGAGATGGCGGCGGACAACAAGATGCTCGGCCAGTTCGACCTGGTCGGCATTCCGCCGGCGCCGCGCGGCGTGCCGCAGGTCGAGGTCACCTTCGACATCGACGCCAACGGCATCGTCAACGTCTCGGCCAAGGACAAGGGCACCGGCAAGGAGCAGCAGATCCGCATCCAGGCCTCGGGCGGGCTCTCGGACGCCGACATCGACAAGATGGTCCGCGACGCCGAGGCCCATGCCGAGGACGACAAGAAGCGGAAGGCCCTGGTCGAGGCCCGCAACCACGGCGAGGCGCTGGTCCACTCGACCGAGAAGTCGCTCGGCGAGTACGGCACGCGGCTCGCGGCGGCCGACAAGTCGGCCATCGAGGCGGCGGTTACCGAGCTCCGCTCGGCCCTCGCCGGCGAGGACGTGGAGGCCATCCAGTCGCGCACCAATGCGCTGAACCAGGCCGCCATGAAGCTCGGCGAGGCCATGTACCAGGCCAGCCAGGGCGGCGACGCGGCCGGCGGCGGCGAGGCCGGCGGTGGGCAGAATGACGACGTCGTCGACGCCGACTTCGAGGAAGTCAGCGACGACGACCAGAAGAAGTCGGCGTAAAGGCCGACGGAACCGGCAATGGCCCGCATCCGGACGAGGCGCCGCGGCGCTTCGGGGTGCGGGCCGACGCCTTCCTCATTCCGGCGGAATGACGTGAGCGGAGGCGCCGCCAGACGGCGCCGGACTGGCAGCGGATGAGCAAGCGCGATTTCTACGAAGTGCTGGGGGTAGGGCGGGGCTGCGACGAGAAGGGCCTCAAGGCGGCCTTCCGCAAGCTCGCCATGCAGTACCACCCGGACCGCAACAACGGCGACCAGGCGGCCGAGGTCAAGTTCAAGGAAGTCAACGCCGCCTACGAGTGCCTGCGCGACCCGCAGAAGCGCGCCGCCTACGACCGCTTCGGCCACGCCGCCTTCGAGAACGGCGGCGGCACGGGCGGCCAGGGCTTCCCCAACGACTTCGCCGCCTCGATGTCCAACATCTTCGACGAGGTGTTCGGCGACTTCATGGGCCGCCGTGGCGGGGGCAACCGATCCGGCGGCCGCGAGCGCGGCTCGGACCTGCGCTACAACATGGAGATCAGCCTCGAGGAGGCCTATCTCGGCAAGACCGCCGAGATCGAGGTGCCGACCAAGGTGGTGTGCGCTTCGTGCAGCGGCGGCGGCTCGAAGCGCGGCTCCTCGCCGAAGGTCTGCCCCTCCTGCGAGGGCAGCGGCCGGGTCCGCGCCGCCTCGGGCTATTTCTCGATCGAGCGCACCTGCCCGACCTGCCAGGGCCGGGGCGAGGTGATCTCGGATCCCTGCCTCGAATGCAACGGCGCCGGCCGCGTCACCGAGCAGCGCAAGCTCAGCGTCAACATTCCGGCCGGCATCGAGGACGGCACCCGCATCCGCCTCGGCGGCGAGGGCGAGGCCGGCCTTCGCGGCGGCCCGCCGGGCGACCTCTACATCTTCCTCTCGATCCGCCCGCACGAGTTCTTCCAGCGCGACGGCGCCGACATCTTCTGTCGCGTGCCGATCTCGTTCACGACCGCCGCGCTCGGCGGCGAGTTCAACGTGCCGCAGATCGACGGCTCGATGACCCGCGTCAAGGTCCCCGAGGGCAGCCAGACCGGCAAGCAGTTCCGGCTGCGCGGCAAGGGCATGCCGGTGCTGCGCACGGCCAAGGTCGGCGACATGTACATCCAGATCGTGGTCGAGACGCCGAAGAACCTGACCCGCCGCCAGCGCGAGCTGCTCGAGGAGTTCGAGAAGGGCGCCTCGGCCGAGAACCATCCGGAATCGACCGGCTTCTTCTCCCGCGTCCGCGATTTCTTCGGGGGCTGAATGGGCGACATGACTGCCCGCCGCCTCGACGTGGGCCCGCCCCCTCTCCCCTGGGGAGAGGTGGTGTCGCGTCGGCTCTTTCAGGGAAACCCCGATGGGTGACCAGATCCGCTTCCTGAAGTCCCTCGCCGAGCGGCCGCGGATGACGGGGGCGATCGCGCCCTCCGGCCCGGCGCTGGCCCGGCGCATGGCGAGCCATGTCGACCCCGCCGGCACCCTGCCGGTCATCGAGCTCGGCCCCGGCACGGGCGTCGTCACCAAGGCGCTGATCGAGCGCGGCGTCGCGCCGTCGCGGATCATCGCCATCGAGTACAGCCCCGAATTCTGCGCCATGATCAGGAAGCGGTTTCCCGGCGTCACCGTGATCGAGGGCGATGCCTACGACCTCGAGGGGACGCTCGGCGGCCGCGCGCCGCGGATCGCCAACGTGGTGTCGAGCCTGCCGCTCGTCGCCCGCCCGCTCGAGGACCGCACCCGGCTCATCGAGGCCGGCCTCGCCCGCACCGAGGGCGCCGCGCCCTTCATCCAGTTCTCCTACACGTTCAAGGGGCCGGTTCATCCGGTGCCGCGGACGTTCACGGCGAGCGCCTCGCGCTGGATCTGGATGAACGCCCCGCCCGCCCGGGTCTGGCTCTACCGGCGCGTTGCCTGACCGCTGGCGCCGTGCCACCCTCCGGCAAACCTCGAAGGTGACCTGATGCCATCCCCGAAGATCCTGGTCGTCGCCGGCTCGATCCGCACCGGCGCGCTGTCGGGCAAGCTCGCCGCGCTCGCGGCCAAGGAGCTGGCCCTCGCCGACGCCGAAGTGACCCGCATCTCGCTTGCCGACTATCCGCTGCCCATCTACAACGGCGACCTCGAGGCCGATAAGGGGATTCCCGAGAACGCGGTGAAGCTGGCGAAGCTGATCGCGGCGCAGCAGGGCGTGTTCATCGCCACGCCCGAATACAACAACTCGATCCCGCCGCTCCTCAAGAACGCCATCGACTGGGTCAGCCGCAACCGCGGCGGCAAGGACGGCATCCCCTTCCGCAACAAGGTCTACGGCATCGGCTCGACCTCGGACGGGATGATCGGCGGCGCCCGCGCGCTGATCGATTGCCGGAAGGTCGTCCAGGCCGGGCTCGGGGCGATCCTCATCCCCGACAAGATCGAGATCAGCCGTGCCCAGGACGCCTTCGACGAGGCGGGCGAACTGATCCCCGAACCGGTCGCGAAGCTCCTCAAGTCGCTCTGCCGCCACATGGTGGAGCTCGCCCGCCAGCTCGGTTCCTGAGCGCTCGCGGCGGGTGCGCCGGATTGGCGCTTGACCCGCCCCGTCGCGACGGAAACAGTGCGCGGCATGCTGACGATTCCCGCCCGCGACCGCCTCATCGTCGCCCTCGACGTCGCCTCCGCCGCCGAGGCCGAGGCGATGGTCGCGCGCCTCGGTGACAGCGTCACTTTCTACAAGGTCGGGCTCCAGATGATCTTCGCCGGGGGCATCGATTTCGCCCGGCGCCTCGCCGGCGAGGGCAAGCAGGTCTTCCTCGACGCCAAGCTCCTCGACATCGACAACACGATCGCCGGGGCGGTCGAGAGCATCGTGCCGCTCGGCGCGACCTTCCTCACCATCCACGCCTATCCCAAGGCGATGCGGGCCGCGGTCGCGGCGCGCGGCGGGGCGTCCCTCCGGCTGCTCGGCGTCACGGTGCTCACCTCGATGGACGCCGCCGACCTCGCGGCCGCTGGCTATGCCGGGGCGCCCGACGCGCTGGTCGCGGCGCGGGCCGGCGATGCCCGCGCCGCCGGCATGGACGGCGTCGTCGCCTCGCCCGCCGAGGCCGCCGCGGTGCGGGCGATCGTCGGCCCGGCCATGGCGCTGGTCACCCCCGGCATCCGTCCGTCCGGTGCCGCGAGCGGCGACCAGAAGCGGGTCGCGACGCCCGGCTCCGCCATCCGCGACGGCGCGGACTACCTCGTGGTCGGCCGGCCGGTGACCACCGCCGCCGACCCGCGGGCCGCCGCCGAGGCGATCGTCGACGAGATCACTTCCGCCCTCGAAGCAAGGATTGCATGATGAGCAAAGGCTATTGGATCGCACGCGCCCGGATCCACGATCCCGACGGGTACAAGAACTACCTCGCGGCCAACGGGGCGGCGTTCAAGAAGTACGGCGGCAAGTTCCTGGTCAGGAACGGCAAGTATGAAGGCCTCATGGGTGAGGCCTGGCCGCGGAACGTGGTGCTCGAATTCAAGGACTACGAGACCGCGCTCGCCTGCT
>Ga0182738_1007381_pt1 | contig 11179 bp, 8 predicted proteins | sample eDN5th30CBELigMG_FD_128876 | JGI IMG/M metagenome (GOLD analysis project Ga0182738, IMG submission 128876) | Enriched Miracle-Growth compost microbial communities from Emeryville, California, USA - eDNA 5th pass 30_C BE-Lig MG (version 2)... ... | reverse complement strand
AAAGTGTATCCTTGATTACAAATTTTGCAAGAAGCTTGAGAAGTGCAAGAATAACAATTACTTGGACAACCTTTTGGAGGAAGTGAGATTCAAATTAAAAAGCAATTTACCTAGGCATTCCCCACTGGAGGCGAAAGTAGCCTCAGGACAAGTTGAAAGGCACTGAAACTGGTACAGATAGTATGAACTTGAGCATCCAGTACATAAGGTGTAGTCAGTACATTGATCGCAATTTGTTGGACAGTCCTGGCATGGAGAGCAAGCTAGAGAGGAATTAGAGATAGAGTGAATCGAAATAAAAGACCAGTATGAATCACATATGCTGCTCCTTGGCCACCATTCCATGAATGGGCTCCAATAATGATGTCAGTATATCCATCCTTATCAACATCTCCGGCAATACCTACTGAGATTCCAAAGTTATCGGATCCAGCTTCTCCTGTGATCATGAATCCTGTCGTGAGAGAGTCAAGTGTCGTTATGCTCAAATCAATATCTGACATTGAGGATTTCTCTCCTCCATAAATCACATATGCCACTCCTTGGTTCTTTGTGTACGCTCCAACAATGATGTCATTATACCCATCTTTATTCATATCTCCAGCTTTGCTCACTGCTCTTCCGAAATTATCAGAAGCAGAATTACCTCCAATTGTGAACCCAGTGGTGGCGGGGGTTAATGCTGTCGTGCTCAAATCGATATCAGATAATGAGGATTTTTCTCCACCATAGATCACGTACGCTGCTCCTGTCGAACTACTCTTTGTATTGGCCCCAATAATGATATCACTATAATCATCATTATTGATATCTCCAGCCGTGCTCACGAAGATTCCAAATTGATCATTTGGAGCATTTCCTGTGATCATAAATCCTTTGCTGACCGAATGTAAACTTGTTGTGCTCAAATCTATATTAGACATTGAGGATTTTTTCCCACCGTAAATTATGTAAGCTGCTCCTTGGGCAGTATTCTTCGCATAAGCCCCAATAATAATGTCATCATATCCATCATTATTGATATCTCCAGCTGTGCTCACTGAATACCCAAATTTATCAGCACCACCACCATTCGTTGTGATGGTGAAACCGGTTGAAAGAGGAGTTAACGTTGTAGTGCTCAAATCTATATTGGACATTGAAGATTTTGGACCACCATAAATCACATATGCCGTACTTTTCCCAAAGGCGCCAATAATAAGATCACTATATCCATCATTATTGATATCTCCTGCCGTACTCACTGAGAATCCAAGAGAATCACCATAAGTATTTCCTGTGATGGTAAATCCTGTAGTGAGAGGATCTAATGTGTCCGAAGTCAGATCGATATTCGACATTGAAGACTTTTTGGCACCATAAATCACGTATACGATTCCTGTCTGGATATTCTCGGTGTAGGCTCCAACAATGATGTCATCATACCCATCTTTATCAATATCCCCAGCTGTACTCACTGAGATTCCGAGGCTTCCGCCGTTTCCTGTGATCATGAAACCTGTAGTCTGAGGGTTTAAGGATGTCGTACTTAGATCGAAGTCCGATAATGAAGATCTTTCTCCACCGTAGATGACATATGCTGCTCCTGCTAAACTATTTTTCCCAAAGGCTCCAATGATAATGTCAGCATAGCCATCATTATCGATATCTCCAGCTGTATTGACTGATCTTCCAAAGTAATCAGCAGCAGCATTTCCTGTCATTGTAAATCCGGTTGTCGTTGGAATTAATGCATTTGTACTCAGATCAAAATCAAAGTAAGAAGCTGTGGTTTTGCAGACTCTGAGGAAGAAAAAGAAGATTAGTGTCCTCAATACGGTGAAAATGAGTGAATCTGGGACCATTTACCTCTTTGAATGGTTTCCAAGGGGTTGAGGAATTAAATTAAAAATAAAATAATTAAAGAAAAAGGATTATTGAAGGATTAAATGGGAGAAGCAAAGAACAATTTGTATGAACGACTTTTGCAAATAAGCCTTTATCCCAGTAGGAAAACTTTAAATCCATTGAAAAACTGATTTTTGAATGTGGGGGAAATTTCCTTTAATATAAGCTATTTTAATAATACCATTAAACTTTATTGTTATTATACATACTACAGTAAATCTATATTGCTTTGTGAACTTTCTTTACAAATTACAAGTTTTTCTTTTTATTTTGTAAAGTAAAATATCCTATTCTTTTTTGTTCGGTTTCTCATCTTCTCAAAGGCCAAAGTATGAATTTTTTCTGAATATTTTTTAAAAACTTCTCGGTAAAAACACCTTCAATGTCATCCATCTTCTTCCTTCGTCAATACCTTAGTCATGTTCATAAGATTGGTTCAGAAGGAATTAGTTTGAGCACTTTGCAAATCTTTATCTTTCCAATTTCCATCACATTTAATTGTCACTTTTTTTTTTTTTCATTTTGTAATTTGAGTCTCTTTTGGGGGTTGTAGCATTTTTAATACCGTATTTATTGAAAAGATTGGAAATCGGCAAAAAGGTTTTTGAGGTTTCACCTCAATCTCATGTAAATTTGGAAAGTGGATACGAAAATCTTTTTTATCGAAAGAGAGGCAAAGGTTTTCCTCCTTTCATTTGGAAAGGACTGATACGAAATATTTAAATGAAACAATTTATGTGGATGCAGAGTCTTGAGAATTAACTGAATGGCAACTTCTTTGTTAAGCTGGAATGAGAATAAATTATCAAAGGAGATTTTGCATTTTGGCAGAAAAAAAAGACTGATGATGAGTTCCCCATACCCATTGCATGTATTTGAATCTATTGATTTTGTTGGCTTTCTTCCATTTTTTTTCTGATTGACTCTTCATTTTTTAGATTGAAAAAATTGACAATTTTTTTCATTATTTTTTTCCCCAAAATTTTCTCAGGTCCAGAATTGTCTGGATTTTGTCTGTCTTTTCAGATTTTCTCCTAAAAAATTTTGAAGAGGTTTTTTTTCCTCCTTTCCTTTTGTGCTTTTTGATGGGAAAATATTTTTCGAAAAATTTATGAAAGAGGAATATTAAATTCATGAGAAATTTTCGATAAAATTTTTTCGAGAGTTTTTGTGCAAAAGTCGAAAAATTCTTTTTAATTCGAGATAAAAAAATTTCAATAAGGCCTTCCGACCTTGATACTCAAAATATGAAAAAAGAAAATCCCAAAAAAATTTATTCATCATCATAATACAAATTACTTGTGTAAACAGGAACACGATTTTGGATTTCTCCGTTAATGATGATTCTTCCTCTACGTCTGATACCAAAACTATCCCTCTGTGGATACATCCAATTATCAATATTGTTCAATCGAGGGTATTGATAGTTCATCCCTAAGGGCACAAAGTGAGAATTATCTTGATGCCTAACTCTAAAGCTATTGTTAGCCCAGTTTGGCCTTCTATTTGCATTGATTTCATCGTGGGGTTCAGTGAAGTTTATTGGCTGCATTGAGGCTTGAGCGTCTGAGTTTTCTTCGGAAATCGGGTGGACAATGTTTTTCTGCTTTTGAAGTTGGTTTTGTCTGTATTCTTTGACCTTTTCAGAGATTGTTTGAAAAAGGCCAAAAACCATGAAGCAAATGCCTCCCACAACGAGAGCTATATTCATGTAAATAATAGATTTAGATAAAGCCTTTTTCATGGTGTAAGAGGGATTTTCCTCATAGTGTTGAACGCTGAGGATAAATGTGCAAATGTGAACCATGAGAGCAAGGACTTCGAAATAGTATTGAGCAATTTTCTCTTTAAGGCCAGGAATGGGGTTTTTAATGAGTAAAAACAAGATGATAGCTACATCAAAAATAGTCAAGAGGATTGTTTGGACGAATCTGTTTTGATAAAGCGTGGTGATTACTAGACCTGAGAGGATACTCTGAATGTTGAGAAAAGCCAAGAAAGAGTGGCTCCACGAATCAGCATCACTGAAATCAGAATAAAAGAGCTCTAGATATTTGTTCTTTTCAATAAAAACCTCAAGAGCATTCAAATCTCTCTTTTTTCTTTGATATCTTTTAACAATTAAAAAACTCAAAACAATCAGAAAAATGCCGAGGCAGGTGAAAGCAATAGCAAAGAAAAGACTTGTTCGAGAGAAAGCTGTGCTGAACAGGTTCGTTTTTGCGTCAAGAACAAGATAAAACAAAATGTCATCCAGGCATCCATATGCTTGGACAAGTAAAAAGTTTTGAGATCCAGCAAAAAGTTTATTTAGTGAAGAGTGGAATACTCCTTGAGATTTTTCTTGTGCAAAGAGTCTTTTGAGGATGGTGCAGAAAACATAGACGCAAGACGCACCACCAAGGATCATCAAATTGAACCAGAAATTCGCTATAAAAGGCGCATCGATATCATCGTAGCGAGCAAACAAGGAGGGAAGTGATTTATATTGAATTACATGAGAAAGTGAGTCAGGAAAGCCCAAGGAAAATACATCTGTGCTCCAATTTATGCAGACTTCAGCAAGTTCATCAGTGACAGAGAGATCAATATAACGAGTATATTGCACAATTTTGGAGCTCAGTCCAGGGGTCAGGAAGATGGAGCTTCCAATGCAGATTGCGCTGCCAACTAATGAGAGGATTGATGAGATCCAGTGTAAGACATTGGTTGCTGTTACCGCAGGAGACGTGACCTTGCATCGAGAATTTGAAAGAGCATATCCTTGATCACAAACTTTACATGTTAACGGACTACTGTATTGCTGGCAGTTTGTGGGGCAACTTGAACATTTGGGGTTTGATACGCTAGCTCCTTCGTCACAGGTTTGACAAAATTGGCGTTCGATGCAGAGGCCGCTTGTTGTAAGGATACAGGCTAGATTGAAGGTTAACAATGAAACAAAGAGGTAAAATACCTGAATGGATTAGATAGGCTGCTCCTCGGCTACTTGTTGACGGCGCTCCAAAAATCATGTCATCATATCCATCATTATTAAAATCTCCAGCTTTATTTACAAAGTATCCAAACTGATCGCCAGCAGCGCTTCCAGTGATAGTAAATCCTGTTTTAGTCGGATCCAATGGCGCAGAACCCAAATCAACATTCGATCTTGAAGAAGTTTTCCCACCATAGATGAGATAAGCTTTTCCTTGATTCCCATAGGCTCCAACAATGATATCATCATATCCATCGCCATTCACATCACCGGCTGTGTTCACCGTGTTTCCACAATAATCATTAGCAGAATTCCCTATGATGGTGAATCCTGTTTTCTTTGGATCTAATGTTGTTGGAGTGAGGTTAATGTCGGTCAGGGACGAGGTTTTTGCACCGTAGATGACATAGGCCGCACCTTGATTAGAATTCCTATTGGGAGCTCCAATGATGACGTCATCATATCCATCACCATCTATATCTCCAGCTGGACTCACTGCATATCCAAACTGGTCTCCACTTGTGATTCCTGTGATAGTGAAACCAATTCCAGCGGAACTTAATGAGATAGAATTCAAAGTAATAGTTGACATGAAGAAAGCCTTTGAACCGTAAATTACATAGACCCTTCCTTGGTTGGTATTGTACCCAAATGCTCCAATAATAATGTCATCATAGCCGTCGCCATTCATATCCCCAGCTGTGCTCACTGAAAACCCTAAGTTGTCGGCTATGGCATCTCCTGTAATGATGAACCCTGTAGTTCCTGCATCTAATGATGGCGCTGAGCTGAAATCAATATTCGAAAGTGAGGACTTAGCTGCGCCATAGATGACATAGACCGCTCCTTTAAAAGAATCCTTTCCGTGTGCCCCAATGACGATGTCGTCATATCCATCACCATTTATGTCTCCAGCCGTTCTCACCGAAACCCCAAAGCCATCGCCAACCAAATTTCCAAGCAACATGAATCCTGTTTGGCTTGGGTCAAGGATTGTCAAAGGGGAAGCGAAATCTAAATTAGACATTGAAGAAGTCAATCCACCATAAATCACGTAGGCTGCACCTTGATAGCTGTTCCTGCCATGGGCTCCAACAATAAGATCATCATACTTGTCACCATTCACATCTCCAGCGTAGTTCACAGATATTCCCAAGTAATCGCTCGCTTTGCCTGTGATAGTGAACCCTGAGATTGCCGGATCTAATGCTGTGGAATCTAAAAGAAGATCTGACATTGAAGAAGTGCTTCTCCCATATATCACATAGGCTGCTCCTTGAAAGGAGTTTTTGTACGGAGCTCCAATAATGATATCATCATATCCATCACGATTGATATCTCCAATTGAAGCTACTGACCTCCCAAAGTAGTCTGCAGCAGCATTTCCTGTCATAATGAATCCTGTTTTTTTCGGATCTAATATTGAAGGAGTCAAACTCAGATCATAATCTGGGATTGTTGTAGAAGGCGTTGAATCACAACAGGCTGTCAAGAAGAGGAAACAGAAGATGATCCTCAAGAAGATGAGTTTTTGTGTTTTGTCTGGACTTGAGTATTGATGATCCATTTTATCGCTGTTTTTAAAGAAAACTTTTTATATGATTATCTCGAATAAGAGACTGTAATAAGGGTGGGGTTTTAAATGTGAAATTCAAAAGCTATGTATGATAAATGAGATGTGATAGAGATATTTGAAATAGTCCTATTAGGAAAAAATATATTCTGAAAAGGGATTAAGATGAAGAGAATTTTTTGAAAAAAAAGGAGGTTGTAGATCTCCAATTTTGACAGAGAAAAATCCATTTTTATAAAAAAAATATTAAAAATAACCAAAAAAAACTATTCAATACTTTGGAAAGATTTCACAACATGTCTTTCGGATTAGTTTGTCTTTGTTTTGGTTTGATGTTTCGAAGATATTTGCGCCGACCTTGGACTCTTTGTTCTTTGCCCCAACTATTACAATCTGGCGTCAGGGATCGATCAGCATCCACACTTGAGTTGAAATTTTGAGAAGGAAAATTTATTTTCTCGATGCCTTGATCTGATAAATCAACACTCTTTTGCGCAGAAACTCGATTAAAATTTTTTCCTTTGAGATGTTCCTGTTCTCTGTATTTCTTGGATAATTGTATTTGCATTTTGAATTTCAGAGGAATTTTCTTCTGAAGTTGATGGGAGAGCTTTGGCTGAATGTTGACTTCGTCGTCTCTTTTTCCATGCTTTGACCTTTTCATGAATTGCTAAACATATTTCGAAGAGCATAAAAGCAAGTCCTCCAGCAAGGATTGCGGTGTTTAGGTTTATGATTGCTGCGCTTGTTTTTCTTTTTAAATTTTCTGAAGGATTGTCTTGAAGTCCTTGAATGCTAAGAATTAATGTACAACTATGCACCAATAATGCCAAAAATTCAAAAAAATATTGAGCAAGTTTTGTTCGATTTTCTGTTAAAGGCTTTTTAAAGAGCAAGAAGAGTAGAATGGATGCATCCAATATCGCAAGGAATATTGATTGTAGGAGTGAATTTTTATAAATAACAGCGATTATCAAGCTTGATATAACACTTCGGACAACAAGGAAAGCCAAAAAGGAGTGACTCCATGAATCAGCATCGGAAAAATCTGAATAAAAGAGTTCGAAATGTTTGTTCTTTTCAACAAAAGTTTCAAGCTCTTTCGCAAGTCCTTGATTTTTCTTGTCTTGATATCTCTTGATTACTGACATATTGAAAAAAAACTAACAAGCCTCCGATGCAAAGAAAAACAACTGCAAAAAATAGGCTCACTCGAGAGAAGGCAGTGTTACAGGGATTTGCTTTAACATCAAGGACGAAATAAAACAGAACATCATCCAGGCATCCATAGGTTTGAACGAGAACGAAATTTTGTGAAGTTGCAATAAGTTTCTTGAATAAAGACTGTGACCACCCTCCAATTTTTGTTCGTTTTGATAATTTTTTCAGTGCGGTAGAGATAATCAAAACGCATAAGCCTGAACTTATGACGGTCAAATTTGACCAGAAGTTCGCCAAAAAAGCTGGATCTATTTCATATCTTGCAAATAAAGAAGGCATCGGCTTGTATTGAATGAGGTGGGAGAGTGAGCCAGGGAATCCAAGGGAGAATAAATCTGTTTCCCACTTATAATATATTTCTGCAAGCTTATCAGAGACCGAGAGGTCCATATAACGAGTATATTGAACGACTTTAGAGATTAATCCACTCATAAGGAAGATTGATTTTCCAAGAGAGATAATGCTTCCAAGTGTCGAGATAATTATTGAAGCTTTTTGTAATGCGATTTCTGGAGGAGGGGAAAGGATGCAAAGAGAGTTTGATAAGGTATATCCTTGGTCACAGACTCTGCAAGATTTTGGGTTATTGAAGTCTTGGCAATGAAGAGGGCAGCTTTGGCATCGTGGATTTGTCAGCTTATATCCTTGATTACAAGTCTGGCAAAACTGACGTTCAGTACAAAAGGAGCCACCAGGCGTTGATGAAATACATCCTATACTTCAGATTAGAGTTCACAAAAAAGAAATAAATACCTGAATGAATCACATAGGCTGCGCCTTGGAAAAGATTGGTATCAGACGCTCCAATAATAATATCATCATATCCATCACCATTGACATCCCCAGCTGTACTCACTGAATACCCAAAGGAAGTCGATGGGGCAGATCCTACGATGGTGAGCCCTGTTGTGGAAGGATCCAAGGCTTTTGAGCCCAAATTAAGATTTGAAAAAGACGATGTCTTTCCACCATACAATATATATGCTGTTCCTTGCTGAGAATTTCTACTGGGAGCTCCAATAATCATATCACTATATCCATCCCCATTCAAATCTCCAGCTGTACGGACTGAGAATCCAAGCCCTTCAGAATTACCATCTCCAGTGATTATAAATCCTGTAGCCAAAGGGTCCAATGAGGTCAAACTCAGATCAATATGGGAGAGATCAGAGGTTTTTTTCCCATAAATCACGTAGGCTGTTCCTTGATTAGTGTACTTTTTATAAGCTCCAATCATGATATCAGCATAACCATCATTATTAATATCTCCTGCTGTGCTCACTGAGCAAGCAAAGAAGTCACTTAAATCATTCCCTGTTATCGTGAATCCAGTCTTTGTAGGATCAAGTGTTTCAGTCGCTAAATCAATATTTCCCCATTGAGGTGTTTTTCGACCATAGAGAACATAAGCTCTTCCTTGATATGTGCTCAGTAAAGCTCCAGCAATAATATCATCATATCCATCTCCATTAACATCCCCAGCAGAGCTCACTGAATACCCAAAGCGAGCTGAAAAACTACTTCCGGCAATAGTGAATCCCATCGTGGCAGGATCTAGTGAGGTGGTGCTTAATTCAATATTTGAAAAGGACGACCTTTCTCCACCATAGATAACGTAAGTGGTTCCTTTGTTGAGATCTTTCCCTGTTGCTCCAATTAAAATATCAGCATAACCATCTTTATTGATGTCTCTAGCAGTATTTACTGAATATCCCAGGCGATTTCCTGAGCCATATCCTCTTACACTGAAGCCTATCTTGGCAGGATCTAACGGGGAACTCAAGTCGAGATCCTGGAGTGTGGAAGTTGGGCCTCCATAGATCACATAGACAGCTCCTCGATTACTTTCCTGACAGTAAGCTCCAATAATGATATCATCATATCCATCATTATCTATATCTCCTGCTGTGCTCACTGAATACCCAAAACAACTACTCGAAAACCTTCCTGTGATGGTAAATCCAGTAGTTTTTGGGTCTAGCGTGAGAACACTTAGATCAAGATCTGAAAGCGATAAAGTCTTTCCTCCATAGATAAGATATGCTACGCCCTGATCCTTTTGATAAGCTCCGATAATGATGTCATCATATCCATCGCCATTGAAATCTCCAGCTGTGCTGACTGAGATCCCAAAATAATCACCTTGAGCGTTTCCTGTGATTGTAAAGCCTGTAGTTTGGGGGTGTAATGGAGAAGAGCTCAAATCAAAGTTTGGAAGAGACATAGCAGAGGAAATCCTTGGAAAGATGAGATAGAACAAGACTTTGATGAATGTGAGGAGAGGTTTGGAAGTGAAAAAGCACATTTGGTTTGAAGCTAGAATTGTAAAAGCTCTGGATAATGTATGAAGAGGAAAGTTGTAATTTTGGGTCCAATAAAATATTTAATTTTATTTCTATTGTATTAATGATTGTTGGATAAACTGTTGAAATCAAGCAAGATCCTCTTTCAATTATTTCTGATTCACTTTTAATCCTCCTCGGAAATGGTGGGAAAATAGTCGGTAAACTTGGTGATTGGGCTGATTAAATGCTGGCAATCAGATGAAATGAGAGTAGATCGCCGGGTAATGATTGAGGTTTGAGTGTATCGCAAGATGAGGTGTTTAATAAAGTTTGAATGAAATAATTTTGTTTCCAAAGGGTCTTCTGAATGATGATTTGATTGACATGAGAAAAAGAAAATTAGAGATTTTATAATCCCAAACAAATCAACTTGAGATTGTTGTTTTGAAAAGGCTTTGTAATCTTTTCAGGAGTTGTTTCAATTTGAAGGTTTTCGATTTCATTATATTGATGAAAAGAAGAGGATTCTCAGGAAAACTGGTTGAGGGTGGAGAAACTTTGAAATACCAGCGAATGCGAAAGTTTGTATGACCTGGGAGAGAGGCCTTTTGAAAGATTAAATGAAAGAATATAGATGAGTGAGTCTAATATTTTGAAATTAAAGAGACCAAAATCCAAATCTTAATTTAGATAACTTGTTTTAATTTATGTTGATCTGAAGAGAATATTATTCTAGATGTGTTTTAATTTTGGCAATTTTTTATTTCCGCTTGGAAGTTGGGAAAGTTTGTTTTGAAAATTAAGATCCTTGGCAAATGGCAAATTTTTTCCAATGGGATATCTCTCGAATCATCAATTATTATTGAAATTCTGGACAACACAAAGTTCTTTTTTTTTTTCAAAATCGCTGAAAGAATAGTTTCAGAGAACCTTTCGAATCAAGGTGCGACGATGATTGGAGATCCCTGAATGTTTTAAAAAAAATTATGAATAGTCCTATCAACAAACAGAGTAGAATTTTTTTGGTTCATTTTCATAAGAGAAATAAACTTTTCAAAAATGGAAGGTTGAGAAGAGACTTTAAGCCAAAAAACGAAAAAGATTTAAAGAGAAAGAAACTTTCTAAAAATCAGGGGGACGTTTTGAAAAAAAAAAAAAAAAACTTTTTAATTTTTTAAAGTTTTTGTATTTTTTTTTTTTTTTGTTTTTATTTTTTAAATTTTTTTTTTTTTTTTT
>Ga0182738_1007378_pt1 | contig 11183 bp, 9 predicted proteins | sample eDN5th30CBELigMG_FD_128876 | JGI IMG/M metagenome (GOLD analysis project Ga0182738, IMG submission 128876) | Enriched Miracle-Growth compost microbial communities from Emeryville, California, USA - eDNA 5th pass 30_C BE-Lig MG (version 2)... ... | reverse complement strand
GTTTTGATATTTATCCTTAACTTTGGCTGAAACAACTGGAAGCAATGAATTCGTCTCAAGAAGATTCGAGTTTGACAGGACCTAGTCAAGTTATTGGAAGAAGTGAAGGATAATTATCTTTCCCTGATCTAAAAAGCGTTTTAAAGAAGGAACAATTTTTGTTGAATAAGGCCTGCATTTATTTGCTCAAATAAACCTTTAAAAAAATCAAAATTAAAATGACGGAATAAAAAACCTAATGAATCATTCAGAGTTCAAAGATATGCAAATACTAAAATTAGAGCAAAGCAATAAAGAAATTAATCGCCCTTTGTAAAACATTTATGACATACGAAAATCATCCTAATAATGAAATAAAAGCTCGGACTGCGGTTATTATTAGGCTGGCTTATTTATTCTGATCTCTTATTTTTTAATTTTTCCCTTTTATCACCTCATCCTTTGTTTAAATAATCTTATAATACGTTGATTGTGTCTGTCTTGACTCTCATTTTCTTTTCACTATGAGTACTTCAAACTTATATAACGGCCCCCTTTCTCCTCGTCAGATTTCTGATAGTTTTCAAGACTTTGCTAGTATCTCTAAAGGGTACCTTTTTTCTTCTTGTTCAGCTTGATTCACATTCCATTCTGATGATGGTGTAGTCTAATATGATTATAGGTTCAGTTTTACATTGGACAATCTGAATTTTACCAATGTTGAAAGGGAGCACTTTACTGATATCAGTTCTATTCCCAGAGTTCAGGATGTTTCCCAGCCAACAATCCACAAATATACCGAGACTGGATCATTGAATCTCATTAACCAGACAGAAATTGAGAGAATCACTAGATATTATGTTCCTAAGCCACTGACTTCCAGTGCTACAGAAAGACCCACCAGTGAGCTGGAAAAGCTTCGACAAGAGAACAAGATGCTGAAAAAATGTATTGAAGAGAAGGATGATTTGTTGAAGGGATATGCAACCAAAGTAGAGAACTTAGAAAGCCAAGTGGCAATCACATGGGACTTGACTGAGAAGTTAAAGAGGGTTTCTCAAGAGAATGAAGAGCTCACCGAGACTTTAAAGGACAGGCTCGGAGCATTCAAAGGCACATTAAAGCAATTGGAGAACTTGGAATTAAAGCTCAAAACCGCTAACCAAGAGAAATTAAAGTTCCAAAATCTCTTGGAAGAGAAGCTTCGAGAGCTGGAGGAGAGCAAACTAGACAGGATTTCACTTCAAAAGTTATTTGCAAGTAAATCCAAGGAGGTTGCTGATCTGAGTACTCAGCTCACTGAAACTGAAGATAAGTTGGTTATTTCGGCTCAAGAAAATAAACGAATGTGCCAGAGTCTTGTTACAAGCCCTGTGAACAAAAGAGAAGGTTCAATAAAGAGCTTTGTCGTGGCCTCTCCCAAAAATTCTTCTTCTGGCCAAAAATCTTTTTCACCCTCACCTAAAAAGAGTTCTAAATCGATCTCCAAAACTCCCAAAGCCTCTTTAAGTCCTCTGAAAGAATCCAAAAATAGTGGTAACAGCAGGTCTTCTGTCAAGATTCAAATTTTGAGAGTTGAAAAACCCAATAGAGAAGAAGCTTCACCTATTGGAGTCAAACATAAAAAGGCTTCTTCTAGAGGAAGCAAGACTCCAAGCGGTGTGTACCTCAAGAAAGATTTTCTGAATATTTCATGCAAGACAACGAGTAGCAGCAGAGCTGCTTCACCAAAGAGTGCAAGCTTTGTTATGTCAGCATCATCAAAGGGATTCGTTTTCAGAGATGAGTCTCCTAAAAGCAGTATGTTGAGATCCCAGACAACAAACAGCTTTTTGTGTGCCTCACCAGATAGCAGCACAAGAAGTCCCGCTCATACTCCTGTTAGAATCAGTTTGAACGAAGAAAAGAAGTTTAGCCAGCAAATTGCTATGTTGGCTGAGCTTGAAGAAGACGAACGAAAGCAGCGAGAGGCTGAGAAACCTTTTGTTCCTTTGTCAAGAAACGTGAGTCGAAGAGAAACAGTCCCAGTGTTTAATCACCCTATTAAAGAAGAAGATGGTGAAGATGTGGAAAATACTCATAGAGATTATCAAGAAGAATTTAAAAGACTGGTAACTGAGATCAATACTAAAGTTGGAAAGATGTGCGCAGAGAATGAAGCCTTGGATCAAATGGTTGCTGAAAAGAATAAGGATATTGAAAAATTAGAAGAAAAGATTGCTGAGATTGGAATTGTTGAGGATAAAATTACTGGGATTATCGAAGAGAAGAAGGATTTGATGGTTTTATTACAGCAAAGGTCACAAGAAGTGAATAACTTGAAGAGCGAGCTTACTGAAGCAAAAACTTCTCAAGAAGGTATTCAGCAATACATTAAGGAAAGAGATAGAAAGCAAAGTTTATTGGCTCAGAAACTGAGTGAAGCTGAAATGAAGATGAGAGGATTGAGTCAAGTTGAAGGACAGTTGAGAATGGTTGTGAATCGCGCTCAAAGTGTGTTAGTATCTGATTATTCCAAAAAGAAGACCCAATCTATGAAGGAACTTGAAGATGATAGCCCTTCTGCTTATAATTTGAGACCTTTAGCCAGAAGTACTTTGTTTGATTTGGAAAATGAAAGAGCGAAAACAATGAAGGACTTGGAATGTATCAGTCCCCTCCTACCAATTGAGCATAGAAATTCAGGAGGGGAGCCTTTATCATTTATAAAAAGAGGAGGTGAATTGACAAAAAGTCAAAGCAGTTTGTATTCAGAAACTTCCACTCAAAGTGGCCCAGTCTAAGGAGGTAACTGGATTTTATTGGCTGATTTTAGTTAATCAGTGTTATAATATGTAGATGTAATAAAAATTATTGTATTGATTGATTGGTATACAGAGAGAGAGTATACTAATAATTTATCAGTTTTTCAAATAATCTATTTCTATATATGAAATTTTTATCATTCGTGTAATAAATCTCTAATCTATCGTCGATTTTTTGTCTTTTTATTTTTATATGTGATTTCAAAAAGAAATTATAACAAATGGAAAAAAGAATTTGTCTTGTCGAAACAAAATTTTTCCTTTAAATAACAAAAACCCATATATGTGCCTTCTTGGTTACGATTTTTCAACAAAGATTTTGAGGACATTAGTAACAAAACCAATAATACCGATAAATATTCCAAATGCAATAAGACTAACTGAAAGAACTCTTCCTTTGTCTCCTTTTTTGGTTAATTTCAAATAAAATGCAGCTGGGAATAAAAAAACAAGGGCATTAGATGCCACAGCTCCAACCAACCCAAAAATATCATTCACATCAGGAGCGACAACAGCCAATAATATGACCAGTCCATTACCAGCAACAACTGTAATATTATAAATAATTTTGGCCTTTTTGGGATTTTCTATCAAGGACCTTTTATTCTTTTCTCTAGTAGTGTCAGCCAAATCTTCATAAGGATCCTTCACATGGAAAGCTTTGAGGATAGCAGCATAAGCTGTATTTCTTGGAGCAAAAAAACTTGAAGGATATGAGGTTAACAAAAAGAGAGAGAATGATGCATTAAGCAGTAAGAATAAACCAGCTCCAAGTTCTTTAACAGTAAAGCTGGAAAGGAGATTGCTCGAATTATCTCCAAAGCTAAAATATCCACAAAAGCCGACTGCAATAAATGACACCATTGATATCGCCATTGTAATTTGAACAGTTTTAATGAACCGAGAATCAGAGGGTTTATCCATGCTTTTAAAGATCGAAAACTGGTTGAAAGTAAAGTTATAAGCGATAATGATTTCTGTAATGCAGGCCAAAGTGTCAACAGGTTGGTTAAATTTTGGGAAGAGATCAATATGATCAGCGTGGATTTCATGAATTACTCCATAGATGCAGTATCCAATAGTAACTCCTGCAAAAATGACAATGGAAATAACTTTAATATAGCTGATGAAGCCAATATTCCCAAAGCTTCTGATGAATGTAAAAGGAAAGACAATCAATCCACCAAGAATTCTCAATGTGAAATTTTGACAGAGGAAAGGAGGATGAGCAGTCATAGTTGCCTGACAATCTGAAATAAAGTATCCAAGAAGATTTTGCATGGTCTGGGCAAAATAAGAGAGATAAACGATGCAAGATCCAACATTACTCATGATCAAACTGGCAGAAATTAAAAATGTTCCTTTACTTTGAAAGCAATGTTCTGCGATAGGAAGATATTCATTCTGACCACTTAAAGACTTTGTCTTTTGCAATAAAGGACTGCAGATGCTCAGGAAGATTGCTCCCAAAATAATTGCAATTGATCCGCCAAGGACACCAAGTTGACTCATAACATATGGCATAGCAAGAATGCTGGCACCGATCGCGCTGTTAAGAAGATTTGATAAGACTCCAGCAAAAGAAGACTTCTTGAAATCAGGCTGTTCTGAAGGCGATTGATCAGCTTTGGTGGAATTTAAAAGAGGAAGAGTGTGATTTTGATTTTTAAGGTCATTGCGGAAGAAAGAGTTGGAGTTGATTTCAGAAATTCCAATGTTTTTTTCTGAGCAAGTTGAACTTTCCATGAGCGAGATAGGGAATGAGACGTTGTTAGAGGGGAAATAATAAATTTATTCGGAGGTTATTATCTGATTAAGTTAGAGGGAGTTTAATGTTTTCAAGAGAGTGTTCGTTTGTGAGATGCAATAAAAGATCCTACTACTGTCAAAGAAAAGGTATTTAAGTTGACTTGATAATAATGATCAGATTAGATAAATATGCATTTTCATTATAAATATTTGTTATCTCTTTTATCTGCTATAAATGCATACTAATGTGAAATTTTTCATCAGTCATAAAAAAAATCTTATCTCGAGATTAATTTGTTTAGGAGTTGATGATATCCAAGACATCCTTGAAATATCCAGTGACATTTTTACCCCAGACGAAACTAGCATGACCCAAGTCATATTCTTGGTAGAAAACTTTAGGAGAGCCAGTAAGTTGATCTCTAACGGTAGCAGTACTGTTGGGATAAGCGAGTTCATCATACTTTCCAGCGAACAAATAGACAGGAACATTGATATCGCCCAAGTTGTAAACTGGAGGAGTTTGAGTACCGTAGTGTTTCATGTTGCCATCTTTGCCAAAATCGTACATCTTGAAATCTTTGGAGACAAGCATTTGGTTCCAGTACAACATATTTTGAAGACTAGTACCAGCAGGGAAATGTCCAAGGACAACGTCCATACGATCGACGTTATCAAATTCAGGCTTAGTATCAGAAATAAGTCTCAATTGAGTGACACAGGCAGCATCAGCGAATTCGCAAACAAGAGCCAAAACTTGATGAACAGAGTGAGGAAGCATGAGGAATTCCTTTTGGTTGAGGACTTGCATGATCTTGCCCAATGAGCTGGAGCCAATGAGCTTCACAACAGGAGATCCGACATTGTCAACATAGACAACGGGAGCCAAGGCAATGTAATGCTTCAAGTACTTGAGAACAACGGGATCATGACGGCAAAGAGCAGCAAACATGATGCTGGTACCTTGACTGTGTCCGATATAAGTGATTTGTTTTTGGGTGGCACCATAGATATATTCAAAGGCAGCAGGGAGATCATAGAGGGAAATTTCTTGCCATGAGAAATCCCAATAAGCAGAGCTAGCATTGGAGGAGTTGGTTTGCTTTTGTCCCAAACTGTAAGTGTTACCTCTAGTATTTCCAACCCAGACGTCGAAACCCTTGTTAGCAAGGATGAAAGCGGGAGCTTGATCTTCAACATTAACTATCCAAGTATCAGAAGAGTCAAGGAGACCGTGTTGAAGATAAACAACAGGAAGTCCAGACTTGATAGATGCAGAATTTTTGGCTTGGATTCTGAAGTAAGTGTTGATGTAGCCATCTTCAGTGGTAATATTGTGGGTTTCACAAGGATAACCAAGGGCAGCAACATATTGAGGGAAAGGTTGATTAGTTTGAGCAGGGAGGACGCCCTTAAGAAGGTCAGGGAACTTGGGAAGGAAACTTGGTTGGAAAAGACTAGCAGATGAGCTAGAAATCAAAAAGACGAGGCAAAAGCAAAGGAGGGCCTTGTTAGAGATCATCAGTGGCTGGAGACTGATTATTGTATGCGAATATATAATAAATAATTTTTATTGAGAGAGAGTTTATGTTTTTAATTATACTGTGAAATTTAAGTGACAAACAAATGAGAATTAAACTCTTGTCTGTGTTAGAGTTTTTTATATAGATAGAGAGAGAAAACTGCGAAAGGAGATGAAACTTTCAGCTCCGAAAAAAGTCTCTTTAAATTCAAGATCGAAAGAGTTTAAAGTTGTGGTAATCACGAGGAATTTTTCAGGAGATGCCATGGTTTTCAAGGTTCTTGGATCCTGATGACGAACAATAAGCTCTCAAAGGTCGGTGTGCCCTGGCAGAATAAATAAATAAAGATGTTTTGAAAAGAAGAAAAGGCACAGGAGGGAATTTTGTTGAATTTAATATTTTAATAAAATGAGACCCATTGTTGGCTTAATTACCGATTAGTGTTACTGTATTCAATAAAGAAAAATCTAAATGATGATGATGATAAACATAAACTATATTCAATATTCAATAGTTTTTCCAAAAAAATCTCAGAGAAAAAAAAATTCACTGACTTAAACACCCTTTTGTTTTGGTTTAGTTTGATATTTTTCAATTTCTTTCAAAATATGTCCAAGATAAACATGAGCATTTCTTGTTTCTTCACTTCTTATTTTCTTCATAATACGTTCCTCTTCCTCCAATCCATAAAGTATTTTAATTGAATTTGATCCAAAGGCCCTATATTTATCCAAGACTTGGTTAGCTTCTTCAATTCGATTGACAACTCCTTCAATTCTTGGTTTAAGAGCAACGAGATCACTCCAATCATCATTTCCTTTATGTATCTGAGTCTTTTTCAGCACTTCGTCTATTTCCTTTTCTGATTTGTCCATTCCGATGATAACTTCCACAGCTCTTCTGATGAGAACAATTTTTTCTTCTTCAAGACTAAGTCCTTCCTTTAAATCTCTGATATACGCAGCCAAGAACATGAAAATCTCTTTGTAGTTTTCTCCATATCCTTCAAAAGCTCCATCCAAATTTTTTAAGATTTCTTCATCAGCCTTAACAAAAGACTCCAGTTCATGTACTAAAGCCAAGAACTCATCATCAGCTTTGATTTGTCTCTGATATCTCTCAACAATTGTCACCAATATTTTTCCAAAGTTTATCACACCTCTCAACACTTTGAGCAATTTTTCATAAGCACATAAATCATGATGGTGTTGTGCTTTTTGTTGAGCAAGTCTTCCATAAAGTCCTTGATCAAATGCTAACACAATCATCAAATACTTGAGATTTGATAATCTTTCATAGAGATTTTCATGTTCTGTCATTCTGCCAGTATCAAGTAATGAAACAATTTTTTGATGGGCAGATTCTGTAAATAAGTCTTCAAATTTCGTTAATAGAGTGATATGCTGGGATTGAACATGCAATCTTTCAAGGACTTTGTATTGTCCTAAGGTGATCAAAGACCATCTATTTTGCAAATTCTCTGCTTGATCAACTAATTTATCCTCGATACTTTTTGTGAAGGCTTCAAGAACAAAGATTGAAAGACCAAGTTCATCCTTTTGATTGCTCTCTTGTTTCCAACTCTTTAATGTGTCTTCAGCTTTCTCAATAAAATCTTTGATTCTCTCAAGTACGCCTCCTTTTTCTTGAGAATTCTCTCCAGGTTTGACAGCAAGAGTGATAAGGGGATGAAGAGTATGATCTGATTCGCTTCTAATATATACTTTAGCAAGAGCAGCAATGACAAGTTCGAAAAAGGCAGCAGCATGAGATGAAAGATTATTATGATCATTTAAAAGTTCTTTGGTCGCAGTGATAGCTTGACGCCCAAGAACTTGAATATCTGAAGCAATTTTTTGGAGTTTGTTGGATTTATCGGAGTTTTTAGGAGTATTGGAAGGAGTGTGGGCGATTTGAATGATAAGCTTATCAATATGATCTGTCATTCCTATATCTTTAGTGATAGGATATGAGAGCGCAAGTTTTTCAATGCCTTCAAGTATTCCAAAGATGGCTTCTATAGCATTGATAAAGGAACTTTTTCGGTAGTTTCTTGATATAGCTTTAGCCGATCCAAATGCTTTTGGTGTGCATTCGAGGATATATTTAAGGGAAATGTTGGTGAGTTGTTCAGAAAAACTGGCTGTGCTGACTTTAAGAATGTCCACAAACAAAGAAGACAAGATGCCATCTTCAATGATATCTCTGATATTATGGACAGTTCCCAGAGCGTTCAATGTACAATGGTGGTTGACAAGTGATCGAGTGAGGCTTGTAATAACAGCTTTTAGATCCTCGTGTAGGGCTTCATCCTCGAGGCAATTGTTCAGTCCAAGAATTAATTCAAAAGCTTTTTCAGAAAATTCTTGAATTTGTGTGAGTCTTGGGTTGCCTCCTCTATACACTTGAACAATCAATTCGTTTAGGAGGTGATCGGTCGCATTGATAAATTTAGAGCATTCTCTGCAAATTTCTAACGGAGCTTGCGATGATTCATCTTCAGGAAGCTTGGGAGAGATTTTAATAAAATTGAAAAAGAATGAAAAATACTTGGGGAAGTTCGAATTTAGCGGTAATGACCCAAGATTGGAGAATCTCTTCAGAGATTGAATCATAATAAATGAGAGGGAAGGTTTGTTTGATTTCGTTCACAGTAAATAGGGAGACTGAGATATTCTGTAAAGAGAATGGATCATGAATCTTATGAAGACCATGAAGACTTGATATCAAAGCTGATTCTGAAACAAGTTGTGCTTTTGTCACTCCTCCTTTTCCTAATTTAAAGGAGTTATGAGAAGAGAATGAGAGATGGGATTTACTTAATTTGATTGGGAGAGTGAGATGGTTGATTTGACCAACCTTTCCAGTGAATTCTATTCTATACAACATTAAACGAGATTCTTACTGAAAGTTTGTTTACATTTCTGAAGTTTTAAAGTTGAGTTGAATGATCTCAGCAATTTCAGAGAAATATCTATCTGCAAACACCATAACATTGCATGTAGCTTCCTGCATTCCTTTAATTGGAGTCCAAAAAACCTCAATGGAATTCAAGTAATTTTTCCATCTCCATGAACAACTAGCATTATCCAGAACAATAAGTTGCAAAGGAGATGAGGGTTTGTTTAAAGAGACTGCAAAGGATTTGGGAGTGGCAACTTTGAGTCGGAATCCAGAAGTGCCTGCAGTGGATTGATAAACTTGAATACTTTTTGAGATGACTGGATTTAAAAGTTGTGGAATAACCAAGGTAGTCATGGTGGTTTTTTCTTCATGGAAATGAACCACGAGTTTATACTTGAGATTTTGGTGGCTGATGGCAGGCTGTGCGTTGAGATAAACAAGTTTTACCAGCACAGTGACTCGGTCATTTGGGCCAATATTAATAGAGAATTTTCCTTTAATGTTGACATCTTCATTTAATCTTGTAATCATTGGTTTTTCGGAATCTGGGGATTTTTTGCGTTCCCAGAATAAAATTTCCTCCTCATTGGTGACGAGCTCAAACTTACAATCTCTATACTCATGTGGATTACAGCTATCGACAGCGACATGGACTTTTTGAATTCGATTAAATGGGTTGAGAACCTCTAAAGGCAAAACATTTGCAAGACCTGGTTCTATATCCCAATAGATCGAGGGCTCTTGGTTATCAATAACCTGAAAACTTGGTTTAAATGATTCTGTACGGGAGGATTGATCTGTGGTGAGACAGCTGATTTGAATGGAACCACATAAGAAACTGTTGTCATGAGGAGAAAAGAGGTCAACTTCATAGAATCTTTTCTCAGAAATTGAGCCATAAGCAATATTATTGAGATTGATTATTCCATATGCAAGGATGATATGGCCAGAGGCATCAGTAATGCTGATATGAAGAGGTTTATTCAGGTGTTCATTGAAGCGAAGATCATTTTGATGGTTGTTGAAATAGTAGGTGAAAGCTCTTCTAAAGGCAAGAGTGGCACCTGAAGTTGGTTCTTTGGAGTATTGAAGGCAAGGTGAAAGGATGTTTTGATCAGTGAAGAAGCAGAAATGAATACGGATATGCTCAGAACTCCATTTTTCAAGAAAGAGAGGGAACCATTTGGCACCTAAAAATGAGATTTCGATTGAATTTATTGCGTTGTCCTGAAATCCTTGAGAACTTCTAAAAGTTCCTATTGGGTGGAGGGATTAGTGGGGGTGATTTAGAAGAAGATATTTACTGTTGGCAGTCACTGTAAATTTGTGAAGACTATCTCTTAATGTTGCATCAGGAGAGTTTTGCGAGGAAGTACGAGAGGCAGTGGAAGATTTTTGAGAGACAGAAAATGAGTTTTCATAAAATTTCTGACCCCATTTCTTTTGTAAACTCACTTGATAGTAAGATTAGATATGAACACATGAAATAATATTACCAAGTTGTTCTTCACGATTTAATTCATCGACATCAGCAATAGGTGCAGAGTCATCATCATGATAAAGGAAAGCTTGTAGATTGGATGAATGAGGAAGAGTATGAGCTAGAGTGTTTGCGTAGGCAAAATGTGTATTTTGAGGAGGTGATTGAATGCGTTGGGTGTTTGAATAGGTTTGGTTATAGCCTGATGGTGGACTATGAGTTAAATCCATCGAGCAATAGGTTTGATTGTATTTTTGTTCGGAAAAAAGATTTTTTTATTAAGGTTTAAAAATGATTTTTTTTCAACAAGGGCGAATTCGCAATTGCAAAAATTTTTAATCGAGGGAGATGAGATAATAAAAACCAGTCTAATTTTTCGAGATGGGGAAAGGGAATAGAATGTACTTTATCAGGTACAGTCAGCATGAACAAGTCCCCATAGAAATGGAATTTCTCAAGAGTTCTCAGCTGATCCTAAGATGATTTAGGGAATGTTTGAAAGAAATTATTCATTGAAAAGAGAAGTAACAGCTTCAAAAAAATTTTCTCAAAATCACTTTGAATTGTGAGATCTTATGAGATTCGAAAATTTTATAATCCTCTAAATTTGGAGAATTTTTTTTTTCAAATTACAATTCTCAAGAGTTCTTTCCAAAAAAATTTTCGATCTCTTCATCGGAATTCAGGGTTCGGAATTGTCCGAATTCTGAAAAAAGTTTCCAGATTTTGTCCATCTTCCTGGAC
>Ga0182738_1007377_pt1 | contig 11185 bp, 8 predicted proteins | sample eDN5th30CBELigMG_FD_128876 | JGI IMG/M metagenome (GOLD analysis project Ga0182738, IMG submission 128876) | Enriched Miracle-Growth compost microbial communities from Emeryville, California, USA - eDNA 5th pass 30_C BE-Lig MG (version 2)... ... | reverse complement strand
GGGTTGAGCATACATATATTGTTGGGGAGCAACGTAGGCAGGGTTGGGTTGGTAAATAGTGGTGTCATTTTGAGCGAGATTTTGGGCCACAATAGCAGATTGTTGTTTCTTTTGGTGGTTTTCTAAACACGGGAGATATTAACAGAGGAGGGTCAAGAGAAATATATACTGAAGGCGATAATACCGATAATCACCAAGATAAGGACAAGGAGACCAATGACGCCGCCGCTTGAGAAATCACCTATGAGAGATGATTAGAAATAGATCGAAAGCGATATTTTACCAGCCTTGGAGTTCATGGCGAAATAACAACTTGAACGACTAGAAACGCCAGATCCTGTGACATACAAAGAGCCTGATCCGTCAACTGCGAGAATGTAATTTCTTGTGAGAATAGAACTCCCGAGCCTCTCTTCTTTCTGGATAAAGTATTGTCCCGTTGAAGCGTTCTTGCATACAGTCGTTGTGCCTTGGCCACCAACATTGCCATCAAAAAGCATTCCGCAATTTGAACTGTATCCTTGTTGTGTTAAAGAAGGAAATTGGTGGGTGACTTTCAAGTTGTTCGTGCCTTCCATAGCTTCAATAGTGATGGAGGTAGGACACAGCAGTACAAATCATCATTCTGCCAGACCTTAGAATTGACCAGACTCCGACGATGTCTTGGGAGGAAACGATTTGAATGCTCAAAATGAGAGTAAGGGAGATGAAAATGGACGATCTCATATTTTGTGATCAAAATCAAATTATGATTATAAATGAATGAGATGAGCGCTGATATCTAATGCCCAATTTTTGCAATAAATTTTATCAATAGAGAAAAGTTAAGCCCTAATTAAGAGTTTAAACTTTTCAAGATATTGACTTTCGCTTTGAAATTAAGCCCCTCTGTGAAAAAGATTTCTACAGGACTCAATCCCTTGAATCACAAGGGATTTGGGCTACTTAATAGGAAAACCTGGATTTTAGGGTTCTTCAAGGCACAAATATTATTTTTAGAGAACGTATAAATTTATTAAGTTTAATCTGGCTTCATTTGATTGGCTTTATTCCAGAGCAATTTTTATTGATTTATTGATCCTTGCAAAAGGAGATTTCGATTAAACAAACCTTCTAATATCTGGCAAATCAAATCCCCACCTCTTTTGGGACTCATTTTCGCATTAACAAGAGGGCTATACGCCCTCATATTCTCTGTCAGATGTCAAGGTTTTATTTGTTGTTGATTAACCTTTCAAAAGGACTTTTAATTCTCAAATAAAAAGGACCTTCGAAGACGCACCATAATTCCATCGGTCAACGACATTTTGAACAAATTCTCCCTCTCGAATTTATTTCTTCATATTTCTCCATATAGTGTTTTTGGAGAGCCACACCCTCACTTCTAGTTTTAGAACAAATTTTTCGACCTTTCAAGGAAGTTTGGAAAGAAATATCAGAAGGCATTCCCTTTTCAGTGTGAGAAAAGGGGCAAAAAGGGGAAAAGATAGACGTTAAAGATGGAAAATCCACTTTTACTTGATTCTTGTCTCTGAGTAAAAATTAAGATTCGAATTGTCCAAAGACTTTTTGATTTTCATTTCTGGACACAATTTCTTTAAAACAACCTTCTCGATCTAACTAGCAGTTTTTTCTCGTTGTTTGAACTTCCCAATACAACGTCAGAGGATCTAGAGATTCCTTGTACTTCTTTGACTTCCTTGGGGAATTTGGTAGTTTTAGCTATAAATACTCAATTATTTTGAAAAGAGTGGGAATTAGAAGCTTTTTAAAGCTTCAGTATGTGCTCCCTTCGTCCTCTACACTTTGAGAAAAACTCGCGAAATGTTGAAGAGGAGGTCTCAAAAATAAAAAGGCAAAACACAAGAGTGCAGCGAACGTTGTCAATGGCTGATTTTCTGTCTCATCAAAATTCTAGGAAAGAGGGAAAATATTCACAATATCTATTCAGTTTACTCTTCTTCGCGTTCCCATCCTCTGCAAGGAGCGAAACATCTTTCAACAAAACAAGAAGATGATCTTTGAGCTTGACTCAGCAAATATTGAGATAGAGAAAATGTTGGTTCTTACTTGTTTAGTCTCTTGCCAGAATTGATTTTGGACCGGAAGTTCCCAAGCCAATATATTGAAGCTAAATATTGTAAAAATGTGTTGATTTTTTCCGCGTCATTGGAGTTAAATGTTGACTTAAGAAGTGTACATAGAAGAAATTTCGCCGTTTCTTTGAGAGAAGAATCTCATTTCAAATTCAAGCTCAAAAAACAAAAAGGATGCCTTTCAAACTCAAGATTTGGCTTCATTTACCTTTTGGCATTTTTCAATGAAAAAGAATTTTCTTTTGAGCGTCAAAATGAGGAGAAAAAAAATCCTCCAATTTTCGCATTTTGTTCTGAGATTTTTGTTGTTGTTGTTGGGAAGGCAGTGTCTTTCTCACATGTATCATTTCCTGAACATTCAGTTTGTACACTTATTCAGTTGAAGAAAGAGATAAAGGGAAAAAAGTGTGATTTCTCTTTAAGAAACTAAAAAAAATTTTGTAATGAATTTATTTATTTCAATAAATTCTTCAGCATTTTATTTGTGAATAAAATTTCTCATTCATTCAACAGACAGGGTTTGGAATCCTCCTGATTTTTGAAAAGTCGTCCGGAATTCGTCCAGATTTTTTTTTGGAACCCTATGATTTTCAAAAAAAAAAATTCCTATAATTTTCTCTAGATTTCTCTACAAAAAAAAATTCAACTGAGTCTCCAGAATAAAATTTCTTCAATTCAAAGACAACCTATTCAAAGAATTCAACATTCAACGGCCATTCTGACTCAAAATCCGACATCAATTGTTTTATGAATATTTCTTCTGAAAACTTGGGAACTCGAAAATTCTTCGTGAAATCGCAAAAGAAACAGTCTCTCCTTTTTGGGAAACTTTTCATCTTGGCTCCAGATTTTCAAAATCCCAAATTCTGAACCCTGTAGATAGATTGAGATACATGTCTTCATGAAAACTTTTCTCATCGTCAAAAAATCGTTTCAGACCAACGATTGAAAAAAATTTTTTCACCAGTTTTTATTTCTTCAGGCGTGTCCTTTTAAACATCACCCAAAAGTTTTCCCATTAGGCCTTTATTACTCCGTATCTAACATCTCAAGAACTTATATGATCGAATTTACCATTATTAGTCTTTGTTTTACTATGAAATCAAAGATGAAGAGCTGAGTCTGAGAATTAAAAAAACGGAAATTTCAACTCTCTCTTATTTACTTTCTTTGGAGAAAATTAATTAAATAGCTTTGTCGCTTTCTCGCTTTGTCTTGATTAATAATTTCATCGAAATGATCTGACGACGTCAGAACTGAAATCATGATACCAATAGTCGCAGCAAATTAATTTATTTAATTAAAAGTTTTTAGGTTGAAACTCTTCAAACTTCAAACCCACATTAACTTAGTACTTCTTATCAATACGAATAAATTTAAAAAAGAATGAAAATCTCACACAATCACATCACCACATCACAAATACACTTCTTTATACTTGTCTTAAACTCTATAATCCTGATATCCCATTATAATTCCACACCCGATCTTCATTTTTCCAGAGGCAAGTTCCCCCTTTTAGTTTGTTTTAATAAAAGAATCATCGACATCAACAGATCTAAGCAGGCGTTCTCTTTCAAATTTGATACTCGCGTTCTGCTTTAACTTCCCTATACAATATTTTAGCTCTTCTCTTCACATCCATCTTACTTAAGCCAAACAGAGCTCCAGCTATCACAATCAAAAGCAAGCCAGCCATTAATCCAATTTGCAATAAAGAAAGCCCACCTACAGAAATTCCCATTAGAAACCCCCAGATTTCTCAATCACTTACTTGCTCTTTTCATTGTGTATTGGCATGTTTGTTCTTTAGTTGTCATATTCACGTCGTATTCCACCTTCAAAATCTTTGAGCTATTCATCATTGTAAAAAAGATTTCATGTGTATAAGAGTCTTGAGTCTTATTTGGATGGTATTTAAAGATCGCCTTTGTTTGATTTTCGGGCACACCAAAGCCAGTGTTTCTTCGAAGGTCAATGCCTAAAAGACTGTCTTCTGCAAACATATTGAAACATCTGTGATCAGAATCTTGATAAAACTTGGCTTTCGCAATAAAGTGTTCGGCAGTCTTGCCAAACAGGTTTTGAGACTCATTATCCAGCTCAACAGTCATGCTGCTAAATGGACAGCAAATGTAGCTGTTATTCATATCTAAATGCTGGAATTCCCATTTACCAGCAAGCGGAATTGAGGCCTTTATAGTGAAAAAGTTGAAGCAAAAGAGGAGGCAGAGGGATAGTAGGGACTGAGAAAGCTTCATAAGGCGTGAGGAGAGGAGAAAGAGGATGTCTTTTTTTAGTTTTTATTAATTAAGAAGTGTGAAGACACGAAAATGTGATTATTTTTAATTAGGGTTCTTGGAAAATTTTGTTGATTCTGACTTGAGCATAGCTAAATACAGAGGAATCATTGGGGTTGATGACTTCTTCAAAGGAGATTGACTCCGGGAGGACTAGAGGCAGGGTCAAAGCTAGAGAGGAATTTAAGAGAAAATTGTGAAGCATTATTTGAAAAGGCTCGGTTTTATAGATTATTTATGCTGAAGGGATAATGATTTTTCCCCTTTTGAATTATTTATTTACTTGAATAGCTTTTAATCAAAATGAAAAATTTCAATAAATAAAAAGCGCGTGATATTGAGATTCTTATTCTTGATTCATATGGCGTCCAGATCCTAACGGCAGGAACGAAGAAGAGAACAAAAATTTTTTGTGAATCAGGTCTGCAATGAAATCATCCCAAAGTTATTTATTGTCTTTATTTGTTATTTTAAGAAGCTTTCAAATTGAAATTGGTTAAAAAAAAATTAAAAAAGAATCAAATGGAATTTTTTCCAAATCTGACAAGACTCATTCCCGAAAAACTTCATCCTTCTGATTCTCAAGATTTTATCTTGAGGTCATTTGGACGAAGGAGAATTATCCTTCAGTAGAAAAAAGTCATATTTTACCTTGAAAAACGTCAACCGATCAGGAGAAGGATAAAGAGGAGGTTCTTTTGGTTAAGATGTCTTTTTAATTTTCTGACAAGCTGCGTCCAAATTTGATTAATAAACGAATCAGAGTTCGAGCAAAATACAATTCAAAACAAGTAAGTTTCAAGCTCCACCGAGCAAGGAAGACAGAAGATGACTCTCTCGTTGAAAGATTTTCAAGGAGTCAAGGCCCATTGCAGACCTTGAAAGAACCTATAAAATCGAATGATTTTGCGCAATTTTAAATTGAATTTAATTCTTCATAAATAAGACTCTGCCTTTCCTTTCATCTAAACAAGTTTTATAGATAAATCATCCTTGAATATGACCATAAAAACTCAATCATTTTGCTTGCCAAAACTCATTTAACTTGATTTTATGATTGCCTTGAGGTCTTCGATATGAAAGTTGGGTTCAATTTATGAATTTTTCACAAAGATAAAATCCATGAATTAATTTACCCGGCCATTTTTCACTCAATTTCAATCATCGAATTACCCAACAGAAATTCAATCTTCTCTTGGTATTTCTCTCTTTCTTTCAAGCTCATTCAATTTTCAATGGCCTATGCTCAACAAACCCCTTCCCAAAACCCTCAAATCGAAACAAACAATTTCTCCCGCTCTTTAAATTTCACTTTATCAACAAAAAAATCCAACCCTTAATTTTCGAAATAAACTCACATTTGCCTGATTTTCACACATTTTCAACCTTTTATTTAATTAATAGAAACCTGAAATCAAGTAATCGCCTCTTCTCTTTAAATCACCTGAGTAAAGCTCCACCTCCTCCTCTTCAAAACCTCTCATATTTCCTGGTAAATTTTCTCCACACTTCTCTTACTTTTCAAAATTCGCTGAATTACCTCCAGAACTTCTCTTGAAAATGATGATATTTTCTAAACTCCTGCAGATATTCTAGGCATCACGATTTAAAAAATAAATTCGAGACTATCACAAAACCCCTCGATCTTCTTTTATAATTATATTCTAAACAATTTTATCTTGCCTTTTTATTTCACCGTCCAAATGAGCCTTCTCAAATTCTTATTACCCCTTCTTTTCACTATCCTCCTTCATTTCCAACCCATCCGAACCCTCGAATCCCTCAGCGAAACGTGGTCCAGCCCTAATATTCTCTCAGAAACTAGCGAGGCATGTTGTATTCCAACCTCAATAACCACCAAAGCAACAGCATATCAGACTGTCACTGCGACTTATCAATACAAAGAAAATAATGATAAATGTCTCAAATTATTCGGCGACCAAAAGACGGATAGAGCTTCATTGACTTTATCAGCAATGGGGAATGATCAAAATGTTTATGTTGTGGAGCAAGACTTGACAACTTTTAATTTTAAATTTGATGAAAATTCAAAATTAAGCATAGAATTAACTCAATATAACACTTTGGATGAATGTAAATTCACTTTGACCAAAGATAGTAATTGAATTATTTCTCTCGATTTAACTGAATTTTATAGCTGGAATCAACCCACTTATCGCTTTGGGAGTGTTTGCGCTGATTAGCCTTCTCCTTGCATGTGCTCTGTTAACCAGTATTTCTTGATTTTTTACATCAAATCTTACTTTAAAATTTTTTTAGTAAGATCAAAAGCTAATGACGATGATGATGAATATGATTTGGAAGATGATTACTACCGTGCTCAAAGACAAACAGCAAGGGCACGAATAATTTTATCTAAAAAATATAGAAAGATTTCTTCTGTTGTCAACATTCCTATATCAAAAAGGTCTTCAGGCGATTTGTCTGAGAAGCTGAATTTGAATTAAATCGTAAATATTAAAAATTTTATATTTTCAATGGAAATTGTTGCTTGTAAATTTGTTTTAAATTTCTTGTTATTTTAAATACCGTATTCCCTCCAAAATCCATCATAATACGAAGAAAAGACCCAAACCTATTGGTAACATGAAATAGCAAGCTTTCTTCTAAATACTCTGACTCTTCTCAATTTATAAGGAGTTCATTTTTATTTTTCAATGAACTGATCTTTGAAAAGCGTTTTATACAGGCAATCTTCAAGCACCAGCATTTCAGAATAAGTTGAGGAAACCTGAAGAGTAGTGAATACTGTAAATCAACAGATTTTGACGGAGGCAGGACAGCCTTGGATTGGAAGATTATTGAGAAAATTAACAAGGGAAGATGATAAATTTAAGGCCAAAAACTGTTTGTTAAAATTTAATGGAAGTCTTTCGATTCTTTCACATACCTTATCACTTTTTAAAAAATATTAAGCCGCAATAAAATTCAAGAGTAAGGAGTCTTCCATAGAGATGAATTGCTTTCTCACAGACTTCACAAAGATTCAGGATCGATTTTTAAGATAATAGCCAAGTCACTCAAAGATTTGATTTTTAATGTTTGTTTGGATCCAAATTGTCTTGCCAAAAACTCTTGAGTTTTCTGAATACTGTAAAAATTCTTCGCGGCTCATCCTCCCTCTTACACTTTTCAAAAGCGTGGCATACACTTCAAAGTTTTTGCCACTATATTTTTTCACTTTGAGAAAAAAGGATGAAAATCAATAATCTTAGGATTTAGAAATCTCTCTTGTAAAGGTGTCTCTGCTCTTTCTGGCCATTTAATGGAAATCTAAATTCAAAATTTTCTGTCTTTGAAATGATTCCTGTGAAATATCTTTCCAAAAAAAATGTTCATTTATTAAAAAGAAAAAAAATTCTGAGAAATTTTTCCTCATTATTTGGTCGGAGATTCGTCAATTTTCATTTTTTTCAAAGGATAAACATAAAACTTTTGAGCCCCATAATTTTTGGGTTGTTTGAAAAAGGATGAAAGTTGGCAGGAGGGGATGGACATCAAAAAAAATTACAGTATCTTCCTCTTTAAGTTGAATAACAACCTCATTAAATTCAAGCTTCTTCAAATAAAAATAGATAAAGGATCAACTGCGCGCAACTCTTTGTCGAGATAAAATAAAATTTCAGTTCAAAGGAGACATTTAATTTTATTTTTGAATAAAGGAAAGACATGCAGCTTCTTTATGGATTTTTGTCATTGACTGTCATTTTTTTAATTCTGAATCAAGACTTGTCTTTAAAGATTTCTTGAAAAACCAAAAAAAAGAAACTGCCCTCCAAAAACTCATCAAGAAAGAATTTATTTCATATCGACCAAATTTTATTTCTGTCTATGCTTTTTAAAATAAAGTCTTTTATCATTTGAGAAGAGAGAATCATAGAGAAAGATTTCAAGAACTCAAAAGAGACAAATTTATTAAGAAATTCGTTCATTTCTTGGACAAATCAAGAAACAATGACAGAGCTTTTTTTTATGGGTAAAAATGCAGACTTATTCTCAGTCTCATATCGCTCATACAATTCGGACTCTATCATTTTTATAATTGTTGATTCAGGCTCTGATATCTACCATTCTTCACTTGAGAGAATCCTCGTTTGGCTTGTACTTTCTTCTTCACGGCAACACATACAGAAAAACATCAGAGATCTCTCCAAAAATTATCAGCTAACCAACCATAAAGACAACCACAAAACCAAGATTCCCAACGCCAAAGGCTTCTTCCATTGCCCGTCTTCCTCCTCAACTAACTCCTTAACTATCAAAAAAATTCTTATACATTACATTTCTCCAATAATTCCTTACCTTTAAGCATCGCAAATCTACAAGGAAGCACTTGCGGATCTCTTTCACTATTCTAATCCTCTTAATAAAGTGCCAGAATATCCACCAAATCTCATCATAATCGAGGCAGAGCCAGAGCTGAGTTTCGCAGTCGCATTAAATTCATTATTTGTAGGGGTAATTATCAAGCCACATCGCGAGATTTCTCGAAATAAGGCAAGAATTTGGGATGGGTCTGCCATTGTTTAGTAAAGCTTGCATTGAGCTGATCCAGATCAGCAGGAAAGAGCATATTCATCTCCAAGTCTTCAAATACACAGTAGTAATCGAATTGGCTGGTCAGAATACTTTGAAAACGCCCCTCGCCTCCCAGGGACCGCTCTTCTGCTGCGATAAAGCAGCGAAGAGGATGGTCAAGGTGAAAAGAGAGAATGAGGATTTCATGTTGAAAGTGGAAATTAAATTTATAGAGAGAAATTTCAATGAGAATATTTGAATATTTCGCAACACAGAATTTGATTTGGAGAAAAATGTTGAAAAGTCACAGAGGATTTTGGATTTGCACAAAGGTTTGGATTGAAAATCTGAAGCTCAAGTTCTGGGTGAGAATTCGTGAGAATATTCACCGTTTTTAAAGATCAGAGCTGAGTTAACTTGGCAAGGGCTTTGATGAAAAAAAAGAACGAGATATTTGAGGATTTTATTGGAAAAATTATATGACTCCTTACGAGTAAAATTTATTTGATTCATAAATATGAAGAGCTTAATAGACACCATGGCGATGTTTTAAATGCAAAAAATAGGAGGGAGAGGACATATGATTTCTCAGAGGCCTGAGGAGCTAGTTTTCAGAGAACTTGAAGAGAGATTTGGAAGGCTGAAATTTTTTTCGTTGGTGAATTGAGTGAGGAATATTTGAAAATAATTTGAGCAAAACAAAAGTTTTAATTTCTCATTTATTTCGAGTTATTTTTATCGAACAGCGTTAGGTTTCCGCAATGATGAAGTTTGAGGGGTTTGACGGCCACCAAAGGCAATCTTTCAACTCTCCAGATTTGAGACCATGAAAACTTATGGATGAGAAGATCACAAAAAAGATTCGAAAACCTTCTGAAATTAAGTTATTTGAATTGTCTTAATGAGTTAGCTCAGTAACTCGATGAATTTGGAGATTTTTGGGATCGACGAAAAGGGAGTTTTCTTCACTCAGAAATTTCAAAATCTGAGAAAGAAAACTTTGATGATCTTTCATAATTTTAAAAATTATTCCTTAACCAAAAAAGTCTGATAAGAGTTTGTTGTGTTGAGCAAAAAAATCCATCCGGATGAAGTGAGACTTCCAAAAAGAATTTTTCAGGAGAAAAATTGACCTTGAAATTTTTTTTTAAAGAAAGCAAGTATTTCTGGTAGGTGATATAAAAACACAAAAGTACCATTCCAAAAATCTCTTTAAGTGTTTGATCCTCGCAAAAAGATTTCCTTGGTTTTTGTTTGAGTCTTTACCTTGAAAAGTTCCTGAGTTTCAAGAGGATTTTTCACACTTTCATTTTTCAAAAGGAAAGAATTTGAGATTTAATCTTCTTTTGAAAAATCATAAAACCTTGGGAAACTATGCATGAATTTTTTGAAGTCCCATGAAACCAAAAAGTCCAAATAAGAGAATTTGAGCCCCAAAAAGAGCCGGTCATGGCCGAATTTTACAGACTTTTTGGCAAAATCACCGTTTTTTCCGAATCTCCATGGGCTCGGAAAAAAATCATCAACATTAGTTTGAGAGTTTTTTGGCCTCAGGGAGAATTCTATTGCAAAAATACAGCTTTATTCTGATTCCCGAAGGACGAAAAATTTTCCTCAAGACAAAAAGAAATGGCCGAAAATTTCCTTTTTTGGAGACCCTGGCCAAAAGGCCAAACTCCGAGAAGTACCTTTAACACACTGATCCAAATTAGTTTTATCCTTTGAGATAGACAAAGGAGAAACACCTAAAATATTGATATTTTTGAATTATCCTGTCCAAGAAAATTGGCCCACGTCCTCGTTTCACAAGAGCTCTTAGACCCTCAGAGAGGCACAGATCTTTCATAACATCGATAAAAATTCTTCTAAGCCTGGGCATTTTAGATTCGATTGTGACTCAGCTTACCCTCTACCATGACCCGAACAGTTACATGCACCTACAGCCTTCTGGTTTTTCCTCTTTTTTTTTTTCTTCTTCTCCTTCATTTAAATGACTTAATATTTTCCTATGTTCTTTCCTTATGACCTCAATCTTTGAAAAGCCATCTAGTTACTCCAGTCGTATTCACATTTTCTTAGGGGAAAAAAAAGTCATGTCTCAAATGCTTCTTTGAGATCCAATTGTGGATTTAAATTTTCTTCAAATGCCGTCATAGATTCAACAATTTAAGGTAACTCACGAATTAAGCTCACCAACAAAATAATATCAGCAAAATTTCTTATTTTATTAGTTCGTTAAATAAGATCAAT
>Ga0182738_1007373_pt1 | contig 11188 bp, 9 predicted proteins | sample eDN5th30CBELigMG_FD_128876 | JGI IMG/M metagenome (GOLD analysis project Ga0182738, IMG submission 128876) | Enriched Miracle-Growth compost microbial communities from Emeryville, California, USA - eDNA 5th pass 30_C BE-Lig MG (version 2)... ... | reverse complement strand
CCTGTTATCGCCCGCACTTCCAGCCCCGCCGCCTGCTGCGTCTTCAGGATCGCACGCGTGCGGAAGGTGTAGCCGCTGTGCAGCGGCAGCGAATGGTCGAGCACGTGAAGGATGCGCGTCATCTCCCTGATGCCCCTGCCACGACAAGCTTAACGGCGCGTCAACTTCACGCTGCTAGCCAGCCCGGCGACATGATCGACCTCTTCGCGCTTGGCCTGACGCATGCGCTGATGGCGCTCGCCGCCTGGCGGCTGCTGGCGCGCGCCGATCTCGATCGTGAAGACAGGGACGGCAAGCGCCCCGCGCGGCCAGTCGTAACCGCAGAGCCGCGCGATGACTGAGATCGCGCTGCTCGGCTTCTTCGCCGTCATGCTCCTGCTGGGGCTGAAGCGCCCGTTCCTGTGGGTGCTGACCTATATCTACGTAGACGTCCTTGCCCCGCAGAAGATCGGCTGGGCGATCATGCCGCACATACCGATGTCGCTAATCGCGTTCGCAGCGGCGTTCATCGGCTGGCTAGTGTTCGACCGGAAGGAAGGGACGCGCTTCACATTCCGCCAAGGGCTGCTCCTCGCACTTCTCGTCTATTGTGGCTGGACCACGATGGGCGCGCTCTTCCCCGAAGACGCCTTGGCCAAGTGGGACTGGGTCTGGAAGAGCCTCGTGTTCGCGATCTTCCTGCCACTGACCCTGCGCACGCGATTGCGGATCGAGGCGGCTGCCTTGTTCATGGTTCTCTCTGCCGGCGCGATCATCATCTCCGGGGGGATCAAGACCATCGCGGGCGGCGGCGGCTATGCCACGCTGGCGCTGTTCGTGAATGACAATTCCGGCCTCTACGAAGGCAGCACGCTGTCGATGGTGGCGATCGCGCTGATTCCGCTGATTCTCTGGATCACCCGGAACGGCACGATTTACCCGAAAAGCCGGTGGACCCTGCTGTTTGCAGCCGCGCTCATATTCGCCTGCCTTCTGATCCCGATCGGCACCCAGACCCGAACTGGCCTGATCTGCATCGGTGTGCTCGGCGTCCTGATGCTGCGCAGCGTGAAATACCGGTTCCTCTACATGGGAGGGGCCGCATTACTGCTGGCACTCGCAGTGCCGTTCCTGCCGCAGAGCTACCTCGAGCGCATGTCCACGATCGAGAACGCGGAGGGTGACGAATCTGCCTCGACCCGCCTCGCCGTGTGGCGGTGGACGCTCGAAAATTCGAAGGACCATCCGCTCGGCGGAGGTTTTGACGCCTACCGCGCGAACAGCTTCACCTACCACAAGCGCGTTACCGTCGGTGAGGGCAACAACCAGTCGGTCCAGACTGTCGAGATCACCGACGAGGCGCGCGCTTACCATTCCGCCTATTTCGAGATGCTGGGCGAGCAGGGCTGGCCGGGCCTCTTCCTGTGGCTGTGGCTGCAGCTTCTCGGCCTGTGGCAGATGGAGCGCATCCGCCGCAGGCTGGGCAAGAGCGAGGATGCCGGAGACAAGGCCTGGTTCTCGCTCGCTACTGCCTTGCAGCAGGGACAGGTGATCTACCTCGTCGGCGCCCTGTTCGTCGGCATCGCCTTCCAGTCGTTCATCTACATGCTGATCGCGCTGCAGATCGCGCTCGCCAATATCGTCCGCCGACAGGAAAAGACCCAGCGGGAGGAGGAGCGGAAGGCGCGCCTCGCACGCAATCGGGAACTCTCGGCCGGATCACTGGAAGAGGTGCCGGCATGATTGCACCTCCGCTTCAACCGAAAGCGCCTCAGATCCACCAACTCACCGGCTTGCGCGGCATCGCCGCATGGCTGGTGGTACTGTTCCACCTGCGCCTGAGCTGCACGAACCTGCTTCCGGGCTGGACGATCGGCGCGCTGGGCAAGGGATACCTCGCGGTCGACGTGTTCTTCATCCTCTCCGGCTTCGTGATGTGGCTGAACTACGGCGCGAAGTTCCGCGAAAACCGATGGAGCGAGGCGCCGCGTTTCTGGTGGAAGCGGTTCGCGCGCATCTGGCCGCTTCACGCAGCAATCCTCGGAGCAATGGCGGCGTTCGCCTTACTGCTTGCAGGGACTGGCCGGGACGCCGCGGCCTATCCTTTCAGCGAACTGCCTCTTCATCTGCTCCTGCTCCAGAACTGGGGGCTGACAGGCGCGCTCTCGTGGAACCATCCGGCGTGGTCGATCAGCACTGAGATGGCCGCTTACGTTCTGTTCCCGCTCGTCGCGATCGCAGTGCCTTGGGAGAACCTGCGTGCGTTCGCGCTGGCAGCTATTATCGCGCTACTGGCGGCGGCACTTGCACTTCGTTTCGGGGCTGCGGGTACAGGAAACCTCGGGGACGACATTCCACGCCTCGGCCTCGGCCGTTGCCTTGCCGAATTCGGCATGGGCATCGCGCTGTGCAACCTCTGGCTGCGCTGGCGCGAGATGCGCGCCGCGCCGTGGAATTGCGCTGCGATAGCATTGGCCCTGCTCGGTGTGGGGGTCTGGTTCGGGTTGCCCGAAACCGACTTCCTTCCGCTCGCGTTCGCCCTCGGGCTGTTGGCGCTGGCGCTCGACACCGGGCCGGTGGCGCGGTTCTTCGCCAGCCCCCCGCTGCGATGGCTGGGCGACGTGTCGTACTCCACCTACCTTGCCCACTTCTTCCTGTTCGTGCTGTTCAAGATCCTGTTCGTCGGTGACGACCTGCAACTGGACTGGGTTAGGCTGGCGGGATTTCTGGTGCTGCTGCTCGGCACTTCGGCCGTGCTCTATTATGGCCTCGAAAAGCCGGCGCAGCGCTGGTTCAACGCCCGGACGCCCCGCTTCGCCGAAAGCCCCGCGTTGCGCTGATGCGTCCCATGGGCCATGTCTCCGGTAACAGGAGATACCAATGACCCCGCAAGAATTTGCAGGAAAAGTCGGCGAGGTGCTCGGCACCTCCGAGTGGCTGACGATCGACCAGGAGATGATCGACAAGTTCGCCGAGGCGACCGGCGACAAGCAGTTCATCCACGTCAATCCCGACATGGCGAAGATGACACCGTTCGGCGGCACGATCGCGCACGGTTTCCTCACCCTCTCGCTGATTCCGGTGCTGAGCGAGAAGGCCGGGATCGACAAGCCTGACGGCCTGCTGATGGCGCTCAACTATGGCGGCAACAAGGTGCGCTTCCTCACGCCGGTCCGCGCCGGCAAGCGCGTGCGCGCCCACTTCAAGCTGCTGGAAATGAGCGAGAAATCTCCCGGCCGCTGGCAGCAGGTCATGGAGATCACCATGGAGATCGAGGGCGAGACCAAGCCGGCCTACGTGGCGGAATGGATCAGCCAGCTCTATTTCTCGGCCTGAGCTGACAGGAAGGACATTCCCATGCGTGACGCCGTCATAGTCTCTGTCGCCCGCACCCCGATCGGGCGTGCCTACAGGGGCGCATTCAATGCCACCCACGGCCCGACGCTGGGCTCGCTGGCGCTCAAGCCGGCTCTCGAGCGTGCCGGGATCGAAGGCGCGGAGGTCGATGACGTCGTGTGGGGCGCCGCGCTCCAGCAGGGCGAGCAGGCAGGCAACATTGCCCGGCTGGTCGCGCTCCGGGCCGGCCTGCCGGTCACGTTGCCGGGCATGAGCCTCGATCGCCAGTGTTCGAGCGGCCTGATGAGCATCGCCACGGCAGCCAAGCAGATCGTCGTCGACCGGATGGATGTGGTCGCGGCCGGCGGACAGGAATCGATCAGCCTGGTGCAGACGCCTGAGTACCGGATGGCGTTCGACCGCGAACTGCTCGCGATGCACCCCGCCACGTACATGCCGATGCTGCAGACTGCCGAAGTCGTCGCCAGCCGCTACGGGATCGGGCGGGAAGCGCAGGACGAATACGCGCTCCAGTCGCAGCAGCGCACGGCTGCAGCGCAGGCGGAAGGCAAGTTTGCGGACGAGATCGTTCCGGCGACCGTCACCAAGTCCAACAAGAACAAGGAAACGGGCGAAGTCACGACCGAAGAAGTCACGCTGGCGAAGGACGAGGGCAATCGCCCCGAGACCACGCTGGAGGCGCTGACAGCGCTGCCAACGGTCGTCCCCGGCGGCACCGTGACCGCGGGCAACGCCAGCCAGCTCTCGGACGGGGCAGCAGCGCTGGTCTTGATGGAAGCGAAGGTGGCAGAGCAGCGCGGCCTTGCGCCGCTTGGCCGCTATGTCGGCATGGCCGTCGCGGGCACGGAGCCGGACGAGATGGGCATCGGCCCCGTCTTTGCCATTCCGAAGCTGCTCGACAGGTTCGGCCTGAAGACAGACGATATCGGCCTGTGGGAGCTGAACGAGGCTTTCGCGGTGCAAGTGATCTATTGCCGCGACAAGCTGGGCATCCCGAACGACCTGCTCAACGTCAACGGCGGCTCGATCGCCATCGGCCACCCTTACGGCATGACCGGCGCGCGCTGCGTTGGCCACGCATTGATCGAGGGCAAGCGCCGCGGGGCGAAGTACGTCGTGGTCACGATGTGCATCGGCGGAGGCCAGGGCGCGGCTGGGCTGTTCGAGGTCCTGTAACGCCCCGAAGTCCCAGCGTCGGAGCGTCGCGCCGCCACGGCGCGACGCCGTGACGTCAGCGAAAAACACGCACAAACTTGGGGCCCGATTTAACGGTTAATTCACCATGCAGGCCCAAAACGGCTGCTCCAAGCAGACGTGGGACAATGCTGGCATGGATACGCTCGGGAGGAACTACACCGAAAGCGCCGACGAGGTCGAAGATCTCGCCGGCTACGACATCGGTGCGGGCGACGATGAGCGCGAAGCCCCGCCTTCTGCCGTCGATGGTGACGAACGGCGCATGCAGGTGCGTGCCTACAACCACTGGGCAGGCTTGCTGGAGTACCGCAATTTCCCGTCGATAGACGAGCTCGAACCTGAGAACCTGCCCGACTTTGGGCCCTACAGCGTCCTGCTCGACTTTTCTTCCGGGATCGAGAATCCGGGCATCGCCTACCTTGGTGAGAAGCTGGCACGCGAATGCAGCGCAGACGGCCAGAAGATGTCGACCCTGGCCGACGTCCCGCCGCGCTCGCTCCTGTCGCGCATCACCGATCACTACATGCAGATCCTCGCCAACCAGGCGCCGATCGGCTTCGAAGCCGAGTTCGTAAACCAGCGCGGGGCGACGATTCTCTATCGCGGAATCCTGCTGCCGTTTTCGAGCGACGATGAAACGATCGACTTCATCTACGGCGTCATCAACTGGAAGGAGATGGCCGACCAGCGCATTGCCGACGCGCTTCTGCAGGAGATCGACCAGGCGCTGGACGACACCGTCGTTCCCGAAGACATCACCCTCCGCAAGGACGACGCCCCGCTGACTGACTGGGCTGACGGCCCTGCTGCGGACCTCAGCGCCGCTCTCGACGAGGATTACGAGGACGACGAGGATTACGAGGACGACGACGTCCTCGACCTGGTGGACGAGGCCGAAGTCCTCGAGCCTGTCGAAACTGCCCGCCCGCGTTTCGGCTCGCTGCTCAATCTTTCCTATTCATCGACCCGCAGCGACGATGCCGAAGAGGATGACGAGGAGGAACCCGGCTTCCCGTTCGGCGCCAGCGTCCTGCCCATTGCTGCCCCGGAAGCGATCGCGGAAACGACCGTATCGTTCGACGTGCCGAGCGACATGGGTCTCGGCGACTGGCTCGCCTCCGCCCGTGAACTGGCCGACGAATTCCGGCGCGGCGAAGAACGCACCCGTGCCTCGCTCTATGAAGCGATTGGTCGCGCCTATGATTTCTCGCTCGCAGCCGCGCGCGAACCGGAAGCCTTTGCCGAACTGCTCGAAGACGCAGGTCTTGCCGCGCAGGAACGCGCGCCGATGACCCCGGTGGTCAAGCTCGTGTTCGGCGCCGACTACGACAAGACCCGCCTTACCGAATACGCGGCCGCGCTGTCCCACGCACACCGTCTGGGCCTGCCGCAGGGCGAGCTCGGCGAATACCTGACCCGCGCGGAAGGTGGCCTCAAGGGCGTCGTGCAGGCCGAGCGCCGACTGCGCCGCGAAGAGGCCGGCTTGCCTGCACAACCGAAAGGCCCGCGTGCAGCTACCGCGAAGAAACTCCGTGCTGTCGAGCCGCGCCGCTTCGACGACATTGTTGCCGAAGGCCCCGAGTTCGCACTCGTCATGCTGCGCCGCCTTCAGAATGGCGAAGTGGTGGTCGTCGGCGAAGTGCCCGAGGATGCCACTTTGGTCGAACGCGCCGCGCGCAAGCTGCTCGGCTAAGACGCGGCAGGCGGCCGCCTGTTCTTCATTTCCAGTTCAGCGGCCGGTCGGTTAGCATAGGGGACATGCGTCTCCTCCCACGCCTGCTCGCGTTCCTTGCCGTACTGACGCTCGCCGCGCAGCCCGCCATGGCGCAGGAAATCCTGCGCGACGCGGAGACCGAAAAACTGCTGCAGGACATGGTCGACCCGCTGGTTGAAGCCGCGGGCCTGTCCAAGGGCAACGTCGACGTCGTGCTGATCAACGACCCGTCGATGAATGCCTTCGTTGCCGGTGGGCAGCGAATCTACATCCATTCCGGCCTGATCAATGCCGCGGACAATGCCAACCAGGTACAGGGCGTCCTCGCGCACGAGCTCGGCCACATCACCGGAGGCCACATCATCCGGTATGGCGAGGGCATGGCCGGCGCCAGCAGGATTTCGGTGCTTTCGATGCTGCTCGGCATCGGCGCTGCGCTGGCCGGAGCAGGCGAAGCTGGCATGGGGCTCATGGCCCTCGGGCAGCAGGCTGCGATGGGCAAGTTCCTCGCCTACTCCCGCACCGAGGAATCCTCGGCGGACGCCGCCAGCGTGCAGTTCCTCTCCAAGGCCGGGATCACCGGCAAGGGCTCGATCGAGTTCTTCAAGAAGCTGCAGAACTATTACTTCCGCTATGGCTACGACCAGAGCGACGAAGCAGGCTTCGCCCAGACGCACCCGATGCCGGGCGATCGCGTCGAGCGGCTGGAGGCCGACTTCAAGGCCGACCCCGCGTGGGACAAGCCGGCCGATCCGGACATCGAGCAGCGCTACCAACGCATCAAGGCCAAGCTCTATGGCTACATCGCCAAGCCGGCCGACACGCTGCGCAGCTATCCCGAGTACATGACTTCCGCCCCCGCGCGCTACGCTCGCGCCTATGCGTACCACAAGGAAGGGCTGATGGATAAGGCAGTGGCGGAAACCGACGCCCTGCTCGCAAGCGAACCGGACAACCCCTATTTCCTCGAGCTCAAGGGACAGGTCCTGCTCGAATCAGGCAAGCCCCGAGAAGCGATCGAACCGCTGCGCCGCGCCACGGCGCTCAGCAACAGCCAGCCCCTGATTGCCTCGACGTTCGGCCACGCGCTGATCGCGACCGAGGACCCGCAGTACTTCAACGAGGCGGAGCAGGTCTTGCGCACAGCCGTCCAGCGCGACCGCGAGAATCCCTTCGCCTGGTACCAGCTCGGCATCATCTACGCAGCGCAAGGCGACCTGCCCCGCGCACGCCTCGCCAGCGCCGAACAGCAGGCGATGAGCGGGCGAATGGCCGAAGCGCTGCGCAGCGCGGAGATGGCCGAGGCCGCGCTCCCGACAGGCACGCCCGACTGGCTGCGGGCGCAGGACATCACGATGCAGGCGCGCGCGGCGCTTGAACGCGAGCGAAAGCGCAAGTAGCTCCCTCTCATGTCCGATAAACAACCGTCTCGCCTTGGCCGCACACTCATGACGGTCGCCCTTGCGATTGTCGGCGGCCTTGTGGGCGCTGCGGCATGGGACTTTTCCGGTCTCGGCAGCTCCGCTCGCGGCGGTGCGACGCGCGAGTGGCTGCTGGATAACCCGGAAGTCCTGCGCGACATGGCTTCCGCCTTGCAGGCCAAGGACACCGAGGCACGCATTGGCCCAATGCGGGAACGGCTCGAAGCGGGGTATCCCGGAGCCGTGCTCGGCAACCCGAAGGGCAAGCTCACGCTGGTCGAATTCAGCGACTATGCGTGCGGTTATTGCCGCGCCGCCCTGCCCGACGTGATCGCGCTCATCAAGGCGCACCCGGACCTCAAGGTAGTGGTGCAGGAATTTCCCATCCTCACGCCCGAAAGCGCGGATGCGGCGCGCATGGCCCTCGCGGCCGCAGACCAGGGCAAGTATGAGGCGTTCCACAACGCGATGTATGCGGCAGGCCGCCCCAGTCCCGAAACCATCGAGCAGGCCGCCAGAGAGGCAGGGGTCGACCTTGCTGCCGCGCGGGCGGCAATCGAAAGCGGCAAGTACGAGAGCACGCTGGCCGACAATCACGCGATCGCGGAACAGCTCGGGTTCAGCGGCACGCCGAGCTGGGTGATCGGCGGACAGGCCTTTTCTGGGGCGGTCGGCGAGGCGGAACTGAACGCCGCCGTGCAGCGCGCACGCAAGGGCTGACGGGGCCAAACGTTGTCAGTCCAGGGGCCGAGCCCTAAATTGTCGCTACCGATGGCGAAATTGCCCTTCCGCCCCACGCCGTTCTTCGCGGACAAGAACAAGGCGTTCTGGCGCCTCCAGCTCCTCGGTTGGGGTGGCGCGGCCATCCTGCGGTCGATCGCCAACATCGCCAACGATAAGGCACTTTCCTACCTGGTGCTGACGCTGATCGCGACCGTCACCGGTTTCTCGGTCAGCCTGATCCTCTCGGTCATCTACGGCAAGCTGATGAATCGCAGGCCGCTGGTGATGTGGGGCGTGGGTGCGCTTGCGCTCGCGGTTGGCGTCATCGTTTCGGCCTGCATCAACGGCTGGGTGGTGAGCCTGTACAGCCCCGGCACCAAGTCGAACTTCGCGCAGCTCATCCTCGGCGTGTTCTACATCGACCTGACACTGCTGGCCGCGTGGTCGGGGCTCTATTTCGCGATCAACTACTTCCTCCAGGTGGAGGAGCAGGCGGACCGCCTCGAAAGGCTGGAGGCGCAGGCAATCGGAGCGCAGCTGGCAATGCTGCGTTACCAGCTGAATCCGCACTTCCTGTTCAACACGCTCAATTCGATCAGCACCCTCGTGCTGCTGAAGCAGACCGAGCCCGCCAACGCGATGCTCACCCGCCTCTCCAGCTTCCTGCGCCACACCCTGGTGAACGAGCCGGGCAGCAAGGTCACCTTGAGCGAAGAGATCGAGACGCTGCGCCTCTATCTCGACATCGAGCGCATGCGTTTCGAGGAGCGGCTCCGCACCGAATTCCGCGTCGAGCCGGAGGCGGCCAAGGGGTGCCTGCCCTCGATGCTGCTGCAGCCGCTGATCGAAAACGCGATCAAGTACGCCGTTTCATCACAGGAAGAGGGCGCGCAAATCACCGTTTCGGCTCAACTCGTCGGCAGCAGGCTTCGCGTCACCGTCTCCGACACCGGACCGGGATTGCCAAACCGCGGGCAAGCGACAAGCCTCCCAGAGGTGTCGCAGGACAGGAGGACCGGGATTTCGTCGACCGGCGTCGGCCTGACCAATATCCGTGACCGCCTCGCCCAGGCCTATGGCGAGGATCATCGTTTCGAAATCCGCACCCCAGCCGAAGGCGGCTTCACTGTGGTAATTGAAATCCCTTACGAGACCGCCGAGGAACAGGGACAGGCCGCGGCATCGTTTGAGAAACCTGCGGCGTCCCCAAGCATTACGCATGCGGGGGGCGCGACGGCCTTAGGAATCACTGCATGACAATTCGCACCATCATCGTCGACGACGAGAAGCTTGCCATCCAGGGGCTGCAACTGCGCCTCGAAGCCTTTCCCGATGTCGAGGTGATCGACACCTGCGCCAACGGACGTGAAGCGATCCGCAAAATCAAGACCGAGAAGCCCGACCTGGTGTTTCTCGATATCCAGATGCCCGGCTTCGACGGCTTCTCCGTCGTTAAGGGCGTGATGGAGATCGAACCCCCGCTCTTCGTCTTCGTCACAGCATATCAGGAACACGCAATCCGCGCCTTCGAGGCGAACGCGGTGAACTATCTGATGAAGCCCGTGGACGAGGACAAGCTGGCCGATACACTGGACCGCGTCCGCACCCGCCTCGCCGAGAAGCGCTCCGCGGAAGAGGCGGAGAAGCTCAAGGAAGTGCTGTCGGAAGTCGCGCCAGATGCGATGGACAGCCTGCCGGAGGAAGACGAGAACACCGGGCGCTACGAGAAGCTCATCAACGTCAAGGATCGCGGGCAGATCTTCCGCGTCGACGTCGATTCGATCGAGCATATCGAGGCCGCGGGCGACTACATGTGCATTTACACCGGCGACAATTCGCTGATCCTTCGCGAGACGATGAAGGATCTTGAGCGCCGGCTCGATCCGCGCGTTTTCCAGCGCGTGCACCGCTCCACCATCGTCAACCTGAACCAGGTGCGCCAGGTGAAGCCGCACACCAACGGTGAGTGCTTCCTCGTCCTCGATTCAGGGGCGCAGGTGAAGGTGAGCCGGTCCTATCGCGACGTGGTCGCGCGCTTCGTTCACTAAAATCCCGCTTTCTCGTCAGGGCGAGGAGCGATAGCGACGGAACGGCCCGGGGCTGCCTCGGGCCGCTACGCCATGCTCGCTACGAAGGAACACGTCCTTGGCTGTTTGGAACGTCCCCGGCTTCGACCTCGATGCTTTCGTTCGCGCCACGCTGGACGAGGACCTCGGCGTTGGCCTCCCGGGCGGTGGGCGCGACGTTACCGCCGAGAGCGTGATCCCGGCCGATGCACGGTTCGCGGGCCTGATGGATAGCCGCGATGCGATCGTGGTCTGCGGCCTGCCGGTTGCCGCCGCATTCTTCCGCGCGCTCGATCCGGCGATGGAGATCGAAATCCTCGCCGGGGAAGGGGACCGCGTGGAGCCCGGCACGGACGTGATGCGCCTGTCCGGCAATGCCCGCGCGCTCCTCACCGCCGAGCGCAGCGCGCTCAACATCGTGCAGCACCTCTCCGGCATTGCCACGCTGACCCGCTCCTATGTCGAGGCGATGGGCGACACAAAGGCCGTGCTGCTCGACACGCGCAAGACGATCCCCGGCCTGCGCCACCTGGAGAAATACGCCACCCGTACTGGCGGCGCGCAGAATCACCGCATGGGGCTGTGGGACGCGGCGATGATCAAGGACAACCACATCCTCGTCGCGGGCAGCGTCGGCGAAGCGGTGCGCCGGGCGCGCGATGCGGGCGTGAAACGAATCATCTGCGAGGTCGACCACATCGACCAGATCGAGCCGGCAATCGACGCCGGGG
>Ga0182738_1007371_pt1 | contig 11188 bp, 5 predicted proteins | sample eDN5th30CBELigMG_FD_128876 | JGI IMG/M metagenome (GOLD analysis project Ga0182738, IMG submission 128876) | Enriched Miracle-Growth compost microbial communities from Emeryville, California, USA - eDNA 5th pass 30_C BE-Lig MG (version 2)... ... | reverse complement strand
ATTGCTCCATTTCTATTCGTATCCACTTCATTGTATAAGTCCACCACTGGCGATTGAGTTATTATTAACGAAGATAAAGGCTAATTTATTTACAGGCTTTTTTGAGTTTGGCTTTGTCTTCTTTGGAGCTGTAGTTTGTCTTGAGAATTTCGTAAAATTCTTCTTGGCTTAATGTGCCTGAATTATTCGTATCACACAATTCAAAAAACACTAAAGGATAAGTCAGTTCCCCAACAAACCAATTCTTTATTACAATTTAATTTTTCTTCAAAGCTGCTTTCAGTAAAGAATTCGAGACAAGTTAAAAGTTCTTTATAATCAATAGCATTTTGATTTTCAAAGTCAAAAGCCCAAAAGATTTTTTCGCAAAGAGCTTTATCCCTTTCAAGTCCAATTGAACAAAGGATTTCGACAAATTCACTTTTATTCAAAGCTTTTCCCTTTTTCAAAATTTTAATATTTTTAATTGAAATCTTCTCTTACCTTTCTCTTAAGATGATGAATGAACACCAAATAGTTCTTCCATAATAAAGTCATCACGTCTATTGGGAATAAATTTTTATGCAGGAAATTCTTTCTATACCCTTTCTATTCTCGATGAGCCATTTAAAAGCATTCCATTTCAAAATCAACTTATTTCTCTTTGAGACCTTTGTATCAACATCAAATTTCAATACTGCTTTCTTTTCTCTTGTTAGCACCATAGAACAAGTTCCCTTTGTTATTGGTACAGGTTGGAATGTGATTTTCTTTTTATCTGTAAAGGTAAATGGCTCTTTGCACCTCTTTGTAATCACATGAATTTCAAAGGAAATGGTTTAAACCCTTACTCTATAAAATATAAAGTCACATTGTCTTTCGAAATTTGAAGGTTTTCTCCTTTGAAGCATCCCATCAAATTCGCCTACATATAGTTATTTATAAGGAGAAATCATATTCTCAATCATACGTTTAAGTTGGCCTTCAAAAGTAGAATCATCAATTTTGGAGATATTATTTGAGGATTGGTCATGGCAAAGTCGAACAGTTTTATGATGATGGTGATTTGATGAAGAAGGAGGAACTCGGAGATGAGGCAAAGAATTGGATCGAGTGTGTGTTGGACTCGATTTTGGACAAAACCTGACATTTTTGGATTTCAAGGGGCTGGTGCTCATTTTATAAATTTTTTTTAATGTATATTGAGAATATGGAATAAAGTTTAAAATTCGGAATTCAATATTGAATATTCAACAAAATCACTTGCTCTCTTCTTGAAATAATTGTTTGTCCTTTTGCATTGATATCTTGAAGAAAATAGGCCGATCTCTCAATGAAAAAAAGGCTTTGTCATTTATTTTTCGGAGAGCCATCTCAGAGTTTATGGTCATTTTTTGAAAGGACTTTATGAAGGAGGTTTTTGGTATGGTCGAAGGAGTGTATGATTTTGTATGGCCTCTAGCGCAAGAGTTTAATTAATGAAATACGGTGAGATTGTTGGTAACTTAAATTCTCCTCATAATAAAAGTGACCCTATTGATTAAAAAAACCTAGAAAAAATAGTATCAGGCAATAATATATAGTCAATGAAAATTTGAGGAGAATGGGATGATATTTATTATATGACTCATTCAAGAAGCAATGATTAAACTCTTTATCGATTTATTGATTGTTTATAAAGTCACTGAGTTTCTTTTTGAATAATGCAAATAAATGTGAATTTTTTATTAAATAACAATAACAAGCATCTTAACAAATTTCTCAACTGCAAAAACTCTCCCTTTCTTAAGCAAAGATGATTTGGGGTTTACCGGGAAGACTGTTGTTGGCAGCGGTAACGGTCAACTTATCAGTGGAGGTACGGGCTTCATCAGCTTCGACGATCTAAAAGGTGATTAATACTCGCACAAGAATTCATGAATATACCAAGATTTCCTCAAGCTTGAATTCCTTCTTCAAGTTTTCGAGGTTGCTGTTCAACAATTCTCTTTCAATGAAAGGAAGTTCCAAAGCCAAAGCATCCTTTCCTTGTTCCTTCAATTCACCCTAAAATAATAATTAATTCCTCACAATTCCAACGTTTCAATATTTACCATAATGTAAGAACCGAAAGCCAAACTCTTCTTCATGATTTCCTTGTCAAGGGTGGCATCATCCTTGAAGACCTTCTTCCAGTCATCAAAGATTTGGTTTTCAGCAGTGATGGTGCAGCCGGCCAAGACTTCGAGGACCTTCTTTTGCCAAGGGAAATAGTGACTGGCAATGATAAGAGTAGCCTTCTTGGGTTGGATCTTATCCTTCTTCTTGCTGGTAACCTTATCCATAGACATTCTCAAAGATCTGTACAAGTCCTTAAGATAAGCTCTAGCTCTAATAACACCATAATCAATTTGACTATGTTCAATCTAAAGAAGACGATTAGGAAAATATTCTATTGAAAAAAATTCAGTACATGAGGCCATCTGACGTGGGAGATGAATTCAGGTCTATCAGCAGGGAGGTGGGGCTTGAGGTTCTTGGTATAGAGGACTTCAGCGAAGTGGGGGCAGACGGGGTAGATGAGGACCAATTGGAGTTCGATATATCTGAGAACCAAGTCTTTTCTGAGGCCTTGTTCACCGCAACTGAGGACGTAATCTTCCTTGATGGAGCTGAGCTCGAAAAGACCGTGCTTAAGGACTTCTCTGAATCTCATGGTTTCGTAGGCCTTTTCGGTCAAGAGGACGCATCTGTTGATTTCGTTGGAGAAGGCTCTGTCAACGAATTCCAAGTATTCGTTGGGGGAGTTTTCTCTGAGGGTGGTGACGGTATCCAAGATGGACTTGATCCAGGTATCGATGTTGGCAAGCCTGAGGATAGCGTTATCAGCGGTAGCTTGGACGAAGTTGGCGTCATCAAGAGTATCACCGGCATCGGCGAAGGCGATTCTGGTAGCATCAGCACCGTAGATCTTGATGGTATCATCCAAAGTCAAGAAGTTACCCAAACTCTTGGACATCTTTTCACCATTAACGTTAATATAACCGTTGCAGAAGAAGCCTCTGGGCCAGTATTTGCTGTCTTCCCAAATAGCCTAATTAGAAAGTTAAGTTTATTGATAAAATATTTCTTTTTTTACGGCATGGTTGTAGAGGGACATGGGGAGATGGTTTCTGACGAGATCCTTAGCAGAGACTCTCAAGTCCAAAGGATACCAGTACTTGAAGTTTTCTCTAAGAACTCTCAATTTATCTTCAGGAACAGCGCATGGCTTGTAAGGGGCATCCAAGAAGATGTAGTCCCAAGCTTCACGGGTCAAATCTTCATGATGGATTCCGAGGAGACCAGCCTTGGTACCTTCAAGGTCACCTATGAAGTCAATGTTAATTTCAAATATTTCTCAAAAGACAAACCTTGGATGAGGTGAGCAATGGTGTAGTAAGCCATGTAGATGGTGGAATCAGAAAGAGATTCAATCAAGAACTTGGGGTCGCAAGGAAGTCTGGTACCCAAACCGAAGCTTCTGGAGACACCCCATTCCTTAAGCCAGCCGATGGATTCTTCGAAGGCCTTGAGGATAGCATCATGATAAGTGTTGAATTTGTCAGATCTGATGTGGTTAAGGATGGAGTTCTTCCATTCTTCTTCACCGTATCTGAGGTACCATTGGTCAACATAAGAAACAACGCATTGATCTAGGAGAGAAAGGTCAATAAATAAAATCTCATAATATACTCACCTCCAGATCTGGAGACAACTTTGCCTTCAGGTTCGTAGTAGACCAAGGCTTCATTAGCTTCGATCATTTCGTTTCTGATCAAGGTCTTGACATCTTGGACCTTCTTGCCAGCGTGGGGGCCAACAATGAAGACACCTTCATAGAAACCTTTATTGTAGACGAGTTCCTTAGCTTGAGCCAAATGTTCCTTATCACCAGGTCCGTTAACCTTGAATTCTTCGCAAGCCTTCAAGGCAGAGAGTTTACTATAGCCTGGGATTTCAATGATTTCAATAGGAGCGAAAGGAAGAACCCATTCGTCCTTAATGTTGAACTTTTGTCTAAGAGCAGGCTTATTTTGAAGATCCTTAAGATTGATCCAATCGTCAGGAGAATCAGAGGGAACGGAAGTGACTATACCAGTACCCTTATCCATGCTGATAGAAAGCATGGGCCACAAGAAGATTCTTTCATAAGAAGTAAGGGGGGACTTGAGAGGAGTGCCCAACAAGTCAGCACCATCAACTTCAGCGACGCAGTCCAAAATGGCGTATTCCTTGGTGAGGTCTTGGAAAGCGAGGTTTCTGGCGGCTCTTTCAGAGCAGATGAAGATTTCATCGTTTCTCATAACATAAGCACCATATCTACCAGTGGGGAGGATATAGCAGTTGGTTTGGCCGTACATGGTTTCGGGTCTGAGGGTAGCGGCAACCAAAGAGACGGTTCTTCCTTCCAAGAACTTGAGCTTTTCGGGGAGTTCGAGGACTCTGAGCTTAACCAAGGTGTATTCTTGAGGGTTAACACCTTCACCTTCGGATCTGTCGTGATCAGCGCAAGGTTGGTTATCAAGAGGAGAGAAGATAGTGGGTCTCTTGCCGAATTGGAGCTTTTGCTTTTCTTCCAAATGAACGAATTGCCATCTGATCAAAGAGTCATAATAAGGGTTCTTGTCAGTGGTGATGAAAGATCTTCTGAAATCGGACATAACACCGAATCTATTCAAATCTACTTGAGCAATGGGAGGGAAATAAGAGAGCCAGTGGTAAGGGCTGGTGAAGTTCTTGATTTCATTGTCGGGGATACCGCACATTCTGAGAATGCTGTATTGAGGAAGCTTAGTGGTGACTTTGAATTTCTTGTCAGTCTTGGCCTTCTTGACTTCTTCGTGGAACTTTTGTTCAAGTTCGGTGGCAACAGTGCTGATTTGGTCACCAAGAGTGTCAAACTCGAGTTGAAGCTTCTTGGCAGCAGCAGAGATGGGCATACCAGTACAATGGAAACCGAAAGGCCAGAGAACGTTGAAGCCCTTGAGTTTCTTGTATCTGGCAGTGAACTCAGCCTTAGTCATGGAGTAACCGTGACCAAGATGGAGCTTACCGTTCATATAAGGATAAGGGAAGGTGACGAAGAACTTGGGAGCATCAGGCTTGGGTTCAGCTTGGTGGAAATTTTGGACTTTCCAGATTTCCTGAGCTTCTTCTTCGATTTTGAGAAGTCTATCACGACGAACAAAAGATTTTTCTTCAGTTTTAGGTTCCATAAGGGGAGAGATAAATGAGAACTTTTGGATGCTTTGAAAAATTAATTTCCTGTATTTAATACTTAATGATGTTATCATGATCCATTATATGTTGCGGAGCACGAATTAAATTTATTTTAAAAGATGTTTATCTATTTTGAGATTCTGACCAAGGTTAGGAAATAGATGCCCAGATCATTATTCTGATTTCCGCCGTTAGATGCTGGACATCAGAAATTATAGAAAAACTGGATTGAAGAAGTTGTAAGATGTGAGATAAGAAGGGGAATATCTTCTTTCGAGGCTTGTAAGAGAACTGTATAAAAGATTTTTACTTTGTCAAAGTGTTTTACATAGGAAGTAAATTTGTAAAATACAAAGGAGAGACTTGATATTCAATTATGGAGAACAACTCTACTTTAGTGAGTAATTTATTTTGGTATATCTGATCAAATCTAACTCATTCATATTTTGAAGAAAGATGGCGATGTCTGTATGATTTTATAACTATGTTGCAATGTGTTGAGAAATAGAATATTCGCTGAGAAAAAAAATTTACTTGATTGAAAAATCTCTCAGCGAAAAGAAATGAGGTCCAATCAAAAGGAGAGCGAGGATAATGATGAGATTTGTTCTTGGGGGAATTTTTTATGAGAAGAGGGGTTTTTTCAATAAAATTTTGAACAACAGAATTTATATAAAATTATCAGTACTTCGAAAGAATTCTCATAAGGTGACGCAACTGTTAGAAAATAATTTTTCATCCAAAAAACCCTCGAACTATTTTTTTTAAAGCTTTTTACCCGAAATCCGGGAGGTCTTTAAAGCTGATGAAGCTTACTTTTTTCTTCTCTATTTCTCAATGCATGAATTTGAAACAAATTTAATTTCAACAATTCCAGATTTGAAGAGTTTACAACTTGTTCCAGAAAGAGGATCAAAGAAGAATTGATTTTCTTGACTTAGAGAGATGTTTTTGGTTTTCATTGCGAAGAGAGGAAAAAAACTTTCAATGAGAAGGAAATCAAACTTTTTTCGACAACCAGACTCTTTATTGGAGAGAAATAGAATTTCTTATATTTTATTTAAAGGAGGTTTTGAGTGAGATTTTTTTAAAAGCAAGTCTCAAAAATACTTCAGGTGTTTTTCTTGGAAATATTAAAGAAAAAAAAACGCCAAAAAAATATTTTAGAAAAGGAACATCAGATTCCGAGGAGAGATCGATCCGATTCGACTAAGTCAAATATCCTTTAAAAAATTGTCAAATAAAATGTTTAACTTGTATCTCTTGTCAAAAAACAAAGAATTACAGATTTTCATATTTGAGATTTATTGAAGAAAGCAAGTATTGAAAATTTTTTAAGATTTTCAAAGCGAAAAAATCTCTTTGAAACAAAAGAGATTCTTCAAATATTTGTGAAGATGGTATGATCAAGAAATGACTAAATTTATAATCCAGTCAAGTTCATTCTTATTATTCAATTTTTTAAATTAAAATTTATGGTGAAATTTTTGCTGAACCAAAAAGCCAAAGAAACGCCTTGAATCTCAATAAAATATCGAGAAAGGAGCTTGAATAAAATAGAGAACCAAAGGACTAGAGAAGGCTGATACAGCTTGAAATTTTCTCATGTCTCAAGAAAAAAAATTTGAAATTTTTATTTGATACTGAATTTTAAAAGATATTTCCAGTGGAAAAATTTTCAAATAAAATTCCTGAAGAGAAACATCAATCACCCTTGGTCGAAAGCCAATCCCAATTTTGAAAATCTTCAGCTGAATCTGGAGAGAAGGTAAACACTCAAAATGAGAATGAGAAGCTGCTGAGGAATTGATTGTCTTGTATGATCTATCAAGCTTCATTCTCTGTTTTTATTTTGTTGGAACGGCTATCTTTTGCCTCAAAGCTCGTCTCCGCCACTCTTTGAGAGGGAGGCAAAAGTTTTCCGCCTATCCTCCAAATTATAAGCTACCTCATTTAATTTTCAAATAAAAAAGACATTATATCAAATTTGAATACATTTGAATTTTGTTTGAAAATTTAAAGGAAATTCTCTCTGAAGAAAATTCCCACGAAAAGTTAAATTTAAATGTATTAAAGGATACCAACAAACTAAAGAGCGGGATAGAATAGCCGCATTTCAAACTCCATTTCAGCCGCCTTTCCCTTTCGGATTCAAAATAAAGGAAATTTTTTGCCTAAAATATTCTCATTTGTCTAATCAAATTTCACACGTCATTTGAGGCAAAATGAGCTGAAAACAAAGGTACAAAGGATCTCTCAGGATCAGAAGAAAGGGGACCACGAGAATATTCTGAATTGAAAGAGCTTGAGAAAATCAGGAGGCATTTTCAAATGAATTTTTGAAAAGAAGAGAAGATTCGAGAAATTTGAATCGAAAATAAGAACCCAAGTTTATTTTTAATTTGTGTGGGATGATTCAAAAAAGAGCCTCTTGAGGTTTTGGAGGAGGAGAGGTAACTGGGAAGCTGATAGATATTTCAAAGGAAAAATTATTCAACTTCATCAAAAGGTTGGATTTATAGTTTTGATATTTTGTAAAATTCATTAAAAATAATATAAAAATTCTTTGAAGTCAAGAGTTTAGTGTTACTTCTTCTGTCCTTAGATCTAGGAAAAGATAAGGTAGATCTCACTGAAAGCTAGATTGACTGAAGAATAGAGTCGCAAATTTTTCTGCAAAGCACGATTTTTATAAAAATAAAGAAATGTGGGTTTTCAATAAAAGTTGGTTTTTTGGTAAAGATGGGCAAAGAATTTTTTTCCAAAGAAGAAAGTTAAAGAGGGAAAATAAACACAAGGAAAAAATGCTCAATCCTCTCCTTTCCTCTTTCCTCCAAGGCAGAGGAAAATCTGTGTCAAATTCTCAGTTTTTTCTTTCATTAAACGAATGGATTTTCCACCACATAACAACATGTGACAGAAAAGCGTTAAATTATATAATCGTTTGAATAATCAAGGACTCAAAATATCATTGAGAACCCTTACAAATATTTTCTCCTGAAAAAGAAGGAAGGAGGAAAATATTTTCACAAACCAGAATTCAAAATTAAGGAAGATAATTTTTTTGATTCCATCAAAGCAGGTCAGGAAAAATAAAGACTTTTGAAGTTCTCAGACTTGGCATATTTTAGTTTGCAGTTATTTTTAGTACTCTTTCTTAAAAAGAAGGAGTTTCAATAAATTTTGTGCGAAACAAATATTGTTTCCGCTTTACCAAACATGCCAACAAACTACTCGTTGAGTTCATATCTCGGCTCTATGACAGACTTCAGTCCACAGAACCATCAAATAGCTATGAGGGGAATCGTGAGACTTCAACTATGAGTTAAGTTGGAAGGTCAAATGAATATTTTTAGGTTTTATGTGTTGATTCCTTTCAGATTTTCAGAGTCATAGTTTTTGAGGGATGATTTTAGAATAAATTGTTAAACAAAATGGAATTTGGAGGGAGAGCCTCCAAACACAGAGTGCTAAAAATAATAATAGAAGATAGAAAGAAATTTTCTTGCCTTTTGGCGGTTTTTATTTTTATTTTAAATAGGAAAAATTTTTTACCGAAAGCTTCGGGTATAGACCCCAAAACAGTAAAAACTTGATATATTTAAGGGATTTTGAGATTGATATTGGGAAGGTCTTGAGCTTTGTGTGGAAAATATCAAGGGGTCTTGAGAAATATTGACGCTCTGGCAAATCCTCTAAAATCGAAGATCGAAGAAAATTAATTTCCAAGAGGAAATTTTTAGTCTCATCTGTGTTTGTTCACAAAAGAAGGAGATTTTTAGGCTGAAGGAGATTAGTTGGTACAGAAATGTAAGATCAAAGACATGTTTTATTTGGACAAGGCTGTCAAAAAATTACAAAAGGACTTTTTTCGATTTAGAAGAAAATGAAAATTTGCGAATTTTTAGATTTATAAAAAAAACCAGAGAAATATTTCTGAGAATAAGGCTATATAGACTTGAACACCATAGTAAACCCTCATGAGATCCCAAGAAAGAGATTATACTCAAAAATAACAGAGATTTAAAAGAGCTATTTTCCAGAATAATCTCGAGAGATAAATTCCGAAAAAAGGGGTTCAAAGTTTTCGTCAAAGGGAAATCTTCTGACAGAGAAGCACGAAGAATAGGAGTAGTTTGGAGGAGGAGAGAGCAAATTGCTATAAAAAGTTTCCAAATCAAGAGGAAGGGAAATTTAAGGGGAGACAGATTTTTAGATTTTTACCTTGTAATAATTTTCAATAAAAATGTGAATACATTCTTTTATTTTGGCGCATTCAGATCAATATCATTTCGTTTTGCTTGGATTTGATTTGCTAATTTATTAATCCTTGGATTAAGCCCAGATTTCAGCATTGTTCTTTTTCGAAGACTTGAAAATTTACACTTTATTTTTTCAAAGCACACTTCATCTTTTGAGGGCCAAAAGATTCTTGAAATCTACTTAATACACAAGAAAGTCTCAGCTTCGAAGGGAAAAAGTACGGGAAATGGCTAATATAACAAAATTCAAAGAACCTTTGGAACCCTAAAGGACATTTTGTGGTTAAAACCATCATTTTTATTTTTTAAATATTAACCCTAACTCTTGAAATATCATGAGACTAATTCTTTTCTCTTTTTGTGTCTCACCATGACTTGAGTATTCAAAGCGTTTGGAAGCACATTTGCGTTATAGAAAGCAGCAAAACTGCAAAAGAGGGGTTATGAAAATTTTTTTCCCTCATAAAACTTTATTGTGTTCTGGTCACAAAAACAAATTTCTCTTGTATTTAGATCAAAGAAATTGAGAGGTCAGGATTTGGGGTTCTTTCTTCTTCACTATATTTCATGTGGTTTAGTTATCTCACCAATATTGTTGAAACCAAATGGAAGATAGAAGGAAATTGTCCTTGTGAAGGCATTTTGAGTGTCAAAGAAAAAGGGGGAAAATATGAGGATTAAAAGCAATTAATTAGGGTCGTAATTAGGAAAAGGAATGCTTTGATGATGTGTTTTGTGTATCGCTAAATAGAAGCGCATTCAACTACGATTAATAAACAAACATTTGTTTTATATTTACAGAATTAAACCTTATTTTTCGCGGTTTAATCTAATCCTTAAGAATTATAACTAATGCACCTAAATCTTTGCATTTTTTCATCTAATCATGAGAGCTTTCTCGGGGATTCTGGTCATATTGCTTATTCATGATGACTTGTTTGGTTTGGACTTGAGGCAAAATCGAGCTTTGTAAAAAAACTTTCTTAAATGAAGAATTCCTTGTGAAGTTTATCCCTGAAAGAAATGAAAAATTTTATCATTTTTCAAGAGGTGAAGCAATTCCAAAAAGGAGGTTTTTCAAAAGTGATAATAGCTAATCTCAGAGAAAACCCATATTTGGAAGAAGCACATCAAAAATAAACATAAAACCTTGTTTTATTTTTGACGACGACTTTTGATTAACAAAACGCCTACTAAAAAAAAACCCTAGAAAAGAATTCGGAAAAGAAATTAACAGAAGTCAGGACAAATGAAAATAAGTTCAGAATTTGAAAAGTCTTCGTGATGATGATGTCATGAATGAAGGAATTCGGATGAATAACACCCTCAAGTTTGAATAAAAATCCCCATCATATGAAGATGAAATATTACTATAAATAAAAAAGTTGAAATTTTGAATAGATAGAAATCAAAAGAGCCGGGAATCTCTGGCTTAGAAAAAAGTCCTGAATGACAAAGATTTTTCAAGGCTTGTTCGCCTATTTCAACAAGAAGGAAGCTATATCTTCAGAAGACAAATGTTTGAACCAATAATAAATGATTTGAATTTGGAATTTATGAATTTGTAAATTCTCCCGCTGAAATTCTCTAACTGCAAACTCCGCTTCTTCCTTTAAAGAAAAAAAATATTTTAAATTTAGTTTTGAAAGCGAGAAAGAATAAACCACAGCCAGACTTCAGACTCTCCTCGTTTTATTAAAAAAAGT
>Ga0182738_1007369_pt1 | contig 11193 bp, 15 predicted proteins | sample eDN5th30CBELigMG_FD_128876 | JGI IMG/M metagenome (GOLD analysis project Ga0182738, IMG submission 128876) | Enriched Miracle-Growth compost microbial communities from Emeryville, California, USA - eDNA 5th pass 30_C BE-Lig MG (version 2)... ... | reverse complement strand
CATCTTTTAACTATCATATTGTTTTCCTTCTCATGATCATAAGGAGAGATCCACAACTTCCTTCAACCATCACAATACTATTTGTTTATTTCACAAATGAAAAGTCTATAATTCAAATAAATTATTTTAACTTCTAGAATAAAATTTAGAATGTCAATTAATCTAATTTCTTCCTCAATTCAAAAGCCTATGTATGTCTCAATATCCCTTTCCTCCTCCACGCAATCTCTGCACTATAGTGAATATTTCTTCGCTTTACCAGCTCTTCAATTTTCTCCTTCAAAAAGGAGGCAAAATTATTAAGCCTCATCTGGGCGGAAATTTTGAATTGAAGAACAAATTTATTTTCAAAAAATTTAGACAAAGCTGGATATACCAATTAGTCCGATCTCATTTTTACATGGAAAAAACCAAATATTTCGATTTATCCCGCAATGTTTCAAATTTACCTTCTTTAAACCTTTGCTGATCGATATTTTACTTCTTTTTTTTTTTCTAAGCAATTTTAATGCACTAAAGATTTTGCTGAGATTTTCAAAAATAAAAGTACAAACCTTATCGATCGAGGTCTTCTCAAAAATCATCGAAAATATAACACAACATAGGCAGTCATTATTTTGTTCCAAGTTCTTTTGAATTAATAATCTTTAAAAAAGTTTATATTTTGATTTTGTTAATTTAAGGCATTACATACATCACATCACATAATAAAGGTTACTTACTCAAATAAAAACTTTGCAACACATTTAATCCTAATGTTTATTTGCTTTTTAAACAATCGTTCGTAATACCATAAAGAATAAATTTTTGTAAGATTATATTAAGGCATTATTATTACCCCATCGTTTTCATACAATTATCCTTGTTTCTTTTCAGACACAATTGGAATCACAGAGGTTTCAGAGGCATTTATTTGAGTGCTATCTTCAGCAACAGGGGCCTTCTTTCTTGAGCTTTTTCCCTTTCCACCACCGCCGCTCAAATAATTGCTTTCAATGTTAGCCATTGGCACTTCCATGGTCAAACTCAGGATGAGCCCTGTAGCGAAAGCAATAGCAGCATTAGAGATGGTGTTCAAAGTACCATTGGTATAAGTGATGTGGAATGAGAAAGGAAGGTCATAATAGTTCTTGTAGACCCAGAACAAGTGGACCAGATAAGCAGTGAATGATAATCTGGCAAGAGGAACAAAGATGGGATGAGCCAAGAACTTCTTAAGGATGTTATTATCACCAAGCAAAATTGGAAGGACAAGCATGGTCATTGCAATAACGAAAAGACCCTTTTGGAAAGCTCTCCAAGAAACGTGGAGCCAAGTGGGCCAGGCGTCGGGAGTCACTTGAAGGATTCTAAGAACGAAGACCAAGGCAAGAATCATAGCGAAACCAAGGAGGGCAATCACGTTCTTGGCGAGTTTACTTCTCTTGAGAGCGCTACCAATCTTGTAAGACCAGCCAACTTCCTCTCTGAATTCCTTGTAGATAAGAGCAGCAAGAATACCAATAAAGTAGGGAGGAAGTCTGATGTAAGGCTTAATGTAGTAGTCAGCGAAACCTTTTTGGTTTGTAATACCACCACCAGTGGGGAGATTGGCTTTAACGTTCAACTCAGCACCGATAATCAAGGCAAGAACCCAACTTGCACAAATCAAGGCGAAAATAGCAAGCTTACCAACTCTTCTCTTTCTGATGTAGAGCCAGAGGAAGAAGGGAGTGATGAGGAACATTTGGAAATCGTTTGACAAGTACCAGCCCCAACCGAAGCAATAGTCGGCATTTGTGACGAGGATATCGTCCAAAAGTGCAAAGTTTTGCCAAATGGTTCCGTCGCACAAACTTGTGTAGTAGGTCATTTGGAACCAGACGGGACCTTCTCCGAGATAGGGAAGCACTCTCCAGAAGAAGATAAGAGCAACAGCATAAGTGGGCCAGAATCTAAGGAGTCTGTGGATACACAATCCAATGTAATTAATGGGAGTGGCCTTCAATTTCTTGAGCTTGCCGACACCGATGTAGGCAAAGAGGAAACCACTCATGTAGAAGAAGACGTCGACAGAGTAGAGGGCGGCGTAGAGAACCAAGAGCCACCAGTCCTTAATAAGATCAGAGAGATCAGTCAAGTTGTCAACGTAAGTTGTTCCGAAAAGGAAACTATGACCATAGACGACGTACAACATCATCAAAACTCTAATTCCGTTAAAGATCTCCAAATTTTGATCGTAGGTAGCAGTGTACTTAATCTTTATGATCTTTTCAAAGTTCTTTCTTGCGTCAAAGCAGTCCAAAAACTTGTAAATACCGCGAAGCTCTCTCTTGGGGAGTTCAGCAGCAATTGATTGCTCAGTTCTTTCGCTGCTCAATTCATTTTGAGCTCTTGTGTTTCCTTGGTCATTCAACAATAATGTCTCACTATCGTCAGTCTTCTTGAATCTTTGCTTGGCTCTATATTCGGCGTAAACTCCAAAGCCAGTACCGGCAAAGGTCAAACTGACAATCAAACTGAGGACGACGAAAATGATGATTGTAGCTGCCTTTCCTCCTGGAGGGCTGCTCTTTGGGTCGTAGAAGAAAGTCTTTTCAGGGCTTGTGATCTTTGCCAAAGGCAAACCCATACCTTGTTGGTAAATTTGGTAGACATTAGCAATCAATTCCTTGGATTCTTGTGCAGAGCACATAGCTGGAGCACAAAAACCAATCACAACAGTCACACTAGTAGTGTTGATAGTGGCCGAGAAATTCATGGTCAAGTAGTGACTTGCGGTAGAATTCTGGCACACCTCGTACTCACCAAAGTCGTTGATAAATCTTCCACTGAAGGCCAAGAAGTTTTGTGAATAATTAGATAAGAGTAAAGGATTGGGATCGTTCACGAAAAGGCCGAGTTCCCAACTGATTTTTTTCAGAGCCTCCTGACAAGGAGTTCCTGTTGGAGCGTCCTGACTCAAACAGACACCTGCTAAAAGTAAGCAGACTGAGAGCACAAGGGCTGATTTGGAGATCATAGATTTCGGAAATTAAATTTTTTTATATTTACTCAAGCACTTATTTATACTTTGGCACAATTTCGGAATAAAATTTTATTAATCCAATAAGTTATACAATAAATTTTAGATCCCAACTAACTGTGATGTTTAACTGTATAGTTTTTAGTTTAAGGCTTTTAATTTATATTTCTAAATTTCTCTTGCAAATTTTGTCGAAATTGAGATGAAACTTTTTTTTTCTCAAAAGAAGACGATTGTTAATTGACATTAAAAAATTCTTCTGATTGTTTATCTCTCTTTAAAATAACCTGCGAATTGACCAAAAATGAAGAATCTTCTCGAGGGCTCCAATTATACGTTGGTTCAAGTTACCAACAGAAATTAATACAAATGGCAAAAATCTTGCGCAATTGATTGAGAGTATTATCTTTCAGTTATAAAACGCTGAAAAAATAAAACCCTATATTCAGTTGTATTTTTATTCATTTCTTCTTCTTTGACCAAACAAACAATGACCATTGTGGCCTTGAAAGCGAAATTTTATTGACAAGACAAAAATCTTGTTAATCCTCACAAATAAACCACAAAGTTTATAATTTTCTCAAATCCTCAATAGATATGCTACCTTGAAACACAACTAAATACGAAAACAAATATTCCTCAATCAAACTCTGACTTTCTTCTTTTGAACAGAAAATTATACAGATTTGTCAGTATCTCTGATGTTTCATTCCTGAATAAGTTTTCATCATAAAATTTTTGTTGGTTTGGGGGCAAGTAATCAGCCTATTAAAGATGCCAGAGTTAAAGGATAATGATTTGAAAAAGATTTCAAACAAAGAGAAAATGGGTATTCTTGGTCTTTTTTAAAAAAACATGATGAGATTACAGTATGACTTACAACACAAAAAATTTTTTGATAATAAAAATCATCTTGTAAATATTTTTATTAATTTAAAATTTATTGCCCTCTCACCTTCAATTCTCTCTCTAATAAAATTTATCTTTGCCTCCTTTTTTCATCAAACACTGTAAGAAATGATATACTGTAGTTTTTTTTTCAAATCATAACAACTCTCCTCTTTTTTCAAGCAACTTGAAACACAAAATCACTCTTGCTGACTCATTGGTGGATGAAAATTTGCTGACTCAAAAATAAACCATTCATTTAATTTTACAACTTGAAAGACTCTCGAACAATCAAGCAGAGATTTCATCATTCTTCAAGGGAAAAGGTGTTCTCTAAAAAAAATTCATACGAGATAATTATTAAAACGATTTTTAAATTAAAGTACTCTCAAAATTCTGGAGGGGGCAAAATATAATTTCTTTTCGAGAAATAAACTCAGGAAATGGCTCTGTTGAAGGAAATTCCTGATCTGAAAATTTACAGATTGATAAAAGAAAAAAGGCTTTTTGCCAAAATCGATCTATTGATCAACAACCCTTCTAATTTCAAAAATAAGAATTGTGACCCTCTCGATTCTAGCAGAAAATCGAATTTTCAGAAATTCTTTTTTTCAATTTCATTCGAAACTCCAACAAAATTTTTTCATCTGATTTTTTTCCTTCAAAAATTTGCAAAACTCTTCTAAAAAATATTTTATTCTTCAAAGTCAACATGAAGACTTCCCCTTTTTTCTTGTGAAAAAAATTTTCATTTTTTAAAAAAGAATGATGTCAAAAAAGAAATTCCAAGACAAAATCTCATTCTCGCGTTTTGTCCCTCAGAGATGATTTTTCATTTTCACTCAGGAGATTTTTTCAACACATAATTCTCTTGAATGAAAACAAAATTTTCGAATTTTTCTGAGTCAAATTTTTCGAAGCAGTAAAAAGCAGCTTTCCGTCTTTGGTTCTCAAAAAAAAAATTGTTAATTTATGAAAAAAAAATTCTTCATGATGATTAGATTTTTAAAGTCTTGAACAAAACCAATTGGTATTTTATGCCTTTCTATATCTCAATTGTAATTGTTTTCTCTCCACAAAAAGAAAATATATCCCCTTCATTTCCTTTCCAAAGTTTATCAAATCTTTTTCTCCGTGTGCATCTAAAAACTAACTCCACAAAGTAATTTTAACCTTTTATTGCATCTTAAACAAAGATCAATTTAAAATCCATGCAGCACTTTTTCGCATTTACAAAGTACACCAAATCTTTGGTCAACAGCTTTTCTCAAAGCTACCATGTCCATGTCACTGAAAAGCCTTTCCTCAATATCACCAGAAAACAACTTGCTGATCCCCATTACATGAACCAAGTTCTCGAAACCAATATCCCCAAACATTCAAGAAGGGCCATGAGAAGTCTTTTCCATGGTAAGGAAACCAAATCCGGAAACTACTTTACTGAATTCAGAAATGCGTACTTTTATTCTTTCAGGAATCCAGAGTTATTAACCCTGATGTAGTAAGAGAAGACTTTGGAGACCTAATGTTTTCGAAAGAAATGTGTACAGTGAAGTTTTGGGCAGAAAACTCAACTTAAAGTTCTCCACAAAGGCTCTTAGATGCATTAGAAAATATGGCGGATTCGATAATTACATCTTGCTCACTAAGCCAAAGAATATGGACTCTCTTTACGGCGAATACCTCAGAAAATTGATGATGACCAAACTTAATGATCCTACTTATAAAGTCCCATACATTACCAAATCTCTTCCATTCGAAGGAAAGAACGACAGCAACAAGCATAGATACAGGTAACCAACCTTCATTATTTTTTCTCACGAAAATATTAACATCCTAATAGCCGAAGACCTAAAATCTTCCATCCTAAAGATCAAAGATACACTGATCTTACCAAGGACAGAATTAAGTTGCCAAACGAAATGTCCAAGAAGGAATTGGCTGTCTTTAACGAACTCGAAGAACTCAGTGGAAGCTTCCAAGATACTCAAACCAGTCATCCTCTTCTTAAGGAAGTCGAACAAGACACTGAAAGACAAATGGCCTTGTTGGAAGAAGATAGACAAAAGGTTATTGCTCAATGGGAAAGAAAGAAGAGTCACAAGAAGAAGGAAAGAGTTCTCGCTATTTTTGAAAGTTCAGCTAAATAAGTTCATTTGCATAAAAAAACAGCTGCTGCATAAAATACAAAAATTAGGATGGTGGATATTTACAAAGTTCATATTTTAGTATACATGTATAACGACCTTGCATTTTATCTCAGATTGAACTCAACATAAAAGAAGTACTTTCCCAATTTCCCAAGATTAGATATCTAAAATAGCCCATCATTGATTAATTTCTGTCCACATGTTCAATAAATTTTTATTGTTAATTGTTAGACTTTTATATGCGTGAAATCTCAAATACGAGCTTCGAGCAAGGTCTTCTCAAAACTTACAATTGGAGTTGGAGCTGTCTCTCCTACTCCTTCATCACTGCCTCTCTCATCCTCTCAATCATCGTATTTGTCGTCACCCTTTTATTGGATGACCTCGACATTCTCAGACAATTTGTCTTACTTGCTCAAGTAAATTATTTGTCTCAATTCTTTCTCACAAATCCTTCTTCGCTAGGGATCTTCTCAAGTCCTTCTCCAATTGTTTCTAGCATTATCTCTTTTCAGCTCGCGAAAAATCTTTATCCTCGGAACTTGTATTATGTAATATCATCTTGTTTTGAACATCTCCTGATCAATCAAATAGAAACATCATTCTGGGCATTGGCTTTTTCGTCAGCTTAGTCTCTATCGAACTTTCCAACTATCTACAAATATACAGAGGTAAACTTCGATACATTTTCAGTTTTTATTATCCTTCCCCGAACTTCATCATTAATCAATAAATCCTAGGCCAAGTCTTATTAAAGCCTGCTCATCCGAGCATGTGGTACACTTTGCTTAATATCGCATCTATTTGCTCTTTATTACAATCCTTTTCAAATATCTTGGCTTGCTATTTTTCCAATAAACAAAGGAATTCCCTTCCTGACCTTATACCTTCTAAAGTCCTCTCAGGTTTGGCAAAATTGATATCGTTAAAAGTTAATCTCATTCCATAGACGCTGAGAATGCATCACTTGAAGATCCTAAAGGAATAAGTTTTGGTCATATTTTATCAAATAGTACAAGTAAAATTTCATCATCCCAAAAACACAAAAATAACTCGGTATTTAGAAAATACTCCAGTCAGTGAGCACCCAATGAGAGGTTATGAGGATGATTTGGACCTTGGAGAAAAAAGTTACAAATCCGATAAAGAATTTTTAGAAGTTGCCGCCACTTATAGACCACCAAAAATGCATATAAATCAAAATAATTCTCTGGGATAAAATTTTTATAATTCACTTGACTTGAGTAAAACATCACATTCAAATCTTTTGTAAAATGGCAACGCAATAACAAGAAGGCTTTTTTACAATTTTACCTGTCTGTTCGTTTGTTTATTTATAAGTTTATTATACTTTGTTATTGCATCTTTTTTAAAGAAAAAAATATAATAAAGCACACATTAATCAAAATATCTGTTCCCTATCTTTATGCATCAATTGGAAATCATTGAAAATGATCTCAAGCAGCTTCAGGCTGAAACCAAAAAGAAACACGGTCCTCTCAAAGAAGTACCTTTGTCACTGAATTTTGTCCCCTCAAAGCTTTCTAGTCCCTTAACAATTCACTGATTGTGTTTCAAAGCTACAAAAACAGCCAAGACAGAGATAACTCAAGTACCAATCCCATTTTAATTTGTTTCCTCACATTCCCCAAGGTAGTTTCCCTATTGGCGAGATTATGAGATCTATTGAAATGATCCCGGCAACGAAGAATGAAAAGATCATTGTTCTAGCTCTCAATATGTTTAAAAACATGCTCAACTACGGATACTTGAAAGATGTTTGAATTTTTCAATGACTTTCCTTCAATTATCTCCCATAGAAATATCTCTTATCAGTTTTGAACTTCCTTGGCACTTCTTTGGAGATTCCAGATGATAATATTCAGGTCAAACTCCTCCAAACTATTCTTCTCTTTGTTACTCCAAACCATCTCGATTTCAACAGATTTGAATTAATCGAAAAGGTAATCAATGTCCACTTTCCCTTTGTCACCGATACCAGCTCTTTAACTTGACACTCCAAATGTACAACTCCAAGAACATTATTATCCATAATACCGCCTCAGCAGCACTTTTCCAACTCTCGAGCATAATCTTTGAACGTTTCGCTCTTTACATCAAAGTCAACAAAGTCCCAACCAATGCTCCCAAAGAAGAAGAAAAATCTGACCTTGATCCCTCATTTTACCAGTCAGATTTCTTCATCTTGCCACCATTAATTTTTTTCCTTGTAGGAAAAGTATCAAACTTCTTCGTGAATTCATCATGATTATCAATGGTCTTCGTCCTGATTGGAGTCCTCAAAATGTCTCCATTCCTCGCAATACCGGTATATTTAGAAATTGAACTCATAAATAATGAAAACAGGTCTTGACATATTGAATAGCATTTTAAAGCAAGTTGGTCCAACTCTTAAATATTCTAAAGAAGCTCATCAACTCATCAAAAAAGAACTTATTCCTGTTCTTTCTAATTGTTTTGAACCTAAAACCAATGATTTCCCTGCTTGTAAATTTCTTTCGAATTTCGATTCCTAAATTCTTTCATTTAAGTGGTCCGAATTGGAAGAGCAACATCAAGGATTATTTTGTCTCTGCATGATGGTATTGAACTTATTGACCATCTTATCAGTCTTTTAAATCACTCCGAAACTGATTTTGAAAAATATCTTTGTGTTGAAACTCTCACTCTCGTTGTTTCTTCCACTGATATTATGAAAATGTTCAACGAAAGACATATCTCCACCATATCCGTAACATTTTTTTGGATTGTTGTTCTCTTTATTAATATTGTTTTCAAATAGTATTATATGGAAGTGTTAAATAGTTTCTTGAGATTATCAAAAGAAGTAACAGAAGATCCAGAATTTGATCGCAGAAGATATACTCCTTTGAACTCCAAACTTCAAAAAATTTTGGATTCCAACCTTACTGAATATGAAACTCCTCAGATCACTACCACTCATATTTACAAAGCTTTGAGTATATTTTCTTTAAATTAATATCATCACAATGTTTCAATAAGCTGACTTTTTCGTTGCTGCTACAGAATCATTTGTTTTCCTTTCTGAAAGATGTGAATTTAAACTTGGTGTCCTTAATAATGCTGCCACAAAACACGAACAAAAAAACTTTGTTGAATGGTTGACTTCAATCTGGAAACCAACTCTGAAATGCCTCAAATTCCTCCTTCCTAAACAAGTTGATGAATCAATGACTCAATCTTTACTCAATGCTTTCCAAAAAATGATCAGCCTGACTGGTAGTCTTGGATTAACTCAAGCTAGAGATTCTTATATCATTACTCTCTGTCAAAATTGCCTTCCTTATGGTAAGAAAGAAATTTTTCGGAACTGATCTGTTAATATTCCATAGATGATCATAGTTTGAAGGAACTTACTTTGAAAAATATTCAAGCAACCAAAACTGTTTTCAATATTGCTCATTGTTTTGGAGCAATTCTTGATATCAATTCCTGGCATAGCATTTTTATGACTCTCCAAAAGACAGAAATTCTTTTTGACAGGATTCGTACCCAAATCACTCCCTTCCTTGCACAAAATGTTGCTCCAAACAGGCTCTCTTTAAACAAAACCGAACAAGATAAAGATGCTGTCAAAAGACTAATTACTCAAGAAGATGAAAACAGTCTTTTACTTGATCTCCAAATCTTATCTGCTGCTCTTGATTCCCTCTTCACTCAAAGTTCTCACTATCCCGTAATTTTCTGGTCTATTTGATAAACTCATATTTCTCTCTAGATTGAGCATTTTAAATGTTTTATGGAAGCATTGAATCAATTATGCCTTGAATATATGGAAAAGGTCACAACTTCTGAAACTCTTATTATTGAAGGAGTTACAATTGATGGAAAGGCCAAGATTTTTGGATTGAGCCGTATGCTTGAAACAATCCTCGTTAATCTTGATCGTATTGAGTCTTTCTGGGATCTCATTATGGCTCATTATGTCTGCATCGCCTCTAATGCTAAAAATGTGACTTTAAGAAATCGTGGTGTTGAAAATCTCAACACACTAACTGAAAAGGCTTTCCAATATTTCATGCATAAAAAAGCTAAAGGACCATCTTCTCCTCAAAATGAAGAGAAAAATGTACATTTACCAAAGATATTATAAGTAACTGATCAATCATTAGGGAGATGAAGAAAATGCCACCGAGGAAAATCTCAAGAAAAAGAAAACTTCTGATTTATGGACTAGAGGAAATTGGCAAAAAACTCTTTTCCAACCTTGGCTTGAAATCTCAAAAACTAAATTCCCTGATGTCAAAGAAAATATCTGCCAAGCTCTCCTCAGACTCCTTCAAAATAATGGCCATGAAATCACTCAAGAAGGTTGGATTGTCATCTCTAATATCCTCCAAGAACTCTCTCACGATAGTATGGGATCTGCTGTTCACATCGGTATTTTGAAGTTGGAAATTTCTCTCATCTTTCAATACAGGTTTCAGATGCTTAGAAATGATCATTAATGATTATCTTCAAGAAATTGGTATTGATAGTGTCAAGATTTTAATCAATGTCACTGAGAACTTCAAAAAGATTTCTTGTAAACTATTACTATCATTCGTATTCTAACAACTCCATTAGCTGATAACAATATGAGTTATCAATCAGTCGGAATGTTTTGGAAGATTGGAGATTATTTGGCAAAGGTTCAAGACCAAGAACAAAAGAAAGGGAGAGAAGGAATGGATGGATTTGACGAAGCTTGGATTTTAATCTTAAACAGATTAGCTTCATTCGCGAGTGATGAACATTCTGAGCTTAGAACTTCTGCTATTCATACTCTCACCAATCTTATGGTCCATCATGGTTATATCCTCGGAATGCCATTATGGAATAGAGTTTTGAATGATTTAATTTTTAAACTTGTTGATGAAGTCTTTGAAATCTACATGACACTGACACGAGTTGAAGCCATTCCACAAGCATCAAATGTCCCAAAATTCGGTTCTGGCAGTAAGGCAGAATCTAAAGATGCTGCTAATAAGTAAATGAATATTGTTTTCTTATTCTTAACCCTTATTTCCCAGAGAAGAGAAGAATAAAAATTTGAAACAATGGGAAGATACACTTACAATTTTGATGCAAAACTTACTCAAAATTGTCAAGAAATATATTAGTGTTATT